>Ga0307509_10005490_pt1 | contig 17611 bp, 16 predicted proteins | sample 10_EM_MG_FD_202245 | JGI IMG/M metagenome (GOLD analysis project Ga0307509, IMG submission 202245) | Populus trichocarpa ectomycorrhiza microbial communities from riparian zone in the Pacific Northwest, United States - 10_EM | ecosystem: Host-associated > Plants > Roots > Unclassified | place...
TTAGCGGCTATTACTTTTTTTTCTTTTAGCTACGGCTGTTTTGCGACGCTTATTGGTCGCGTTGGGGGAATTGGATACGATTGTTTCATTTGAAGTTTGTTAGTTTGATTTTCGGTTTTGTTTTGGCCATATCGTTAAAGATGCATGTCATTTCTTGTACCGTAGAAACAATGAACATATGATTTAAAAAAAAAAAAAAAAAAAAAAAAAAAAACATGATATAGGCTGAGCGGGATCTGCATCCTAAGCGGAATTCCCGTGCGGTACGTTATGGGTAACCACCAAATATGGGGTTATACATAAATGGTCCCTCCAGCACCTAGAAGTCTATCTTTGCCTATGGGTAGTAGAGTACTCTTCTGAGAGGTACTTAGGTAGTCCCAGGAGGGCCAGGAGCTTTCAGGATAATTACGTAAATAATCAGCAGGAACATTCTCCTCTTGATTTGTAGCATTACTATGAATTGTCAGTGGACTCGAGAGGTATGAGTCTTATGACGCCAGAGTATGTCCCAAGAGGGTGGCTATGGGTAGTGCCCGTTGAGCCAGCCATCGGCTACATCTCACCAGAGGAGCTTGTATGTCTAAATATAGTATTGAGAGGTCATGTAGATTAAATGATGGACAGTATGGCTTGAATAGAAGAAGCTATCACTAGGCCAGTGAGTCCACCTCCTAGGTATTAACTCTGGTTGTGGTCATGGCAGTTAGCCACTGGCATGACTTCAATAGAAGGAGTTTTTCCACCAGGAGTTGTATCGGCAATACATTGCAGAAACGCATATCCTATTGACGGAGTTAAGTGTACCCGATTTGGTCTAATACTTCCGGCAGGATAATTCCGGATAGAGGGTAGAGCTCAGACAGCTTGGAGCAGGACAAGGTGCTCGCACAGGGTCGGAGAAGTGGTGAATGTCAAAGGCTTAAATCTAATATCTACTTCAGTTTAAGCGTTTGGCATTCAACATTGATAACCAACTTTCCTTGAGAGAACTTATTGAGTGAAGCTTTTAGCTTAACGATATTAAGTTTTACAGTTTTGGTTATTTTGAATTATTTATCTTTATCTTCTACTTTGAGTCTTTGGTACGGTCGCAACCTTAGAGTTTACCTCTCTATAGGCTGCCCCAATTACACATTTACTTTAAGTCTTCAGTAGGGTAGTAACCTTAGAGTTCACCTGTTTATAGGGTGCCCCTATTACAGGTTCTGGCCATCTATACTAGGTATCATTATACTATTAGTATAATAATAATATTATAGGAATCTATCAGGTCAAAGTACATATTGAGAACCACTGGATTATTTACTCAAAGGATTGGAAATTTTCATTTTGTTTACTGCATGTGCTTGATAAGCTATCATACTGCTTGTAATAACCCTACGATAGGTAGCTACAATGACTATCACCTTAGCCCAAATGGTATACCAAGTGGTAACCAGAGGTGGTATGGTCTCATATACAAATAGCTAGTTAACCTAGGACAAGGGCTTGGGCACTCTACATGGCAGGGTAACCTTTCTGGAGTAAGTTCGCATAGTGTCAAGGAAATTATGGGAACATTACACGGGCCTCCGAGGCAACATTAGATGTTGACAGGAGGATTTCCGAAGCTGTTATATGAACAAGAGGGCAAAGTTACCCTGCCTTGGCAATGTGACCATTATGTCTGGGGACCCTAGTTACCCCACTGAGGTGTCCAAGTTTCCCTACCTTCACCAGCAAAGTCATCCTAGAACTTAGAGGTCAATTGCTTCATATTCAAAGGGCTTTTAGATGTTCACGGACGCAGACGCATCAAGGCTGTGAGGTCTGACCCCTGAGTACAGGTGGCCCGAACATACTATCGAACTTAGGCGGGTTCAGTTAACACCCCCCTCTGGCCCCAGTGTTGAGACGGCGCGTCATAGGCCGACGGCTGTATAGTTACTCGATTGCTAGTAAAGAGAGGTGAGTGGAGCAGCTGCCGTAACACCGTATAAGTCGTCGCCAACCGTCCGACTGAATGTCGTTCGGAGGATATATGAGGGGAGTATGGGTAACTGCCAATATGGGGGTCACCCATATATGGTCTCTCCCACACCTAGGAGTCTATCTTAGTCTACGGGTAGTAGGGTAGTCTTCCTAATGGTAATTAGGCAGTTAAAGAAGGTGAGGGTGCTTTCAGAACAAATACCTTAGTAACCAGCCGGAACCTTCTCACCTTGATTTGTAGTATTACTATGGGTTGTCAATGGACTCTAGAGGTATGAGTCTTATCACGGTAGAGTATGTCCTGAGAGGCTGGCTAAGGCTAGTGCCCATTTAGCCAACCATCGGATACATCTCACCGGGTGAGCTTGCATCACATATTATCATATTGGATAGTCGCATAGATTAAATATTGGGGTGCATAGCTTGTATAGACGAAACTACCCCTGGGCCTATGATTCTACCACCTAGGTATTGACTCCGGATATTAGCACGATAGTTAGCCACTGGCATGACTTCAATAGGAAGAGTTTTTCCACCTGCAGTTGTATTGGAGATGCATTGCAGAAACTCATATCCTATTGACGGAGTTAAGTGTACCCGAGCTGGTTCGATATTACCGGCAAGATAATTCCTGTTAGACGGTTGACCTTGGACAGCCCTGAGCAGGACATGGTGCTCGCCCAAGGTCGGACTAGTGGAGAATGTCAGAAGGCTTAAATTTGATATCTACTTGAGTTTAAGCGTTTGGCATTCTACTTCGACAACCAACTTTTCCTCAAGAGAATTAATTGAGTCAAGCTTCGAGCTTAACTATATTAAGTTTACAGTTGTGATTTTTTGTGAATTATTTACTCTATCTTTATCTTCTACTTTAAGTTTTGGTGAGGTCCCAAGCTTAGAGTTCACCTGTCGATAGGGTGCCCCGTTACAGTATATAGTTAAGCGCAGTCGCCTAACTCTCTTCTAAGAATTGTTGAAAAAATGCATTATCTTGATATTTGTTTGAATACAAGTCATGTGTCTGGAAAAAGAAGCATTGGGTAGAAAGAACAATGTCTTCAGGTATGGATTTGGTCGAATATGACTATGACCTTTCCGGCTATAAGGCTATTGCAGATTTGCGCAGGATAGGATGGTCGTCTATCGAATAGCACATGGCCAACCTTGAACCTACTAAGATACCAGAGGAAGTACATGAGTTGGAAATTTTAAATCCAGTTACTTTCCTTCCAGGTCTTACTCAAGACCCTTCCGTGAGGGATAGAATACCACCATAACGAAAGACACCCATGACCTTCGTTAACTTCACAAGGGAACTGTTTGAACTCTACATCGTGAGAGAAGTGACCAGCATGTGTCAAGAAGTCAAAGCTTCCATGTGACATTTTATTTCTGCTATTCAGCTCAAATGGCAAAACGAGATGGTAGTTAATGCCAACCGCAGGATGAAAATTCAGCAGGCAGGATACCGTAAATTGTCGCTTTCAGATAGGACGATTAGGGCACGCCTGACAGCTTTGAAGTTGGCTGTCCAGGGAGGGTATTCAATAGACTCCGACAATGACGTGATTATGTGCACAGAACCGCCACTACCCCTTGCAATTGAGCCCCCTCCACATTATGCAGCTGAAATGGTAGCCGTAATGCTGCATAAAGAGATAGCGCCAATTTTGACTCAAGTCCCACAGACGGCCTTGGAATTGCAAGAGCAAGTCAAGCAATTGGAACAGCAATTACAGGTGTTAGTAGATGTACAACCACCAGTCCTGACTTTTGCGTTGAAGAAGCTATGAGATCTAGAGGTGTCAGCCCTGTCGCGACCCTCAGGAACCTTTGGTCAGCCGCTCAGCGAAGTGGTATCTCAAAGTCAAAAAGCCTAGCTTCTAGACAAAGCTCGAGGCAACCTTTGCCACAGCCACCACCACGAGCTCAATCAAACATACCTACCCCGTTGGTAGTTGACCCTGTCACGGCAGTACTAGTGATACAGGTAGAAGCAGATCGGCCTTACTTGGTTGCGATTTCAACGCTCATACCTACAACACCTCACAATCCGGTAGCCTCTGCTTCGGCACAGGTAGCGCCAGCTCTAGCACACCCTTCGGATAGGGCTGGATGATCAGGTTTTTCAGATCAACCAGGACAATTTGCTTCAAACTATTGTAAGTAAGGTTGTCGAATGGTTGCGGGAGACAGTAGCGAGTTTTACTTTTAACCTCGGGCACCATATTTTACAAAGGCAAATCAAGCGATTGAGATGACCACGAAATTAAAACCAAACGTCGCCCCAAAGAGGCCTTGTACTTCTTGTGAGTCGACTCAACATAAGGTAGCCGACTGTGGGGATTTTCAGCGTAATTACATCAGACCCCAACCTCAACAATCTGTCCGTTAACAGCTTCCACCATGTTCGCCCGCACATCCACCTTCTGATTAGAGAGATGAGGACGAGCCGGAAGAAGAACCGTTTGACAGCTATGACATGCCTGGGGGAGCCCAAGGTGGAAACACCGGAGCAGCTGGTGGTGGACAACCTCCCAGAGGTGGAAACATTACTGAAGGTGATGATGAGGGTGATTCTAGTTCTTCGTCCGATAGTGACAGATCCAATGCCTCACCCCCTGATCCAAAAGAGTTCTTTGGTAGCCGCAAGGGCCATTGGAGTTGAGAAAAGCAGGACAAGTACGATAGACGATATGCAGCTCTCAATAAGTTTATTCAGGAGTGTCATCAGGCCAAGAAGTCATCTCATCTGTTAGGCGGGAGCCTATCTCAAGGTCTTGCGAGATAACTCAGGCCGATAATCTTAATTGTAGACGGAGATTGTCTAGGAAGGCTCAATGTCTAAAGTAGAGGTAGGTAAATTGATAAAAGATTTCTAGCATAAGATTTTGTATTGATCAGATCTCTACTCCGTTGCTTGGTGATCTTCAAATAGCTCGGGAAGCACGTCAATATTTATATGCCGCGTCTGGGTGGTCGCGGCTACATCTTGTTCTCATACTAACCAAGTACCTGCTAACAATTTCTAGCTTCTCACGAAAGTGCGAACACCTTTTGACCCTGACAATTTCAGTTATCTCACTCGACTTCCGAATTGCAACACCATGAATTTTTCCTGACGGTGCTCCCACACATCAGTCCATTGATTACAATCCTTCTTCGTCAGCATGGAGTCTTGCTTACCATTGCATACGCAGAATGGTCTCCATGATCGAACCAACAAAGGGGCCAGCTTTGTTATCAAACCTCTCAGCATTGCAGATGCTTTCTGCACTAGACAGCTGCGAGGCATAAGATAGACTTGTCACGATAATCGCTCCAATAGCCATTATCCCTCCATAGTCATATCGTTATTGTATGGTTCCGTCAGTATCCAAAGAATACTATTGACTTGTGTGAGTGCGGGTGTGCCTGATTTCTCAAACTACCTCATCCAACAACACCATTCACTTCTGTGACTTTCATCGCGAGAGCATGGAGTATAGAATGTGTTGCTTAACCATTGTCCGTAAAAAACGTCCCGTTACTTAATGACCACTGTCGCAACTCTCGTCTTCAGTGCTCAGTAACTTTGTCCGACGTCGACCAATTTGGCTCGAACCACTTGCTAAGCTTGCCAAAGGTCTTGTCTCTGTCACCCTTGCAGGGGGCCCCAATTGGTCCGTGGGTTAGGCCGCACCATCGGATGGAAGTTGTGTCGTCCTATCTGGTCTGTTCAAAGGCAAAAGTATTGCGTAATAACTTTGCCGGTGATGAGAATCGAACATGTGACCTTCGGCAAGAATGTCATTGTCACTTCCGCATATGTTACGAGAGGGGGGTCTTGGCCTGTCCCTTTGAACTCAGAATCCTAAGGTAGGGTAACTATAGGTCTTTATTCACTAAGGGAAGGCTGAGCCTTCCGGTAGGCCTAACATCATCGGTCTAAGAAGCGAGATAAACTTGGAGTTGACCCCTTCACCGGGGATCCCAAAGACATACCAACGCTTCGTACACGATGTCGAGATTAAGCTGGACTACTTCCGCGATTCCTTAGTGAAGGAAATCGACAAAGTCAGCCTCGTTATCCCTCTCTTGAAAGATACCGCCAAAGAATGGTATAATGCGATCCACATGCACATTAACAAAGATACGCCAAATGACGAGTGATCAAGTTTGACACAAAAGATGAGTTGCCAACCTGGGAAGGATTTCCCAAGCGTTTGGAATGTAGCTTTGGCGGTCACTTGGATAGGAATCGTGCTCTAAAGGAATAGAGCCAGTTGTATATGAAGGACGGAAAGGTTGATCGCTTTATCGACAAACTTATTCCTCTTGGAGCAGTGTTACGGTATAGCGGGGAGTTTGTTACAGCCAGGGCATGCATGGCTTTTGCCCGATGTCCTTAATACCCCCCGTTCCATGAAAACCCCACATCCAGTAGTGTATATGGATTACCTAAACCTGTTGCGCCAAACTGGGCACCAGCTCGAAGATGCCTCCAATTTTTGTATACAGGTATAAAAGGAGACCCACCCTTCGAAACGTACAAAGAGCAATGATAGGCATACTTCAAAAGGAAAATGGCCGAGGAAGGAGAAGAAGGCCACTGGGTCACGGCAGCAGAAGCCACGCAACTGAGCGCAAGGTTTACAAGGCCCGCAGAAATAGAGCATATGAAGATACACTGGAATGTGTATCAGACTCTGAATGACAAGTGGAAATGGCTGAATCAATTATCCCGTTGTGGACAAGACGGTCACTACTGGGTGAAGTGTCTATCCGCAATCACAGTTGTTACGTTCTGACGGCTTAGTCGAAAGTGAGGTGCTTGTGGGGCTGGACACGAAGCCACCCAAGTCCCAAAATCGAGACGCATTGAGGCGGCTCCTAAACCTGCTGTAAAACAAGTTGTTGCCGAGCTCCGTGGATCACCTCCTCCAGATTTGGATATCTTAGAGGTTGATACCGACCTGGATGACTAGGTAAGCTTTATCCTTTGATAAGACAACATGGATGAAAAGATGCTAAAACTTCATGCTAGGCCGAATGATGGGCACGCTGGGTGAAAATGAAGGATGTCGGTTTTATGTTCCCCAGTGTTAAGTGCTGCAAACTGAAACAAATATATCGCACTAGAAAATGCACGATGGAGGGAGGTTTCTTTTGTGAGATGTTGGAATGGGTACTGCTCTTTCTATTTAGCTTTTTGTTATTTCTTATGTGATATTGCGCAATGTGTTATTTGCTTATCTCATACTGTTTTCCATTTTTGGAAGGAATTTGGTTGGGATTTTGTTTTGATTTTGTCAGGCCGGACTTGACTTAGCAATTGAAGTTATTTTGCAACTATACCTACGGAGAGTTGAATACCCGAAATCATGCTGGCATGATAGTAAACACTCTAGCCATTGAAATCCTGTAAACTTATCAAGTGATGAAACTATTCACAACCTGTTGTAGCCGCTCTTGTGTTGAAAGGCAAGAGATATTAACTAGTTACCGTAAACCATACAAAATTCTTCTGCAAAGTACTAACTGCAATGTTTAGAAACAAGAGACCCGAAAAGCGGTTGAGGCTTGCAGGCCCACTGCCACATACTAGATCCATTCACGTGAGAGTGAGATTGGAATGGAGTCACAATCAAGAAAGAAAAAAAAGCCTGAGTGGTGAAGCCCTCTTGTTGTTAGATAGTGGAGCCACTGGGACTATGCTAAGTCGCAATTGGGTAAAGGATGCCCAGGTACCTTTTGTTCGGCAGAAGGATCCGACACGTATTACAGACGCCAGTGGAAATCATATCCCAGGCTCAGGTCTCTACTATACTACTACAGTAGATATGTACATAGGAGACCATAAGAATAAAATGTGATTTGAAGTCGCAGACATACTGGCAGGCAAAGTGAATAGTTACCTGCCAATATCATGGTAGAAAGACCACAACCCAGATATTAACTGGGAAAAGGGCAGTCTGAAGTGGCTCTCTGACTATTGTAAAGCCCACTGCCTCAGAAAGGAAAGGTATTTAGAGTTCATTACAAAGGAAGAACTCTTAGCCTAAGATCCAGACAACATCTTTGTCATGGGAATGACCCTCTATACTGATGAAGACGGTGACAATATCATGGTCAAAATCCTTCGAGAATATCAAGACTATGTAGATATATTCATTTACGAAAGTATACATGTTCTACCCGAGCATAGACAATACGATCCCGTATTGATCTAGTCCCTGATGCTAAGTAACCTGAGGGACCAATAAATCCCTTATCCAAGAAAGAATTAGATGCGCTATGGGATTATAATAAGGAGAGGGAAGACCATGGAATGATTAGAAGGTCTTTCTCTGCAATAGGCCCTTCTATTTTATTGGTGCCGAAGCCTGATGGTCCACTTCAGTTATGTGTTGATTACCGAGGGTTGAACAAGATTACTATTAAGAATATGTATCCATTGGCCTTGATGAGCGAGCTTAGGAGCAGGCTCGGTAAAGCCACCATCTTCACTAAATGGTATTTGAAGAATGGCTATTATCTGATCCGCATGACAGAAGGAGAGAAATAGAAGACCGCCTTTAAAAGCAGATAGAGTCTTTATGAATATACAGTGATGAATGATAGGTTATGCAACGCACCATCAACGTTCCAGAGTATGATCAATGAAGTATTCAGTGACATGTTAGATGTTAGAGTTATCGCCAATATGGAAGATATATTGATCTATACTGAGACTGTAGAAAAACATGTTGCCCTTGTAAGGCGGGTAATAGAAAGGCTAAGAAAGGCACGCCTTTGCGTTAGTATTAAGAAATCAAGTGTCCATCAATAGGGAGTGGAGTTCCTAGGATACAAGATATCCGATAGAGAAATCTCTATGAGAAGTACCAAGCCTGAAGAGATCCTGGCTTTGTCAACACCCGTGGAATGACCCTACGATAGGTAGCTACAATACCTACCACCTTAGCCTAGATGGTATACCAAGAGGTAACCGAAGGTGGTATGGTCTAGTATCCTTTGTACACAAGAATGCTGGTTCACCTAGGGTAAGGCCTAGGAAACAGTACGGTAGCCTTGGGCACTCTATTAGACAGGGTAACCTTTTGGAAGAACATTCACATAAGGACAAGAGAATTATGAGAATATTACACGGATCTCCAAGACAACTTCTGTGGTCGACTGCAGGACTTCCGGAGCGGTGAAAGGCATAAGAGGACAAAGTTACCCTACCTTGGAAATTTGGCCATTGTGCCCGTGGATCTCAGTTACTCTACTGAAGTATCCAGGTTACCCTACCTTCACTGGCAAAGTCATCCTAGAACTTAGAGGTCGATTGCCTTACATTCTAAAGCTCCTAGATGTTCATAGGCGTACAAGCATGTGCGCGGGAAGGCCCCACACCTGCGTAAAGGTGGCCAAAACATGCTATTGAACTTGGACGGGTTCTGCTAACACCCCCCTCTGGCACTACAGCATTGGGACGGCGCGTCATAGGCAGATGGCTGCATAGTTGCTCGTTTGTTTGTAAAAAGGAGATCATTGGAGCGGCTGCTGTAACACCGTATACGTCATCGCCGTCCGTTCGACAGAATGGCATTCGCAGGATATATAAGGGGAGAATGGGTAACCGCCAAAATGGGGGTCACCCATATAGGGTGTTAGGCTGGAGCTTATCTCAAAGTCTTGCGAGATAACACAGGCCGATAATCTTAATCGTAGCCGGAGGTTGTCTAGGAAGGCTCAAGGTCTAAAGTAGAGGTAGGTAGAGTGATAAAAGATTCTCTAGCGTAAACAATTTTATATTGATAAGATCTCTTCTCCGTTGCTTTCTGTTCAAATAGCTCGGGAGGCATCTTGATATTTATATGCGGCATCTTGGTGGTCACGGGCTACATCTAGGTCTCATACTAACTAAGTACCTGCTAACAAACTTCCAACCGTTTCTGAAAGTGTGAACACCATTGAACCCTGACAATTCTGTTATCTCACTCGATTTCCGAATCGCAACACTATGAATTTTTCCTGACGGTGCTCCCACACATCAGTCTATTGGTTACCATCCTTCTTCGTCGGCATGGAGTCTGGCTTACCATTCCATACGCAGAATATTCTCCATGATTGAACCAACAAAGGGGCCAGCTTTATTATCGTATGGTTCTGTCAGTATCCGAAGAATACTATTGATGTGTGTGAGTGCGGGGATGTCTCATTTTTCAAACTACCTCATCCAACAACACCATTCTCTTCTGCGACTTTCATCATGAGAGCATGGAGTATAGAATGTGTTGCTTAACGATTGTCCGTAAAAGCGTCCCGTTACTTAATGAACACTTTCGCGACTCTTGTCTTTAGTGCTCAGTGACCTTATGCAACGTCAACCGATATGGCTTGACCAACTTGCATAAGCTCGCCAAAGGTCTTTCCTCATATATCCTGCAAACAGGATCCGGTCGGACAGACGGCCGCGACGTATACGGGGTTACGAGGAGGGCTCCAATGACCATGTCTTTGGTGAGGGGACGCAACTACAGTGGCGTCTGCCGATGTAGCGCCGTCCCAAGCTGGTGTGGAAGGGGGGTGTTGGCTTGTCCTTTTGAACTCAGAATCCTACAGTAGCTATAGGTCTTTATTCACTAAGGGAAGGCTGAGCCTTCCGGTATGCCTAACAGGTAGGCAGGGTGATAAAAGATTTTATAATGTAAACTTAGTATATTGATATGATCTCTTCTCCATTGCTTGATAATGTTCAAATAGCTCGGGAGGCACCTGGATATTTATATGCTGCGTCTGGGTGGTTGTGGGCTACATCTAGTTCTCATACTAACCAAGTTCCTGCTAACAAACTCCAGCTTTTTCTGAAAGTGCGTACACTATTTGACCCTAGCAATTCTGTTATCTCACTTGACTTCCGAATCGTAACACTATGAGTTTTTCCTAACTGTGCTCCCACACATTAGTCCATTGGTCACGATCCATCTTCGTCGGCATGGAGTCTTGTGTACCATTGCATATGCTGAATTGCCTCCATGATCGAACCAACAAAGCGGCCAGCTTTGTTATCGAACCTCCTAGCATTGCAGGTGTCTCCTGCACTTGACAGCTGCGAGGTATAGGATAGCCTTGTCCTGATAATCGCACCAATAGCCATTATCTCTCTATAGTCATATAGTTATCATATGGTTCTGTCAGTATGTGAAGAATACTAGTGACGTATGTGAGTGCGGGTATGCTTGATTTGTCAAACTATCTCATCCAACAACACCATTCACTTCTACGGCTTGGATCACGGGAGCGTGGAGTATAGAATGTCTTGCTTAACTATTGCTCGTAAAAACATCCTGTTACTTCGTAACCACTTTGGCGACTCTTGTCTTTAGTGCTCAGTAACCTTATACAATATTGACCGATTTGGCTGGATCCACTTGCATAAGCTCACCAATGGCCTTCCCTCGTATATCCTGCCAGCAGGATCCAGTCGGAAGGAAGGCCGCGACATATATGGGTTTACGAGGAGGACTCCAATGACTATGTCCTTGGTAAGGGGACGCAACTAAGACGGCGTCTGCCGATGTAGCGCCGTCCCAATGCTGGTGCGGGAGGGGGGTGTTGGCTTGTCCTTTTGAACTCAGAATCCAAAGGTAGGGTAACTATAGGTTCTTATTCACTAAGGGAAGGCTAAGCCTTCCGGTAGGCCTAACAACCATAGGGTTATAGACAATCCAAACCGTGGGACTAAAAGACGACGTTGACAGTCTGAGGAAAGACCAAGACAAGAGGGAAATAGTGTAATGACCCTACAATAGGTAGCTACAATGACGATCACTTTAGCCCAAATGGTATACCAAGTAGTAATCAGAGGTGGTATGGTCTCGTATACAAAAAGCTGGTAAACCTAGGACAAGGCCTAAGGAACAGTGGAGTAGCCTAGGGCACTCTATAAGGCAGGGTAACCATTTGGGGGTAAGTCCACACAATGTAAAGGAATTTAGGGGAACATTACACGGACCTCCGAGACAACATTAAGTGTTGACAGGAGGACTTCTGAAGTGGTTAAAGGCAGAAGAGGGCAAAGTTACCCTATCTTGGGAATTTGACCATTATGCCCCTGTACCCCAGTTACCCTACTGAGGAGTCCAAGTTACCCTACCTTCACCGACAAAGTCATCCTATAACTTAGAGGTCAATTGCCTCACATTCTACCAGCTCTTCGGTGTTCACGGGCGGACACGCATCTGCGCACCGAGGTCCAACGTCTGAGTAGTGGTGGCCTGAACATGCTATTGAACTTGGGCGGGTTTAGCTAACACCATCCTCTGGCCCCAGCAGTGGGACGGTGCGTTATAGGCAGATGGCTAGGTAGTTGCACATGTGCTAGTAAAGAGTGGTCATTGGAGCAGCTGCCGTAACACCATATAAGTTGTCACTGTCCAACCAACCGAATGTTGTTTGCAGGATATATAATGGAAGTGTGGGTAACCACCAAATATGAGGTTGCACACAAATGGTCCTTCAGGCATCTGGGAGTCTATCTTAGCCTACTGGTACTAGGGTAGTCTTTCTAGAGGTACTTAGGTAGTCCAAGGAGGCCAGAGTGCTTTCGGAATCAATACCTAAGTAAGCAGCTGGAACCTTCCCCTTGATTTGTTCCATTACTATCCGTTGTCAGTGGACTCTAGCGGTATGAGTCTTATCATGGTAGAGTGTGTCACAAGAGGCTGGCTATGGGCAGCTTCCATTGAGCCAATCATCGGTTACATCTCACCAGGAGAGCTTGGATGTCGGATTATACAATAATCACATAGATTAAATAATGGACTGCATAGCTTGTATAGACAAAACTACCACTAGGCCAGTGAGTCCACCACCTTAGTATTGACTCCATTTGTTGTCATAACCATCGGCCACTGGTATGACTTTGATAGCAAGACTTTTTACACCTGCGGTTGTATTGGAGATGGATTGCAGAAACTCATATCCTATTGACGGAGTTCAGCTGTAATGGGGGCACCCTATAGAGAGGTGAACTCTAAGGGGGCGACTCCACCAAACTCTCAAAGTAGAAGATAAAGATGAGTTAAATAATTGTAAAGAATCAAGCAGTAGCACTTGATATTGTTAAGCTCAAAGCTTTACTCAATTAGTTCTCTCGAGGAAAACTTGGTTTTCAAAGTAGAATGCCAAAGGCTTCAACTTAAGTCAATATCAAATTTAATCCTTTGACATTCACCACTACTTCGACCTTGTGTGAGTACCCTGTCCTACTTAGGGCGTGTCCGAGGTCTAGCCTCCATCAGGAATTATCCTGTCCGAAGTATTGGACCAACTTGGGTACACTTAACTCCATCAATAGGATATCAGTTTCTGCAATGCATCTCCAATACAACCGCAGGTCGAAAACTCTTCATATCGAAGTAATACTAGTGGCTAACTGTTATGACAACAACTAGAGTCAATACCTAGATGGTGGACTCACTGGCCCAGTGGTAGTTTCGTCTATACAAGCTATGCAGTCCATCATTTAATCTACACGCCTATCTAATGTTCATTTAACATGCAAGCTCCCCCGGTGAGATGTAGCTGATTGTTGACTAAGTGGACGCTACCCATAGCCAGCCTCTCGGGACATACTCTACCATAATAAGACTCATACCTCTAGAGTCCATTAACACCCATAGTAATGCTACAAATCATGGGGAGAAGGTCCTGCCTGGTTAATGAGGTATTTGTCCCGAAAGCGCCCTGGCCTCATTTGACTACCTACCTACCACTACGATGACTATCTTACTACCCGTAGGGTAAGATAGACTCCTAGGTGCCGGAGAGACCCTATATGGGCGACCCCCATATTGGCTGTTACCCATACTCCCCTCATATATCCTGCGAACGACATTCAGTCAGACAGACAGCAACGACGTATACGGTGTTACGGCAGCCGCGCCAATGACCTCTTTTTACTAAAAACGAGCAACTATGCAGCTGTCGGCCTATGACGCGCTGTCCCAATGCTGGGGCCAGAGGGGGGTGTTAGCAAACCCCGCCCAAGTTCAATAGCATGTTCAGGCCACCCTTACTCAGGTGTGGGGCCTTCCCGGGCTGATGCATTTGAGCCCATAAATATCTAAGAGCCCATAGAATGTGAGGCAATCGACCTCTAAGTTCTAGAATGACTTTACCTGTTAAGGTAGGGTCACTTGGAAACCTCAGTAGGGTAACTGAGTCCCATGGGCATAATGGCCAAATCCCGAAGGTAGGGTAACTTTGTCCTCTTATGCCTTTAACCGCTCCAGAAGTCCTCCAGTTGACCACAAAGTCGTTTTGGAAATCCATGTAACCTTCCCATAATTCTCTTGACCTTATGCGAATGTTCTCCTGAAAGGTTACCCTGCCTAATAGACTACATCAGGCTACTCTACTGTTTCCTGGGCCTTGCCCTAGTTGAACCAGTATTCTTGTATACCAAGTATACTAGACCATATCACCTTCGGTTACCACTTGGTATACCATTTGAGCTAAGGTGGTAGTCATTGTAGCTACCTATTCTAGGGTCATTACACAAGCATACCCAAGCTTGTCTAATACTTCCGGCAGGATAATCCCTGATCGAGGGTAGACCTCAGACAGCCCTGAGCATAACATGGTGCTCGTACAAGGTCAGAGTAGTGGTGAATGTCAAAGGCTTAAATCTGATATCTACTTAAGTTTAAGCGATTGGCATTCCACATCAACAACTAACTTTTTCTCAAGAGAACTAATTGAGTAAAGCTTCGAGCTTAACTATATTAAGTTTTACTGTTTTGATTCTTTGTGAATCATTTACTCTTTCTTTATCTACTGCTGTGAGTTTTGGTGTTGTTGCAACCTTAGAGTTCACCTCTCTATAGGGTACCCCCATTACATCTCAACAGAAACAGTTTTCAATATAGTTGGTTAAGCAATTATCTTCTATTCCGTTCGATACAAGAATTCTCCAGTCTCACAAACACTTAAATGACTTAGCCCTCTCCTAGTAGTTTCAAGAAAGTAATGGAGTCTACTCAATTACTTGTTTGTTTCTCTAGTACTTAAACGAGATTATACTGCCAGCTAGATTAGAATCAATATTAATATCCTTTTGCAAGACCACAATCATCTAGATAGCAGGTACAATTGCTACCCAGTTCAAATAGCTTCTGCAAGGAGAATCTTCTTTAAAAGAATCTCTCTTTACTAGTATCTGCTGAACAGAGAGAGAAACTAGTTGATAATAGACCATGAGTGATCGAGTTTGAGCTTCAATAGCTATTGTGATAGACGTGATCCAACAGGTACCTAGATGTCACAAATCATGACTAAGCAAGTGCGATTTCACATGACTAATAGTTATTGGTCATAAGGTATGTTTATGTTTCACGCTATGCAGTCAGTTGACTCATAGTTCTCACATGACTCGTACTTGCGTGTCATAGTTATGTTATGATTGGTTGATGTTTCTATGGCTCATGATTGTGAGTCATAATGATGTAATGAGTTTCACGCATGACTCATATTATGAGTCATGAGTCCCACTCCGGTGACGCGCTTTGCTCACCTGACTTGTTTTATGTTTTATGATTGGTTTATGGTATGTTGCGCAGTGACTCATAGTGTAACGACCCTACAATAGGTAGCTACAATGACTATCACCTTAGCCCAAATGGGATACCAAGTGGTAACTAGAGGTGATATGGTCTGGTATACTTAGTATACAAATAACTGGTTAACCTAGGATGAGGCATAGGACATAGTAGAGCAGCCTTGGGTACTCTACAAGGCAGGGTAACCTTTCGGGAGTAAGTTCGCATAAAGTCAAGGAATTTATGGGAACGTTACACAGACCTCTGAGACAACATTTAGTGTTGACGGGCGGACTGCGGGAGTAGTTAAAGGCATAAGAAGGCAAAGTTACCCTACCTTCACCAGCAAAGTCATCCTAGAACTTAGAGGTCGATTCCCTTACATTCTGTGGGCTATGAGATGTTCTTGGGCGCACACGCATCTGCGCGGGGAAGCCTCACGCCTGTGCAAAGGTGGCCCGAACATACTTTTGAACTTGGACGGGTTTTGCTAACACCCCCCTCTGGCCCCGGCGTTGGGACGGCGCGTCATAGGCAGACGGCTGGGTAGTTGCTCGTTTGCTAGTTAAAAGAGGTCATTGGAGCAGCTGCCATAACACCGTATAAGTCGTTGCCGTCTGTCCGACTGAATCTCGTTCGCAGGATATATAAGGGGAGTATGGGTAACCGCCAAAATGGGGGTCGCCATATATGGTCTCCCGGGCATCAAGGAGTCTATTCCAGCCTACGGGTTGTAGGGTAGTCTTCCTAGTGGTACTTAGGTAGTCTCAGAAGGCCAGGGTGCTTTCGGGACAAATACCTCAGTAACCAGCCCGGACCTTCTCCCCTTGATTTGTAGCATTACTATCGGTTGTTATTGGACTCTAGAGGTATGAGTCTTATCACGGTAGAGTATGTCCCGAAGGGCTGGCTATGGGTAGCGCCCACTTAGCCAACCATCGGCTACATCTCACCGGGGGAGCTTGCATGTCAATTTATCACATTGGATAGTCGCACAGATTAAATGATGGACTGCATAGCTTGTGTAGACGAAACTACCACTGGGCCAGTGAGTCCACCACCTAGGAATTGATTCTGGTTGTTGTCATAACAGTTAGCCACTAGTATGACTTCGATAGGAAGAGTTTTTCCACCAGCGGTTGTATTGGAGATGCATTGCAGAAACTCATATCCTATTGACGGAAATAAGTGTACCCGAGTTGGTCCGACACTTCCAGCTGGATAATTCCTGATTGAGGGTAGACCTCGGACAAACACTGAGCAGGACAGGGGGCTCGCACAAGGTCGGAGTAGTGGTGAATGTCAAAGGCTTAAATCTGATATATACTTAAGTTTAAGCGTTTGGCATTCTACTTCGATAACCAACTTTCTTCGAGAGAACTTATTGAGTGAAGCTTTCAGCTTAACGATATTAAGTTTAACCGTTTTGATTCTTTGTGACTTATTTACTCTATCTTTATCTTCTACTTTGAGTTTTGGTTTGGTCGCAACCTTAGAGTTCCTCTCTCTACAGGGTGCCCCAGTTACACATAGGAGTCATCTGATGAATTTCGGGTATTACTCGTTATGAGTCATAGGACCACGTGACTCGAGTCATGAGTCACCAGGGTTAGGGTTGTTGGCATGCAGAGTCTATATAAGGAGGAGACTCAGTCCCAGTAGTTAGCCACGAACCATCTGCCCTACACCTCCGGCGATTGAAATCTCAACACCAGGGAAATCATCGTGGGATTCCACCACCACCCCCTCTCCTCCCCCTTGATGGCCTCTGCCTACGGGAGCGATGCTACAACCCCTCCTCTCCCTCTGGGGTCTACCCCCTCCTCCACGGGGTTCTTGTTCCTGTTTATCGTTGACTCCCGCTCATGAAGTTCAGTTCTCCCCTTTACCCCGCACTTCCTTTGCACCTCGCTTAGGTTTTGCACGGTCGGCATTCTGTCCTCATCGCTCACCGTCGGCGCTGAGCTTTCCAAGCCCTTTGCGAAGTACCTTTCCGTCTCGATTGTGTGGTCCTGTCGGGGAACACTTCGGTTAGTAACTTCAGCACCTCGTCTTCGTTTCGCATT
>Ga0307509_10005491_pt1 | contig 17610 bp, 18 predicted proteins | sample 10_EM_MG_FD_202245 | JGI IMG/M metagenome (GOLD analysis project Ga0307509, IMG submission 202245) | Populus trichocarpa ectomycorrhiza microbial communities from riparian zone in the Pacific Northwest, United States - 10_EM | ecosystem: Host-associated > Plants > Roots > Unclassified | place...
GAAGGGGGTGGGCTTTCTTTGCCATGGGGTCTTCTCCGAATGCAGCGGTTTGTGCCTGGGGGAAGTGTTTACTTTGGTTTACATGTACCTAAAAACAATACCACGGATTTAACAAAAAAAAAAAAATTCCCGGAAACCAGGTCAAGCTCCGTCTCCACTACTTTCCGGACCCCGCTTTTCGCCTTCCTGTTCAGGAAGGTGTTAACGGGGTAAAACACCACCACCACCAAAGTCTCACGATCCTACCCGGCCACTGAACTTGGAGCTTCATAAGTGTGCTGGGAGGGTCCCATCGTGGGATAAAACACCATACCTCTGGCTAGCATTTTACTGCTATCCATTAAACCACCTGCACCATTCCGAGTCCTTCGGTCTGTTGTCAAAACACACAAGACCCATCGAATACACAAGCACCCATGTCACCATGATACCGGTCCTTGTTAAGTATGCTGGGGAACACATTGGCTCGCACCCTACTGCTGGCTCGCACCCTACTGCTGGCTTGCACCCTACTGCTGGCTCACACCCTACTGCCGGCTGGCACCCTACTGCTTTCTTTACACCGGCGGCTGGCACCCTACTGCTGTTACACGAAGATAGCGGCTCCGGCATCAGTGCCAAGCCGACAGCACCAAAGACCCATCAAAGTATGATGGGGAATACAATCAAAAGGTCATGAGCTGGGAGGCCGATGATAATGCAAGGAACTCCATGATATGGGGAATTTTCACATTGATGTTATACCATTTGGTATTTTTGGTTTTGTTTATGATATTATTTCTTTTGTTTTTGTTTTGATTTGGGTTTTTATTTGCCATGGGATTTTTCCCGAATGCAGCGGTTGTACCCTAGGATGTGCTAGTCATGTACCTAAAATCATACCACGGATTTAACAAAAAAAAACAAAATTCCCGGAAACCAGGTCAAACCCCGCTAAACCGTCAAACCCGGCCCTGGGGAGGTAACAGATGAGGCAATGGGCTACGAGAGAGACATTGAGAGAAAGGAGAAACATTTAACGGTTACTCAAGGGATAACTTTATTGGAAAAGGCCAGCTTTCCCAACAGTCAAGTCTGCCTCTCTTAGAGGTAGGGTGAGACGGACTATGAGCCATAGTCCGTCACTTTTTTTGAGCGAACGGATGCCCAACGCCCGGCAGCCGAAGACCCTAATGGACAATGCCCCCTGGTTTCCTGCAAGCGACGGGCTCTGACAGTTCTCAGGCTCACGCCCCCCCCCCCGCGGTCCTTTGGTATGCGAATAAAATGTACCTTTCACGGTGGTACCCCACTTTGTTTATCCATCGCTCCTAACCTGGACATTCCATATTGAGGGGTGCTTCGCCCTCCTATTGAGTTGGGGATATGGCTACTAGCCTAGTAATACTCCCTTGGATTGTGGAATGTTTCTAGACCTGTTATTAATAAGGGCAGCAGATAAAACCTGAAGATCCGCTCCCAAGCAGAAGGCATATCGACAAATTAGGCTCCAAGATTCCTGTCCGGGTCACTCACTTGTTTGACTAAATTTTGGGAGAGATGGGCAGATCTGAAATCATAAAATATCACTCATCATGACACCCGCCGGCCCACCCTGCCGCCCCCGGCTTTCCCTTGGCATCGCCTGTAGTATAGTACTGCCTCTGTCCCGAAAAGCGCTGTATCACCCTATAGGTCTCGTCTTCCGAGCCAAAGAAGGCCTCCCTGAGATCCCACTGCCCTGGACGGACTCTTAGAGTCAGTCCAGTCCCCTCCGTGCTCTTGGCAAGTCCCCAGTCCCAACAGGGGCCCCCAGAGATTTGGGAACACTTGCAAAGACAAATTTACTATGACGAATCCACTTGGCTATAGTCTACTTGCCTGTCTAAATATGTAGTGAGATTTCAGCGAGATGAAGGCTTTCTGAGCCAGGGGATGTGAGATTACGAACGTACCACTAGTTTGGAGCAAGTCTTACTTCGGCACGATGATGAATGTTATAATCGTAGGCGGGTTCGACAGCAAAGAGACTAAATTGGTTAAGGAGCTCAGCTATCACGAAGTTGGGTTGGAGGGGTGTCTGGGGCTGAATTCGGTCAACATCGACTCGAGGTTCGTACTGAAACGACGATTTCCGGCGGGAAGCAGGTTTATCCCCGGGTGGATGTTGTCACTATAGGGAAGGAAACCGGACAAACAAATGGAAATGATCAAACTGTAGAAAAGCTTTAAACAAAGTCGAAGGGGGCAATCGCCGCTCACATAGTAGGAGGTGTAAAAAAATCGTCAAGGATGATCAAAGAAAGGAATCAGCAGAGAAATAAATCTTCACTGTAGAAGACTAAAGACTAGAGAGTAGATACAGAAGTATGCTGTCACAGTCCTATCTCTGGTTGTTTTCACTGTTGCTCCTCCGCTTGGTGGCCCCACAATCTCGGCTAGCTATCACAAATCAATTACCATAGACGAGCGACAAAGACCGCCAGTTCTCCCATCTAACTAGCTAACTAACTAGCCACTCCATCGGAAAAAATAAATGAAAATGAAAATTAAACTAGACCTTATTGCCCAGCTTTCAAACCCACAGCACTTATTGCTTAACCACCCTCGACCTGGCCGCGGACCCGAACGTTATTATATATGATTGCATAGGTCATGGGTTTGTGTTTCTAGATTCCAAATCCTTCATGTGCTTTCTTGATAGCTAACCTGTTTTCGGAGATAACCAAATGAGGGAGATACAGCGATCAAAGCCGGTTCAAAAATGCCCAATCCTGGCAAAGAGGATACCGCAATTCCACCTGAGATGCTGCGCTCCCTCACGACTAGACTATGCCTCTTCCAGTGTTCACAATCGTCCAGGGCACTGTCAGAGCCTGTTTGGATACACGGTTCCGTTCCGTTTCCCTATACAAATGACCTTTTCCCTTCCGTTTCAAAACGGAGAGAAGGCGATTTTCACACCAGAAACGGTCGCCCAACTGAACGGTCCCTTTTTTGCCAAACAGGCCCTTATATGTTACCAACCTCATATCTATTGCAACCAACCCCACTACAACAGCCAGGCAAAGATATCGGGGGTTGTGGGATTTGTTATTAACGAAGTGCCAAAAAATGGTTACTAGTCGGCTACCTATTATTTGCCAGAGATTGAGGAGATTGGGTGCCCGGAAAGCTTTGGCATTAGCGGGTTGAATACGGAAGAAGAAACTGGGAGCCATCCTGCCTCCACCAGTTGTAACTATTATACCCCCCAAGTCGCGGGGTCTGAGATCTTCTCTCTTGACCGCTCCATGGCGGAGTTTTAAAAACGTGGTTCCAAGTCTTCTATTAGCAATGCTACATGGCTTGGAGAGTCGTCCATGGCAGGGTGGGTGGGGGCGCAAGGGCACGGCGTCCAACTTTCATAATGGCTGCCGCCCTAGAGGTTGACGGCCGGGCACTGCAGTCTCAGCGCAAATGGGATGTTCCGGTCGGGCCCTTAGTGGCCTGGTAGTCGTTCGCAGGGCCCGGCCGTCACCTGTAGGTATTTCGGAGTGAGACGGCTATAGGACCCTGTCGTCCGCTCGGGAAGAGGTTAGGACGGGCTATAGGACGGGCGCCTGTCTCGTCCTAGGCAAAAGGCAGACGGACTGGATGCTCGGGGACACTGGCCTCTTGCATCAGAGCTGAAGACCGCCAACGACGGTACCGACACGAATCAAGGAGAACAGAATTCCAGTGGAAGGGATAAAGGTAAGGCCGGGGTGGTAGACATTGGCTGCTCGAGTAAGTTCCTCTTTGTTTTCTTTCCGCAGTGTTGCCAGGGCTTTAGAGTGGCTTAGTGGGTGTTAGAACCCCAAGGTTGAGGAGCGGCTCGATTGCGGCCCTATCTGTCCAATGGATCCCGGGGGTCGCCACACTCTGGGGAATATCTCGAGACAAGCGGTGGTGAGGAATCCACCATCTCATCCGTCTTCGAGGAGCTCTCCGGTGGGTATTCTCCAGGCGTTCCAGAATATCCAAGGAAACTGACTCTCACTTCTACCCTTTCTCCTCTCCTGAGGGGCCATCTAGTGGGTGTAACTCAGATGCCGAATCCTCGGCATTCGAGGAGCACTCCCACGGCAAGGGCTCATTTGTAATTTAGGCCAAGTCCTAGTAAGAACTCGAATAATAGAATCATGTGCTAAGGCGTTTAGTTACCTCTTGTTGAATCATAAGTTACTGTGATAACTTACTATCCAATGGGTGGTGTGAAACAGTAAAATTCCGTGCTAGGGACGCTAAGTCAGGTGTGGAATGAATTGGATTATGGTTCGTTAAGATTTCAGTAGCTCTGGAGCTGCGGTTTTGGTTAAGGTCTGAAAGGGCCGATTTTGCTACTACAGTAATACCTATTAGTTGCTACCTTTGGTTTGGCGCGCCTGGCACCACACTCGCTTAAACTTAAACCTGCCGTCCTTCAGCACCCTTACTAACTTGATGCTAATAAATACCCAAGCTAACCACACTCAATAAGCAAGACCCTTGTGACTTACCCTCGATTAGAAAGTACCAATTTATGATCCCAGCGGGCACCCAACCAGAGGGCCGTTCTGCCGGTAGTGCAGTACTCGAGTACACCAATCCGCTAGAAATGGGTCCTCGCTAATCCTAAGCACCAGTGGTGGGGGGTAAACATTTGTAATGTTGGCGGTTTAAGCTTTGGATTAAGTTGAAGGACCCCGCTAATTTTAGGAATTAAGAATAACAACTTGTTCGTCCCGACGACATAGATTGGGGCAGTAATGTATGAGGGGAGAAGGTGATTGAACGGGCTCATTCGTTGTCGCTCGCCTCGACATGTGGTGCGGGGGAGGGGGTGAGGCACCACATAGGATTTTTTTATGCTGGTTTGCTCAGTAAGGTACCCGTAAGAACTGGAATACTTGGACCTCGCACTAGGATGTCCAAAACTCCCTCACTCGGATAGGGAGACGAAAGGGCTGAGAAAGTTAACCGTCTCAGCCCCAGCTTAAGATAAAAAAAACAAAAATGTACCGGGCCCCACCTGTAAAGGCAACTCCAACGTCCTAGCGCGAGATTCGATTGTTCTAGTTCTTAGGGTAGCAATTGGTTGTCCGGGAAATCAGTGGGTTCGGTCATTGACACCTGACCTTTAGAAAGTTTCGGACATTCTTTGCCGGAGTCTGTTACAGTATTCATTGAGAGTTGTGACACGTTCAAACCATCTAAGGGGTTGAGCGTAGAGCAATACACACCGGTCTCCCGATTTTTGTCTCCTTTATTATCCGGTTCCCTGGCAGTCTGCCTCCGCTGAGCCCAGGAGTCCAATTAGTCTCCGGGGTCCTACTGGAGCGGATGGCGCACCCGCCTTGGGGGGGGGGGGGGCGGGGCTGGTAGGCGCTTCCTATTGCCTGATATACCGGTTCTCTATAGGTAACTGGAGGCAGTTTTAGGCTAGTGCCCACGATTTAAGGGAAGTTACCAATAGTTTTTTTTAAAAATTCGGGGATCTGCCGAGACCCTGTCAGGTAGTAGGTGGGGAGGCTCGGGGTGAGAATAAGGCCATGGATGGGAGGTGGAGGGGAATGGTTATGAGCAAGGAGTGGGGAGAGGAGGAAGGATGAGTAGAGGAAACGAGGGAAATGATTGGAGTGAGAGGGAGAAAGGATGTGTGAAGGTAGGTATAGGTGGAAGTTTAGTATTCGGCTTGAAGTTAGGGCGAATGCTAGACTCGCGCGGTACTAACCTAGAAAGCGCGAAATGTAAAAAAATGTTTGAAATAAAATGGTGGTTTAAAACGGGGATTGAGGGAGTATGTGGAAAAGATCTGTGGGTGTCCGAATGCCAATAGAAACATGCACCCGTAAATTCGGGTACTTACTCTGAGACAAGTGCCAAGCTCCTCCGGAGCGGTCCCATCTTGTAATATTAAAGTTTTATATTTTTTACAACTATGCACAACGATATTATGAGATTCCCGCGGGTTGGTGTGAATTAGAAGCCATTGACAAGTTTTGAAAGTTTGATCACGCCCGGAATTCTAACTTGAATAAATCTGCCAGGGCCCGTATTTCTATTTCCCTATAACTTTCCATCAAGGGAAATTTCTGTTGTATGCTCGCGAGTGCTTAATGAAATTGTGATTAGGACCGCCGGTGGCCACATAATTGAGGCTCCTACTCATGTCCACCCCTCTATAACTCTCTCCACACAAACTCCAACCTGATCTCCAACCACACTTCTCTAGTGCCAAAAATATACTTCTATAAGATGCCTATTCCAGTTGAAAACGTTGGGTCTCTCCCACGCCCGCTTGCACTTCAAGAGATGCTGGCCGCCTACGATAATGGGGAAGTCAGTCAACCCAATGACAAGAAACGGAAGGAAAAAGAAAGGGAAGGAAAAAGCAAGTACGCTAATGCACACAATTAGGCAACTCATGAACAACTTGTTAAAGCTCAGGACGAGGCTTGCAAAGACTCTATTATTCGTATGGAAGCGGTTGGACAAACCTATGTCACCGACGGTGAACAGAGAGCCAGCAGTTTCGCGACTTACCCACTTGCGGATACGCTTGGAGGCAGTGGCCTTGCCGACAATTTGGCCTTCAATGGGCAGTATTTGTCCGTTGGCCTCCAAAACAGTTTCTGAGTAAATATTAACGATATCTCTAGTGCGATCTTCGAGGATGGCCACAATCGCCAACTCCCCCGTCTCACTGGTGGCCCTTTCAGATATAAAAACTACGCGGCAGACTTCTTGGAGTTGTCGAAGCCATTTTCCACGCTGCCCCTCAAGCAAGCCGTGATCGCACCAAGCATGTTGTATCTGCTCTACCCCCTCGAAGGTAGCATTCAGGGATATACTCGTGAGCAATTTCTCAACGACCTTGTCAATGAGTGTGAGAAAGATATCCGCAAATGTTTTGAAGCCGGTGCTGTTAGGGTCTCCATTGATTTCACCGAGGGTATTTATGTCCAGCTCATTTGTGGTAATAGCTAGTGTCTAACTAGTGTAAAAACAGGCCGTCTCTCATTGAAAAATGATCCTACCAACCCATGGACCAGCCGCGGGCTCTTAGATACCTTTATTAATGTCAACAATCGCGTCCTTGACCGTTTCTCGGAGGAGGAGCGCAAGGATGTTGGCATCCATACCTGTCCTGGTGGTGATTGCGACTCCGTGCATAGCATGGATGTTGACTATACCGATCTGTGAGGTTTTTTATATACCATCCAATGTTTCCACTGCGCTAACGTTTTAAAGCTTCCCGAGCCTCTTCAAGCTCAACGCAGGTTACTTCCTTATTCAATGCGCTAGTGAGCCCGATAAGGAAAAGGTCTACCAACTCTGCGGAAAGTATTCCCGCGATGACCAAGTTGTCTTTATCGGAGTTATCAATCCCCTCAACCCCTCACTTGAGGCCGCCGAAGAAGTCTGTGAGGCATTGGTCACCGCTGCAAAGCATATTCCAAAGCATCGCCTTGGTGCTACCGATGACTGCGGTTTTAGTCCTTTTAGCATCGACGTGAAGCCTAAACACGGAGGTCCCGACATTGCTAGAGACCTAGCCTTCAAGAAGATGAAGGCCCGCTGCGACGGAGCTAAGATGGCTAGCGCGAAATTGGGTATCTAAACTTACGCTCGAGTAAAGGTTCGGTTGGAGGTGCTATTGGCCTTCTCATGCTCGATGGTTTGGATAGTCTTTTTACAATTTGCTAGATTACCAAACCAAACACATTACTCTTATTCAGGTGTTTTCTGGTGATACCTGACGGCGAATGACTGATAGCAAAGAAGAAAATACCTTGTGTGAGAGTGTGCATGCTTCGATGATAAGCCCCCCTGAGCGAGCGGTAGGCGACTATGATAGCGAACTCTTAGTAGAAAAAGAGTAAATACTTGAGCCGTGGAGAGAGTCGATGTTTTAGACAAGTGGTCCTTGACCGATTGATTTCTCATTAAATACGGAAAGGGGAGCCCACACAACCATTTACCTAGCAAACCAGCACAATTGGAAAACACACAACGGCAGTCACGTCTGTTCTAGCTAGACCACACACTCTCTCTAACCACTACACCGTGCCAGCAATTGGGATTACCTCTCCATCGACTGAACCACGCGCCCGCTGGGCGAAATCCTAGTAACGCTCGCCCTTAGTCGTACAACCACTTTGCTACTAGGACTCTTCATTAGCACTGTGCCGCGCTCTCACGATACTCACCTGTGCCCGCCATATAAAATCACTCGCCACAAGCACTCATGGCGTAGTCACAATCCTAATCAAGCGCAAGTGTCCTATGGAGAGTGATGCTAGTTATGTGAACCTCGGTCCCAGAGCCCCAATCCGAGGCAGATGTGTGGGGGAGCAAATAAGGACGTGGTCAAATACTCGGCTAAGAGAGCAGGAGCAATTCCAGTGCCAGCAGTCTGCGAGCGGTTGGGAGAGAGAATTTACTCTTTCAGATAGCCTCCGGGGGGGGGGGCATGTCGTTTAGGGAGGGCATGTACCAAAAGAGTCCTCAAAGTCCACAGTTCTGAACCCAAGACCCCTTGGCGGGATGCTCAGGAGACCTCCACTACCTAAAACCTAGTAATACTAAGAGACCTTGCAATAATACAACCCGGGCTGCCCATCTGACATTTGATATATGATGCACTCAAGAAGGGCGCACGGCAACTTCTCTGCGATTCTTAAAGCCGCTTATCCAAAAATCCGGGGCCAAGCGACATAGTGAGATACCATAATATATGCTAGGATTAGCAATCAAGTTGACCCATTCCCGTACCAAAATCGCGAGTCTCCCCAGCGACGACTCTCTCACACACATCCTCCAGATCCACCATACTAGCCCAACAATGCCTGCTGAAATCCCATCTAGAGGGGGATTGCGGGCTCCTTGATAAATAGCAACTTTTTTCCACAAGTCACGAATTTACCCTATAGTCCCATTCCTAAACCAATCTAATTCAGCACAACTATGTGCAAACGAACTTGTCGGTACGACCCACAGCCACCTCTGCGACCCCGTCGCCACCAAAACCATGAGCGAAAGCCCCAGTGCGAGTTCATGATAAACTGTGCATGATACCAGGGAGACTTCCGCTCCAGGGAGACATATATGCACCGGTGATACCCACAATTGCTTCACACCTACCCAGACGGCTCTCCCAGTAGCCATCCTCGATTGTCCCGGGAGATTCTTACCCACTCAGGGAGTATCCAGTTCAGACACTGTAAAAACTCCCACAGCTGAGACGGAAGTAGCAAGGCCTTACCCCTGGTCTACCATGCGGGATGGCAGCCTGCACGTCGTACTTGATTACCAATGCTGGCTAATATTAGCAGCGAGATACTACGTGGCTCGTATGGATACGAACTCACCCTATGGGTCGTATGGTAATTTATGGCATACCCTTTGTTAGATCGTATGACATGTCTTTGGTTTCAACGTTCCAAAGGTGTGGAGAGTGTAGAGGGTTAGGGTTTCTTCCGCTTAGGGCCTGTTTGGATATGATACAACGGTTCCGTTCCGTTCCCCCATCCCATACAAATGACCATTTTCCTTCCGTTCCAAAGCGGGGAGAAGGTCATTTTCACAGCAGAAGCGATCTCCCAACGGAACGGTTCCATTTTTGCCAAACAGGCCCTTAGTTCCTCTCACAGGCCCCTAAGGCCCATTCCTGTCACTCGATCCGATCCTATCACTCACTCGCTAGCGTATCCCTTATTCCCTGGCTAGCACCAATTCTCCGAAAATTAGTATACTGTGGATTTGTTGCCTAACCTTAATCAATTAATCAATAGCTATACCTATTTCCATCCATAATATATTACATAAACTCAGATCATCACGATAAATCCCGACATCCTACCCTCTCTCACACATACCCCCATCGCGTAATTCTCTTCCATCACCGGACTTCTAACCTCCCCGCCACTACCCGACGCATCAGATGCCAGCACCCGAATCCCGTCCTCGGAGCCTGATAGGTTATGGATCAGAGATTCGCATTCTGGCCGTTAGAAAATCCTCAAGTCTGATACTCGTATGATGAATGCTCAGATCGAAACTTCTCTGTTTCTTCTGTGGAGGAATGACCGAGCAGTGGGCTGGGAGGGAGGTGTTACCGACGGTATATCACGCTATGAGTCGCTCTAGGCCTGGTTCCACCCGGGGCTTTGCTGATCACTTGAAGGGGGCGTGTTAGAAATTGTGGCCATGGTCGTGCTCCGGTATTCTCTGTTCCTATAGTCACGAGTGACACCACGTGACAGCTTGTGTCACCCCCTGCTCAACTCCTGCTTCTGCACCCTCTTCTCTCTTCCTCCCTTCCCCCCTTTTCCTTCTCATTTCTTAACATCCTTCTTATTGCTCTTTAAGCAATACAAGCTGCTCGCGTGCCTTGTGACCATTCTCCTCTTACTCGGGATTGTAGTGCCGTGGGGTCCGATGCCTGGATTATCAGTCATACCCTTTATAAGTATAATAAAAGTAAAAGTATATTGAATTAGTTACTCGTGATACCACCCAATTCCACTCATTCGCTCGTGATACTACTCAAGAGATGACTCCCGCAAGGTCGGGAGATCTACCGTAGATGAAGCCCACGTTGGGAGTGGGAGAGTAGATGGACTCCTGCACCACCACCTATCAGTACGTCCTCTGTGCTAGAGCGCAGCACCGTGATTTGGTACGACGGGCAGAATATTGGGGACAACCAGCCTCACACCTTATGGGCTACAGCCAGCATCTGCAGGTTTGCCCTTTAGGCAGTTTTTATAAATAGGCGCTCGTGGCCTCCTGAGTTGGACGACAAGCTGGCAGGCATAGAGGTGACCTTGCAGGAGGCTGAGGGTTGAAAGGTCACTGGGAAGTGCTGCCGGTCTGATGCTACCGAGTGATGACTGGTGATACTGGCTTTAGAGCTGCGGCTTCCGTGTGCTTTTAGAATGTTAGGCCGTCTGCTGTGGGGCGCCAAACTTCGAAACCACAACGAGCAAAGAAGACCTAATTATCGAGGTGATTAGCGCAGCTTGATCCTTGTACAGAAGTGCACCCGCTCCAGGAACAAGGAAAGCAGGCCGAGGAGCACTTTGCAGCATCATATTGTCGAGTTCCAAGCGCACTCAGCGGTGTCAGTTCTCAACGAAACTTCTAGCAATGATGCCCTATATCGAAATATTCCAAGTGCTCTCCGGCTAAGAGTTACGTGCTGTGCCGGTAGTCACACTCGAGTACCATCTCCACTGCTTGATATGTAAGTGCTAGATCTGCAAAATTCACTATGATTTCTTTTTTCTCTCTTTCATAGACTTGCACGAAACCAAGCACTCACATGTGAGTAGGAAAACCCGGTCCACCTTTTCTACCGGTACTCGAGTATCCTTTGTGGTGATGAAGTGTCGAATTACCCCACATTTTGATAAAAACAAGCCATCACCTGCAGCGCCTCCTCTAGATGCCCAGTTGTCCCTCCTTGCAGCAAAATACGTTGATACGGCTTCTGACTCCCTCTCCGTATACTGGTATATTATGATAGTGCTTCTAGACCAGAGAATGCTAGGCCGTACCTCAGGGTGCATGCCATGGATTTTTCTGCACTAGTTACGAATAAACCGCGGATTTAACAAAAAAAAAAACTAGACTACACAATCTATAGTATTCAGAACCTATAGCCACTTTCCCCCTCCAAACAAAAGAAAGCAAACCAACACCTCCACTAAAAACACAGAAACAGTTAAAAAAGAATTTTCTTGCTTCATTTTTGTTTTTCTACTACACCGCCGATCGCAGACCCTACACTTACAGGTAGGGCCTAGAGTCGGATTCTGTCACCTCGCAGCAGTTCTGATGTGCGCTACACCCTTATTGGAGGTTTAAGGTCTTCTTCAGTCTCCCAGTTCCTGTAGGGCAGGACTGCCCACATCCCCTACGTGACGGATTGTTCGATAACTCATTTTGAGAGGAATCGAACCCCTAAGCTCCTGCTAAAATTGCACAGAAGGTTATTAGTTTCTTGACAGGTTAACCACTGCGCCAGCTAGGCATTTTCACATCATGTCGATATCGGAACTGATACCCATCCTGCTGTTTCCCGACACCCCCCCCCCGCGCTCCAGGCTTGGGTAGCCATATTATGAAAATTTAATCTATTGAATATTTAATGCATTGCAGGAACTGATACATTCTTGAAAAAGGGAGAATTGTAAATACTAATCACTGATAGCTGATGCTCCCTTGTTTTCACCATAGGCTTTTGGAGCGTCTGTCTAGTTCCGGGAGCATTAGCACTGTGCGGTCTCCCAGGACCTCCATCCCCTTCAAGTTCCAATACCGCTGGGGGCGCTTCTTTGTAGCAGGCTCTCATGGGGGTTGTTTTGAGGCCAGAAGTTCCGACAAGTTCACTCGGTACCTTCAGGTTCTATACCGGTGCCCAAGGCTCGGATGCAGTCTCTTGGGAAACGATCAAAGTTTTCCTAACAGTCCGACAGAAAGCAAACACTCTCTTGATAGTCCATTATAGCATGTCTCGAGCCATTCCCTACAGCCACCCTCATATCTTCCATTCGGCGAAGGCTTAATATATCACGGCTCTGCTCATAGTAGTGGCACTTTCCAAGATCTTAAGCCCAAAGTGCGCAGATCACAACTGCCTTCCGGGACCTCGCTATCGCACTTTTCCCCCTTCTTGATTGCCGTAAAATTTGGCCGAGAAACTAGGTTTGAAAGATGTCCTTTGTTATAGTTAATTGATTGAAGCCAATCTCATAGGTCGGGAAATGATGCTGTGGTTGAGAAGGGTCCCTGTAACAGGTTTACCCCTGTTTAATGAAAGGGTATCATATCGTTCTTAAGTAAATTTCATATGATAGAATAGGTGATTGCCTAAATTGGAAAACTTCATGTGGCCCTGCTGTGTTGAATATGCAAAAAGGTTCTGTATTACATACAAAATTGATAATTGCAATAGGTATTTTCAACTTCAAATACTCGTAGCTCAGCAGGGCAAGGTTTACCTAATAGGTAGTGTTTGGTGAGAGCTACAGCACAACAGAAGTGAAAATAGTTAGGGGTATTGAGCTTTATTTGAATCAATTTGAGATGTGGAGGTTAACCAAATATCTGGAGTTTTTGTGTAAAATGGTCATTTCAGTATCACGTTTTTGTAGGGATTGTGCCCGCTTTTGTTGTACTTGTGCTGATGGTTTTGTTTTGTTCAGTAGGGTGTTTGGGTTTGATGTCGGTGGGATTTATCAGAGTGTGTTTGAAACATTGAATATTGTAGTGTGTACTGTAGTGAACAAGGAGCTTTCCTATTGATATCGCTCAATAAGGTGAGATTGATAAACACATACCGGTGAGTGGCTGAGCGGACAATATATTAACACAACAAAAGACTTTATAGAGAGTATCACCAAGACCTATGACTACTCCTTTTAATTTACCATTTTCAGAATATATTTCATTTCCATAATTAATTTGAACTTTTCTAAGTTGTAACTGCCAAACAGGAACTAACCCTTTTTTCCCAATTGTTCATCCTAATCAAAGCACGGATTAAGATGCGACTTGTCGACTATGACTTTGATATCATCCATTATGGCGTGGATGCTGGTAACATATATGATATCACTAGCCTCCTTGAAGCCAGTACCCCCAGTGATGATGCCGTCAAGGCGGCCCCAGGCATCAACTATGCATGCACCAGAGTCCCCTGTAGCCGCGAAGGGACCGGACCTTTTGTCGTGAGGAAGAATAGTCCACTCCCAGGATGTCCTGCAAGGGCCATCTTTGTTGTAGTGATGGGTGCATTAGCGGGTGTTATTGGCACGCCCCACAGTCAAGCCTGTAGTATTCCCACGTTCAAGTACCATAAGGCAGGGCTTATTATTCTTATCAAATCCCATAGGGCTCTGCATCTCCTCTTCTGGGATGGTACCTTTGATCCTGAGGAGGTGGTCAAAGGGATAATGAAAGGTGCGAGCCATGATCAAGTTGGGATCAATCATTAGGGTAAGAGGGCCGGGCTTGATCTCAGTTCCGAGATGTATCATATTACCTGTAACCGGTATAGGTTACCAATTTAGGTATGGAGTTGTTTTATGTATTGTTTCAGGATACGAGTTCAGGTGACTTGTATGCCTTGTTAGTTTGTTTTATGTTTTGTTTTAGGATACGAGTTCAGGAGACTTGTAAGCCTTATTATCTGTTACTTGTATTGTTTTAGGATACGAACTCCGGAAGTTTGTAAGCCTTGTTTATTGTTTGATTGTTTATGGGTTAGGAATCGTTTGATGCCTGAGGATATGGATATGAGTGATGCGAGATGGATTATCGCAAGTGTATTTAAAGGCCTGTATCTCTCTGGACTTAGAGAGATCAGACTTCGACAGACAGAGTTTTCAATATACTTGGTTGAACAGTTATCTTCTATTCCGATTCGATTCGAGAATCTTTGAGCTTCACACAGGGCTAAAGTATTTGGCTTTCTCTTAGTAGTTTTGATAAAAGTAATAGAGTCTATTCAATTACTTGTTGGCGTCTCCGGTACTTGATCTCGTTTATACCACCGGTTTGGTTAGAGTGAATACTGATATCCCTTTGCAAGACCGCTACCCCACGGGAAGCGGTTACATTACCCTTGAACTTCGTACTCTGAATCTTGCTGGAGTCAATCTCAATAATGGTGAAGTCACTAGTATGCTTCCTACTACCGAAACCCAACTCCATAGGAGGTGTAACCGCTTCCCGTGGGGTAGTGGCCTTGCAAAGGGATATCGGTATTGACTCTAACCAAACCGGTGGTATAGACAAGATCAAGTACCGGACACGCCAACAAGTAATTGAGTAGACTCTATCACTTTATCAAAACTACTAAGACAAGGCCAAGTGGCTTAGGCCTGTACGAAACTCAAAGATTCTTGAATCGAACTGAATAGAAGATAACTACTCAACCAGGTATATTGAAAACTCTCTCTGATGAAGTCTGATCTCTCTAAGTCCGGAGAGATACAGGTCTTTAAATACACTTGCAATAATCCATCTCGCATCAATCATATCCAAATCCTAAGGCATGAAACAATACCTAACCTGTAACATGTATACATGTTCCGGTAACTATATACAGGAGCGGAGTGCAGGATCTCCTATGTTTAGTTTGATTACTTTGCTTACTTTGATTAGTTTGATTATTTTACAGCCCCGGAGCTATATTAGGGCCTGATTGCTTGTGTTAAGTTTAGTTTTGCATGTTGATTGTTTTATTTAGGAACACAAGTGAAGAAACAGTCATGTAAGCTGACGATAGCATTGGGGCAGTGTTATGACTCTTAGGTTTCATGTGGGATTACATGGACATGCAGGGCAAGGTGCACTGTCCGGTAATGATTATGGTTGCAGGATATCTGATTACTATCGCCCTGGGGGAACTCTTGTATTTAAACCCATCTCCTGGCTAGCAGGAGAATGGCAGACTTCAGCAGACTCTTGATTTATGAATATAGTTGGTTGAACGGCGATCTCAGAGTTCCAGTTGCCCTTGAACTATTATCTCTCTATCTCCGGGTCTCTTGAAGCCTCCCTTAGACCTAGCGCTTGCTGGTCAACTGCTAGCCCTCTATTGTACCTTTTCGTTAGACAGGAGTAAACCTGTTACATAACCCATAAACAATCAAACAATAAACAAGGCTTACAAACTTCCGGAGTTCGTATCCTGAAATAATCCAAGTAACAAATAACAAGGCTTACAAGTCTCCTGAACTCGTATCCTAAAACACAACATAACACAAACTAATAAGGCATACAAGTCACCTGAACTCGTATCCTGAAACAATACATAAAACAAATCCATACCTCAATTGATAACCTGTACCGGTTACAGAAGGGGAATAGATAACATGGCCCAACACACATCTCTCCAAGGAAGCCCACTCAGTTGAAACATCTTTGTAGAAGCTGTGGAGAGCTTCTTCTGCCTTCTCCAACACTGCCAACTCATCACTAGCACTTTTGCACTCCTGTTGCTCGGTATCTCCAGACAGTTCCCCGAACCTCAAAACACGCCTCTCATAGAATGATTTCATGAACCCATTATTTTTTATCTGGAGCTGAATGGACTCAAGGAGCTGTCTGAATCCTGCATCACCAAGAAGGATTACATCATAACGGGGATCACTGGCTGACGTATATAAGGTCTCTGTTAGGCATACAGGAAGGCTTGGCCTTCTTTTAGCGAATAAAGACCTATAGTTGCCCTTCCTTAGGATTCTGAGTTCAAAAGGACAAGCCAACACCCCCCTCCCGCACCAGCGTTGGGACGGCACTACATCGTCAGACGCCGTCATAGTTGCGTCCCCTCACCAAGGAAATGGTCATTGGAGCCCTGCTGGTAACCCATATACATCGCGGCCATCTGCCCGACCGGATCCCGTTCGCAGGATATATGCGGAAAGACCTTTGGCGAGCCTATGCAAGTGGTTCGAGCCAAATCGGTCAACGTCGCATGAAGTTACTGAGCGCTAAAGACAAGAGTTGCGAAAGTGGTCATTAAGTAATGGGACGTTCTTACGGACAATGGTTAAACAACACATTCTATACTCCACGCTCTCGCGATGAAAGTTGCAGAAGTGAACAGTGTTGTTGGATGAGGTAGTTTGAGAAATCAGGCATACCCGCACTCACACACGTCAATAGTATCCGTAGGATGCTGACGGAACCATACGATAACGATATGACTATGGAGGGATAATGGCTATTGGTGCAATTATCGTGACAAGTCTATCTTATGCCTCACAGATGTCGGTTGCAGGATATATCTGCAATGCTGAGAGGTTCAATAACAAAGCTGGCCCCTTTGTTGGTTCGATCATGGAGACCATTCTGCGTATGCAAATGGTAAGCAAGACTCCATGCCGACGAAGATGGATCGTAACCAATTGACTGATGTGTGGGAGCACCGTCAAGAAAATTCATGGGGTTGCGATTTGGAAGTCGAAGTGAGATATCAGAATTGTCAGGGTCAAATGATGTTCGCACTCTTAGAAGAAGCTGAAGTTTATTTGTAGGTACTGAAACGATGACTTTTGTCCAGGGAGACAGATAGGCTCCGAGGAAAGCAAAAGACCAACAGTCCGCAGATAACAGGGAAATGATATCACGATCAGAAAACAAACCAGTACCGATTGTGGGCAATCGCCGCTCGCACAGAAGGTAGAGAGAAAAGATGTAACGACCCTACGATAGGTAGCTACAATCACTATCACCTTAGCCCAAATGGTATACCAAGAGGTAACCAGAGGTGGTATGGTCTCGTATACTTAATACAAATAGCTGGTAAACCTAGGATAAGGCCTAGGGAATAGTTGAGTAGCCTTGAGGTACTCTACTAGGCAGGGTAACCTTTCGGGAGCACATTCGCATAAGGTCAAGTGAACTATGGGAATGTTACACGGACCTCCGAGGCGACTTCTGTGGTCGTCCGGAGGACTTCCTGAGCGGTTAAAGGCATAAGGGGGCAAAGTTACCCTACCTTGGGAATTTGGTCATTATGCCCATGGGTCCCAGTTACCCTACTGAGGAACCCAAGTTACCCTACCTTCACCAGCAAAGTCATCCTAGAACTTAGAGGTCGATTGCCTC
>Ga0307509_10005492_pt1 | contig 17610 bp, 12 predicted proteins | sample 10_EM_MG_FD_202245 | JGI IMG/M metagenome (GOLD analysis project Ga0307509, IMG submission 202245) | Populus trichocarpa ectomycorrhiza microbial communities from riparian zone in the Pacific Northwest, United States - 10_EM | ecosystem: Host-associated > Plants > Roots > Unclassified | place...
TTTCCTTTCGCTTCTTTCCCCCATCAGATATATGTTAGGTTTCGCTACATAAATACCGGATCACTCTTGCCCTCTCAGATAGAATGAAGTTTCCCAGTTCTCCCGTTGTCTCAAGTCTCCGGTATATACCCTCGCCATACCATTTTTTTTCCATCTTTTTTTTTCATTTCTGAATAATTTAAACGATTCCTACGAGTGATAACATATGAAGAGAGTAATTATCAACCATCACCACAAAACGGCACCGAACGAGAAAAAAGATCTCAAAAGAATAATAGCCTGCGAAACTATTTAATCTATCAGGTTAAACTATATTTGTGATACGCGATCCCCACCTCTCCTCATCCTCGCCCCACCCCCTTCGCCGCCTCCCCCTTTTTTTGCGAAAATAAAAATAAAAAATACCATAGCGAATACAAAACCCAACTTAAACCACCCCTCGCTCTCCAAAAACCCTAATGTTGAGATGAGACCTTTTATCCATTATAAAGCCAGTCCTCCCAATTAAATTATGAATCGTAGGAAGAAGACACAGGGGGATAATTCGCCTCCGTACCTGACTGAGCATCTGGACGACCCTGGAGTAACTTCACAATCCGGTCATGCCCACCCTTAGCAGCAAACCAGAGCGCCGTTCGGGCATGATTGTTTTTCGAATCGGGATTGACCTCTTTCCGGTCAAGGAGAAGCTTCACAATCCCCTCATGCCCATCCGAGGCAGCACACAAGAGTGGTGTTGTGCCATAATTGTCTTTCGAATCGGGATTGACCTCTTTCCGGTCAAGGAGCAGCTTCACAATCGCCTCATGCCCACCCTCGGCAGCACACAAGAGTGGTGTTCTGCCATGATCGTCTTTCGAATCGGGATTGACCTCTTTCCGGTCAAGGAGCAGCTTCACAATCCCCTCATGCCCACCCGAGGCAGCACACAAGAGTGCTGTTTGGCCAGGCCAGAGTAATGTTTGGCCAGGATTGTTTTTCGAATCGGGATTGACCTCTTTCCGGTCAAGGAGCAGCTTCACAATCGCCTCATGCCCACCCTCGGCAGCACACAAGAGTGGTGTTCTGCCATGACAGTCTTTCGAATCGGGATTGACCTCTTTCCGGTCAAGGAGCAGCTTCACAATCCCCTCATGCCCACCCTTAGCAGCACACGAGAGTGCTGTTTGGCCATAATCGTTTTTCGAATCGGGATTGACCTCTTTCCGGTCAAGGAGCAGCTTCACAATCGCCTCATGCCCACCCTCGGCAGCACGCAAGAGTGGTGTTGTGCCATGATTGTCTTTCGAATCGGGATTGACCTCTTTCCGGTCAAGGAGCAGCTTCACAATCGCCTCATGCCCACCCTCGGCAGCACGCAAGAGTGGTGTTGTGCCATAATCGCTTTTCGAATCGGGGTTGACCTCTTTCCGGTCAAGGAGCAGCTTCACAATCGCCTCATGCCCACCCGAGGCAGCACACGAGAGTGGTGTTGTGCCATAATTGGTTTTCGAATCGGGATTGACCTCTTTCCGGTCAAGGAGCAGCTTCACAATCGCCTCATGCCCACCCGAGGCAGCACAGAAGAGTGCTGTTTGGCCAGGGAAGAGTACTGTTTGGCCAGGATTGTTTTTCGAATCGGGATTGACCTCTTTCCGGTCAAGGAGCAGCTTCACAATCGCCTCATGCCCACCCTCGGCAGCACGCAAGAGTGGTGTTGTGCCATCATTGTCTTTCGAATCGGGATTGACCTCTTTCCGGTCAAGGAGCAGCTTCACAATCCCCTCATGCCCGCTTTCGGCTGCCCACATCAATGGCGTACAGCCCTGGCCATCCACCATATCTGCACTACAAGCTTCCACCTCTTCTAACAAAGTAATCGCAATCTCATCAAGCCCAAGGTATCCCGCGCAGTGAAGTCCACTGAATCCCTCAGAATACCGCCCCCTTTTCCACCTAGGAAAGTTCCCCCACAAAAGAAGCTTGGCTGATATATGTCGGCCAAATTTGGAAAGTAGCTGAAGCGCAAGTGATTTCACACCTTCCGTAAGTCCATTTCTTGTATAGAGTCCCCAGTAACTAGAAGCATATTGGAGGAGGGGTGCCTCAACCGGGGCGCTATCGAGATCGGGCGAAAGCTCATTGACCGAATCAAAGTTCAGATAAGTCAAGCAAACCTCCGCCATTGCCGACTGGGGGTTCTTGAAATGTTCGGAATGCCTGTTAAAATATTCTTGAAGGGTAAAGTGCACCAGCCGGACAATTGAGCTCTCGTCCACCGTGACAAGTCCCAGGCAGGAAGCTAACAATGTTTTTTCCGAAGAGATATTATCGTAGCCCATATCTCGGGAGCCAATTTCGACTGCAAGGGCATGGCGTAGCTCTCCAATGTGCATCGGACGTTCCGAGTGCGAAATCCACATCAATGCAGCCATGCCGAGTGCTGACTTGCCTTTACGCTGACCCTTCATTCTATCCAATGTCGCATCATAGGCGCCGTCCAAACCGAGTCCACTTGTCATTAAGTTGAGTCTTTCTCGCCTCTTGCGGATTGTCGCCTCATCTAATATCGCGGCTATGCTCAAGGAAATGAGTAGAAACCTGCCCACTATTGTTAGCCATTACTCTGAGCTTTAGATATAGAATTAGCTATTACATACACGTCAGGAATCGCTTCCGGAATGCGTTTCATAATATCGGCCTTGAGTGCAGGGTTCATCTCCTCCGAGTCCAAGTCATGCTTCAATCTCATCTCGAGATATTCCCTTATATCCTCACCGTTTGGGCTGAAAGGGATAATCTGTACACTCATCGGAAGGTATTTTTCTACCACACTTCGAATGTGGGGTCTCCCAGTAATAAATAGCCGGACACCTGGCGAGGTCTGAGAAACGGTGTGCAATGAGGCGAGAAGTTGGGGTAGGTGTTTATCCGAGCATTCATCTAAGGCATCAATACAAATGAATGTCTGCTTCACGGGCGCAAGGGCCCTCTCCAAGAGTTTAACGGTTTCCACACCCTGGGGTCCTCGACCTCCAACCTCACACTCCGCTCTCTTGAATGATTCTTCGATCTCGGTTGGAACCATACTTAGTGCTTTCGTAACCTGCTTGGTGAGGGCACCTATCATGTTCGTCGCAGTTTGTCTCTCGTGGTCTTGGAAGTCGCAATAGACGCAGGCGACAGCCACATTCTCTCCCCTAAAGTGCTCAAGCAATCTATCAATCACCAGTGAGCTAGCATTTTATCCAGTTAGCTATACTTCGCCTTCTTCGTAATGATTTTTTCCTACCTAAGAAAGGTCTTTCCAACCCCGGGATTCCCTGAACAAAACAGAGTAGTCTTTCCAGATTCGCCTTTCCCGTCTCGCCACTGGAGGAACTCATCGGCTTGCAGAAACCATTCCCCTAAGCCATCCTGTCTTCGCGCGCTCACATCGTTGTGGCGAACATGAGGTTGTAGCGGTGATAGCCAATTCAAGATTTTGGCCTTTTCATCCACATAAGTTATATTTGTAGTTGTGTTGTCACAATTTGTTCGGTTAAAACAGTTTTGATTGCTGAAACCGATAGCATTCGGTTCCAGCAGTGTTGAAGGGTCCATATTGCTTCGCGGTGGACGTGATGTCAAGATGGTAAAAGTGTTAAAACATCGCGCTGTTGAAGCTCGGGGAAAGCGGGGTCGTGCTATATATAATTAGCTTACTTGTCCAGCCTAATTCGCAATGTTTCAGCCGCAGAAAGAGCACAGCACCAGTACCATGATTTTGCTCGGATTCAGTAATACCGCCCTCATTGCTAGAGATCTACACCAGGAGAAATAGATGCAAACTTTGTGGCTACCACTTAATAGACCGCCCTGTGCCTCAATTACTAAATTTGTTTGAACGGTACTCATGTTTGGCAGGGTCTTCTTCTAGCAGCGTAAAAACTCTCGAAATCGACCATCTCCTTCAGCCCTCGAGTCTCCGGATTCTGAGCCAAGACATCCGGAAGGGATTAGTGTTTTCCCAACCCGGCAAAAGATCGGCCCACTGGACACATTGAATCTCGCTGACAAGTATTCGCAATAAGAGGGACTTAGCTGGTTCAGCAAATGAGGCGCTAGGGTAACAGAACTGGGATGTCGTCCAGTAGTGCTTCAGGTGAATTATGATAGAAGGGTTTAGCTGGTAAGGCAAGAGGGTCATTGGGTTGGCAGAAAGGAATGGGGCGCTAGCCCATAGACTATCAAAGTCCTAAAAACAACAGTCCATTTAAGTCATTTGGGCTACTGTCGCCATGTGAGATTTCAAAAGCAGACTAGTCGCCTAACAAAACTTTTTATCCTCCCCTTTTCTCTTTTCCCAGTGTCGAAATTCCATACTTATTTGTTAATTCAACCTCACTAAATAGCCTAGGTCACTAGGCGAGGAAAGCTCTGTAAAGAGTTTAGTGAGGATAACCGAATACTTTTCAGTCACCCCTAGGGGCGCAAACACCCGCCTAGAAGCTACAGTACGGGTACCTTGTCTTTAAATGCTTCCCACAAACCAATGGATAGGGCCATAATGAATATCTTAAGTGGAATATAAAGCCAAATACCGATACGCCGAACCAGCTAAATCCCCTTAATTCCATTACTCGTAACATTTTTGGCTAAACCTATCCTGATCTAGCAGGCTGACCATGGCCCATAATCCAAAGGCTGATTTCAAGAGTTTTTACGGGACCTTCGCTGCAGCGAAGACACTGCCGCACTACCGATATTTCTATCCCTCACTCCGCGAAAACCTTGCGAATGGGGCTTATACGTACTACTGAGGTCGGGAGGTTATTATTCCTCAAGTCGGGCGGCGCGAGTATATGGTAATTAAATAGCGCTCGAACACAAACGGTTTTGCGCATATTTTTGCACAAGTATAGTACCAGTATGTTGGGAAATGGTCTGGCGACGGCAGCTGCACAAAGTCGGGACTTGCAACACGAGCACCAGCCAGAGCAATTTGCTGAGAGAGGGTGCCCGTGTTACCCATCCCCATATCCCGTTACATCCGAGTACTCACGGGAACATGAGGCCCCCCGTCCAGGCTTGTGATCTTGCTATCACCAATCAACAATTCTTAAGACAACCATCCTGGCGACAGGAGCAACGACACCTAACTAGCCGCCTACCGTATTTTGCGCTAAAAGTTTCGAGTCTGAATAGGACAGATGACGGCTGCACCGGTGGTGGGGCTGACCTTGGTGGGGTGTTTTTCTTAACTCTCAACACTATGAGAGTAGTGTCAAATGTCTCTCTTAGTGGAGACAAAGGTAATTTCAAGTGAGGAGTATTGTACTTGCAAAGAAGGTTGAGAGCAAGGGACTAGTCCCCTAACGAAAAAAAGAAGCTCGCACACTTTGGAATCATGAAATTTGGCACTAACAAGTGTAGTAGTGGGGATACGATAGGTAGTCTCCAGATATCTGCGGCCGAACTTGAGGCGTTTCATGGGGGGTCACTCGGAATGTGGGAATGAAGCATGTGTTGGTATAAGGTTTCTTTCTCCTCTCAAATACTGCCTTCAGCTGACTATAACCTTATTCCCAAGTCCGGTACAAGATTGAACTTCATTATACTTGCTTTATTATTTCTCTTGTTTGTATATGCTTTCTTTGAATATCTTTGTTCCTTGTTGCAGATTTCTTTATTGTCCTATCTTGGTGGAAGAAGTAAGCCTGAACCGCCTTACTACATAATTGGTCTTTCCTATCATTCTTGTAATAGCAGCAGTTCGCAATAATCAATGATCTTGACTGTCTTCTATTATCACTTCTCCGTTGAATCTATCGCGCATTGCAACAACAGCATGGAGCCTACTGTGCTATGGATTTCGCTTAAGATACATGAATGTGATGAAGTGATCAACAATTGTGATCCCCATATCCCCATACCATATCCACATTTACAAGACCATGATCCTAAGTTACCTCTAGTCCCCCCTTTTCACAACTCCGTTAATGACCCTTCTACATACCACTTCTAGTAAATTAATTTAACCCCAGATAATTACTCTAGACAGTTCTTCACTAAATTTTCACCTCTTTGATTTTAGTATAATATATAGGTGTCTATTTCCCCGAAACTGCAAAGGTGGAATTAAGATCCTGATACCCTCCACCGAGATAAGAGGTTCTATTCCCCGTAATGTCAACATAGGGATATGCGTGAAAGCGTGTTTCAATCCCGACCCTAATGCGCATAAAGCCATGTTTTACAGATTAGAGGTAGGATTGAAACACTTCATCACCCATATCCGGAAGCCTACGGTGACCCTGGCCGAGCCCAGATTTTGGTTTTGGAAAGCCGGCTCCACACAATCCGGCCCGGTCGTCATCCTGAAAAAACCTGGGCCAGTTCGACCATGCCCAAAGCCGGACTAACTAGCCGCGTTGGATCACTGAGTGACATCGCAATAGGCTCCAAGAGCAGCGGAACATGGAAGGACAATGTGTTGAAATATTCGCGAAGGTTCCATATCTCCAACACTACTACGACACTGGCTGTATGGAAGAGGGGAGTTTCTGTTTTGGAAAGGGTTGCGGAAGTTAGAAGCTGAGACGATAGTTGTTTGGACGAATGTTTAGCTGCAGCGGAGATGTTTTGGGTACACTCAGGAAACGCACTAGGAAGTGCTAAAGGTTTGGGACTAAGGTTAGCTGGGAGTTGAAACGGATGAGTGTCACACTATGATAGTTAGGAAACGGACGGGTGTATGAGCATAGCGGAGGTTTGCGGAGGATAAGGATAACTGTGTAAGAGGACGAAACAGAAAGAAGGGATTTATGAAATAGGAGTTTCGGGAAACTTCTAAGAGGTGTGGATGGAACGAAGAATGGAGAAAATGGAGAAGGATGTGGAAGACGAAGAGTTTTTCTTTGGAAGTCAATCTTGTGTATATATAGGACACCGCTGGCGGTACAGAAGAGAACAAGAATCCCAAGGTACTCTCGACTGATCATAGCTCATATTATTTGACAATGGACTACGGTAGGTCGTTACTCTCTACGCCAGCTGAGGTTAGGCTGGGGGATATGCATCTGGATATAACGACATTGCAAAACTTGCAAGCTCAACAAACTCTAAAGAAACACAAGCGTCCGACAAAACCTGAACCCATTGCGATCTTGACCGTTCTATTATAGGTCAATCTTGACATCAAATGATGGTTTCTCCGTGATATGGCCTCTAGTGTGGCTCGTGAATGAGGTGATCCTAGGACCCCAGCCACAGCTTTGAATGTGTTGAAATAGTATTATACTTTTAAATATGTGCCTTCCTCGTCTTTGTTTATGACACAGCTGGTCGGGTTTTATATAGTCTTGGTTTAAAGCTCCGGGACTTTAACCCACTTTATTTACCCCTTCACCTATCTCATCTCTGGATCAATTGATCAGATCTGGAATCCCGTTCTCGTCTATGTTCTCCGATCCTCCTCATTGTTTCCTTTGGCTCCTTTCCCCCATCGAATATGTGTTGCCGTTTCGCTGCAAAAATACTGGATCTCTCTCCCTCTCCGATATCCTGACTGCGTCTTTCTTGTATACATAGCCGGGGTCACCATCCACCTCTCTTTCTCTCTCGGTGAGGGAACCGTCAGTCGTTGCGACATGGTTTAAACGATTCCTACGAGTGATAACATATGAATAGAGTAATTATCTACCATCACCACAAAACGGCACAGAACAAGAAAAAAATTCTCAAAGGAATAATATCCTGCGAAACAATTTGATCTATCAGGTGAAACTATATATATTTGTGATACGCGGTCCGGCCTCTCCCCATCCTCCCCTCACTCTCCTTCTCCGCCTCCCCCTTTTTTTTGAGAAAAAAAATAAAAAATACTATCAGGAATACAAAACCGCCTAAACCACCCCTCGCTTTTAATGTTGAGGTGAGACCTTCTATCTATCATAAAGCCGGTCCTCACAAATAATTTCCGAATCGTAGGAAGGCAGGGGGATAATTCGTCCCCGTACCGGACTGAGCATCTCGACGACCCTGGAGTAGCTTCACAATTCTGTCATGCCCACCCTTAGCAGCACACCAGAGTGCCGTTCGGCCATGATTAGTTTTTGAGTTAGGGTTAACCTCTTTCCTGCCAAGGAGTAGCTTCACAATCCCCTCGTGCCCACCCTCGGCAGCACACAGGAGTGGTGTTTGACCGGAATCATCTCTCGAATCGGGATTGACCTCTTTCCGGTCAAGGAGCAGCTTGGCAACCCCCTCATGCCTACCCTTGGCAGCATACAAGAGTGGTGTTGCGCCATCATTGTCTTTCGGATCGGGATTGACCTCCTTGCGGTCAAGAAGTAGCCTAACTATCCCCTCATACCCACCCCTGGCAGCACACAAGAGTGGTGTTGTGCCATACTCGTCTTTTGTGTCGGGATTGACCTCTTTCCGGTCAAGGAGAAGCTTCACAATCCCCTGATACCCACCCCCGGCAGCACGCAAGAGTGGTGTTGTGCCATACTTGTCTTTTGTGTCGGGATTGACCTCTTTCCGGTCAAGGAGCAGCTTCACAATCCCCTCATGCCCACCCGTGGTAGCAGACAAGAGTGGTGTTGTGCCATCATTGTTTTTCGAATCGGGATTGACCTCTTTCCGGTCAAGGAGCAGCTTCACCATCCCCTCGTGCCCGCTTTCCGCTGCCCACACCAATGGCGTAAGGCCCCAATCATCCACCATATCTGAACCACAACCTTCCACCTCTTCCAACAAGGTAGGCGCAATCTCATCAAGCCCAAGGTATCCCGCACAGTGAAGTCCAGTGAATCCCTCAGAATACTGCTCCCTCCTATCCCACTCAGGAATGTTCCCCCACAGAAGAAGCTTGGCTGATATATGTCGGCCAAATTCGGAAAGTAGCTGAAGCGCAAGTGATTTCACACCTTCTGTAAGAGAATTCCTTGTATAGAGTCCCCAGTAGCTAGAAGTATATTGGAGGAGGCGTGCCTCTACCGGGGCACTATCGAGATCGGGCGAAAGCTCATTGATGGAATCAAAAGTTCAAATAAGTCAAGCAAACCTCCGCCATTGTCGACTGTGGGTTCTTGAAATGTTCGGAATGCCTCTCGATATATTCTTGAAGAGTAAAGTGCACCAGCCGGACAATTGAGCTCTCGTCTACCGTAACAAGTCCCAAGCACAAAGTTAACAATGTTTTTTCAGAAGAGATATTATCGAAGTCCATATCTCTGGAGCCAATTTCGACAGCCAGGGCATGGCGTAGCTCTCCAATGTGCATCGGGCGTTCTGAGTGCGAAATCCACATCAATGCAGCCATACCGAGTGCTGACTTGCCTTTACTCTGACCCTTTATTCTATCCAATGTCGCATCATAGGCGCCGTCCAAACCGAGTCCACTTGTCATTAAGTCGAGTCTTTCTCGCCTCTTGCGAATTTTTGCCTCATCTAATATCGCGGCTATGCTCAAGGAAATGAGTAGAAACCTACCCACTGTTAGCTATTCCACCGGGCTTTAGATACCTAATTAGACATCACATACATCCCAGGAATCTTTTCCGGAATGCGTCTCATAATATCGGCCTTTAGCTCAGGACTCATCTCCTCCGAGTCCAAGTCATGCTTCAATCTCATCTCGAGATATTCCCTTATATCCTCACTGTTTGGGCTGAACGGGATAGTCTGTACACTCCCCGGAAGATATTTCTCTACCACATTTCGCATGTGGGGTCTCCCAGTAATAAATAGCCGGACGCCTGGCGACGTCTGAGAAATGGTATGCAATGAGGTCAGAAGTTGGGGTAGGTGTTTATCCGAACATTCATCTAAGGCATCAATACAAATGAATGTCCACTTCACGTGTGCAAGGGCAATCGCCAAGAGCTTAGCAGTTTCCACAACTTGGAGTCCTCGACCTCCAACCTCGCCCTCCGCTCTCTTGAATGCTTCTTTGATCTCGGTAGGAACCATACTTAGTGCGTTCACAACCTGCTTGGTGAGGGCACCTATCATGTTCGTCGCGGTTTGTCTCTCGTGGTCCTGGAAATCGCAATAGATGCAGGCGACAGCCACGTTCTCTCCACCAAAGTGCTCAAGCAACCTATCAATCACCAGAGAGCTGGTATTTTATCCAATTAGCTATAGCTTCCCCGCATAAATAATTTTTTTTCCTACCTAAGAAAGGTCTTTCCAACCCCTGGATTGCCGGAGGAAAACAGAGTAGTCTTGCCAGATTCGCCTTTCCCGTCTCGCCATCTGAGAAACTCATCGGCTTGCAGAAACCATTCCCCTAAGCCACCCTGTCTTCGTGCGCTCATATCGTTGTGGCGTACATGAGGTTGTAGGGGTGATAGCCAATTCAAGATTTTGGCCTTTTCATCCACATGTTATATTGGTTGTGGTGTTGTGGCTATTTACTTGGTTGAAACTGTTGATATGGCCTGTACCGGGAGCATTCGGTTTAGGATGTGTTGAAGAGGCCATATTACTTTGTGGTGAAGGTATTTGTAGGATTGCGAAAGCGATAGAATATCCCGAAGTTGATGAAGCGATAGAATACCTCGAAGTTGGAGCTCGGCAAGAGCGGGGTAGTGGTACGTAAGTGTGTTTATGCGAGGCTGGTGCCAAAAATGATGAGCGGTATGAGAATTTCCACCGAGGACGACCGTACTCACAACCTTTTAGCCACCGATCTAGTGAAACAATTTGAGCCGATCTTCATCTATTTGCGCAATAATTCTCCCCGATAGTCAAGAGAGCTATATTTGATACATTGGTCTTGGCGCTACCTCTGACTATTTTGTATCGCAATGCTTGGCTCAGTTTGTCCAGTTCAACCTTACAATGTTGCATAACAAAGTAGCCAACAATTCCCCAAGCGTTTGGAGAGATATTTGAAAGAACTTTAGATCTTAATATCAATCTTGGAAAAAAATTCAGCTTCAGAATGTGCTGAATGGAAAGCGTAAAATAGGATGGTCTGGGTTGCTAGTTTACATGACACTCCGCCCGCGATTTTTGTCACTAGCCTCGTACTGTACAGTACCTACAGCTCATTGCCACCCTTCATGCCTTGTGATACTGCCAACCAACAATTCCTAAGACAACCATCTTGGCGATAAAGCCGTATTATCCAACCAGCCCCTAGTTTCGCATTAATGGTCCCTAGTTCCAAAAAGAGTCGTCACTACAATTGAACCATCTTTAGAAAAAGAGCCTTCATCAGCCCACCACTATGTTGCAAGTCGCTAGATGCCGTTCGGTATGCTCATGATATTATTTCACTATTCGGATAGTTTTCGTGAATGCGCCTAGGCTTTAGGAATGGGCTTTCCATGATGCATCTGCCAGAAAGCTGAAGAGCTGGAGCGGATAGTGAAAAAGTTAGTGTCCAAAGGCTACCAACAATGGGAGTCTTTGTCTTTCCTTTATCGACAAGGGAAGTGAGACATGTGAGGGAGTGAATGGATACGTGTGGTGATCCATGGAAGGATAGGAGAACGGCTTCCATGTCCCTTGTCCTCTATCTTGTTTCCTTCGATTTTTTTACCAACAGAATTTAAACTATTCCTACGAGTGATAAGCTATGATTAGAGGAATTATCTGCCATCGCCACAGAGCACTGGAAAGCGAATTACCCTAACTTAAGAAGAAAATGATCATCAATGGAGCAGTACCTTGCGAAAAAAATTCAATATATCATACCAAACTATATAAATCCATGTGTACTGTCAGAAGTAGAGATGTGTATATTATTCTATCGTTGTTCTATTAGAGAAGGAGAACAAGTATGGAGCGGAAGAAAGAGTTGGGAAGAGGGGAGATCGGTGACGCGGCTATCGGCTAACTAGTGTACATGCAACTACGATTTCTAACATGTACGCTCTCCTCCTCGCTCTCCCCACTTTTTTAAAAAAAATAAAAATAAAAACTCATACAAAATACAAAACTAACCTTCCCACCCGTCACTCCCTATCAACCCTAACACGAACAAAGACCCCCATTGGCCATAGCACCAACTCTTCTTGAGCACTGCTCTATTACATGCATCCGGTCCTGTCTCTCATCTTCAGGTCTTCTACCAACCATCCTTTAATCCCTACAAGCCGGCAAACCTAAAATTTCCTTGTTTTAAAGAAACTTTACTCATCATCACTTTCCCCAACGTGAGTTCCTATGGCGAAAGATACCATATCCGGGAGTCGAATCCCAGAGTATCGTAAAATATACAGCCTCTCGACGTAGCACTCTATAACTGCTAATTTCCAGTACAGTATAGTATCATTCGGCGCTGATGTTCGGGGAGTGGCCGGCTTTTGCTCTCCTCCCCTGGGGGATTGTATGGGTTCGTGACCCCCGGCTTGAGCATCAAGCAGGAAACCTCAGAAGGCAAAGGTTGCTTTAGGCAAAAGGATGGGATACCCCCAAACTCTTTTGCGCGCCGGTGCCCTATAGTGTGGTGGGTCGTGCGATCACTCCGAAGCTATGGCAAGAGATCGGTACTCGTACTGTACAATGAGAGCCAATTTCAGTATTAAAAGAGCTCTTACTGAATTAATTTTCCTCCGCGAGCAAGACCAAAGGGTGCGGATGGCTACCCAATCTAACCTCACGCCCGGGTTCGCGTCTCGAGGGCTGAGGCTTTAAGCTGGATTTTCATTAACCCATGTCCATAATGGAATTCAAACGCCTTCATGACTTAGTTAATCAGCTTCATGTCGCTCTTCATGGGCGTTAGAAATACCTGTAGTTTATACTATCTCTCTATTTCTAAACAACACTCAGGCCCAGGCTGGGGAGCGGAGGGAGGAAAAGGAAATAAAGGAACCACAGAAAAATCAAATGAGCAGTGAAGGTGCCTAGAGGATTTACAATGAGGTAACTGCCGAAAAAGGAAATATGATGGCAATTCTGAGCCACATTGCCCTCTCTCAATGCAATTGAAATAGTCCTCGCCAAGCCTAAACACTCGATTACACAGACTTGACTGCATGAAAATATCAGTTGAGTGGCTTGAATAGGTATGTGGTGAATATGGGTGTTCTTAGATGTGATTTCCTTTAGCCAATAGGAAATATTAAAGCTGAGTTCTGTGGCAGGCTTACCGCAGAAGGGAAGTAATTACCTCACGACAGGACTATACACTGCGGGCTGGGGTTGGGTGGGAATGGGGGCAGGGAGAACGGGGGGCGAGGCATATTTATAGAACTATTGCGGTCTTTACGGGAATGGCGCATGGGTCATCCATATTTGAAGACGGTAGCGAAGGCGATATCTTCCCTTAGGTGGTGCTAGGGGTGGCAGTTTTTAGGGGTTGTAGTAGCGGTATCATTCGTGCAGCAGCACAATCGAGTGGTGTTTGGCCATTTTTATCCGGTTTGTTGGGATTGACGTCGCCCGGTCCGAGTAGCATCTTCACTCGCTCACACCCATCCCGGCAGCCAACCAGAGTGCTGTTCAACCTTTTTTAACTTATCTGTCTAGGTTAACGTCGCCTCGTCGGAGTAGAACTCTCACCACTCCCTCGCGTCCACTCATAGCGGCCAAAGAGAGTGGTGTTGTGCTCCACCGGCCTTTTCTGTTTGGGTCGACGTTGCCGCACCGGAGTAGCATCTTCACCACTTCCTCGTGCCCATTCTCAACAGCCCACAAGGTGGTGTTTTCGCATCAATATCTGTCTTGTCGGAGTTGACATCGCCACGTCCGAGTAGCATTTTCACCACCCCCTCATGCCCACCCTGAGCACCCCGTGAGAGCGCTGTTTTGCCGAGATTGCCCGGTTTGTTGTGGTTGACGTCGCCCCGTTCGAGCAATATTTTCACCACTCCCTCGTGTCCATCCCTCATCCGATCAAGCGTTGCACCATAAGCATCCCTCGACTCTAAGTCATTTGTTAATGCGTCTGGTTTCTGTCGCCTGCGATGAATTGTGGTTTCTTGGAGGACCGCATCGATATTCAGCGAGACTAACAGGAATCTAGATATGGTTCAGTCAGCGGATAACTCGAGGCAGCTTCGGGAGCGCCATTGTCTTTACGTACATTTCAGAAATACCATCGGGGATTTTCCCGGATGTCCGCCTCAAGACTACTGTCCATCGTATCAGGGTTTGTGTCCTCGCTTAGCCTGGCGCGAAGGTATCCGATGATATCAATTCTCTTGGGAGTGATGCTCACTGTCGTTACTCTTCTAGAAATGCGGTCTCCTAGTAGCGAATATTCGCGTGCTTGGTGACTTTTGGGCGATTTGATCCAGCGAATCGAGGGGCTTGACTCTGTATTCTGCAGCACATTCATCCAGAGCGTCAATGCATATAAATGTACGATTTTGAGAAGAGGTAGTCTGTAGCATCTTCACCATATCCGAAAGCCGTGGTGCCCGTCCACCAATGACAGCCTTCTGGTCTTCATAGGCTTCCACTTTTTCCCTCGGCGCCTCTCCTAGCCCACCCACTGCTTGTTTCAGCAAGGCACCCAGAATACTCGTCGACGACTGTTCTTTCTGGGCGGCGGGGTCGGGGTAAAAACATCCGACGGCGGCCTTTTTCCTAGCCTAATCGCACAAGCTGTCTATCACTAATGAGCTAAAATCGCAGTTTGTCAGCACTTGCACTTCCCCCTCCATTCCCCGAGGTCCTCCCTTGTTACCTTATATAAGTTTTACCGACCCCCGGATCTCCATAGCAAAACAAAACTGCATTACCGGATTCACCTCCCCCATTACCAGAGGACCAGCTCCTAAATTCCTCGGTTTGTAAGAACCATTCCCGTATATGTTCCGCTCGGCGCTCTTGAATCCCATGGCGCCGCAAGCTGGGCTCGAGTGGCGATAACCAGGTCAAGATCTGAGTCCCGCCATAGGTAATGGTACAGTTGTTCTGCGCTTGATTATAGGAGTTGGTAGTTGTTATGCGCCATCTTTGCTGTTCTTACAGTGGTAGAGGACAGGTGAATGAGTTGGCCGGAGTTGAAGAAAAGTGGAGCCTCTTGTGGAACCTTGGGGATACCTCGCACCATCCAACCAATCTTCCGCAAATATTTCCCCACAATCCCTTCTTGTGCATGCCGCATTAGTAGCACGAAAGCCGCGCCTCTCTAAGTTCTCTGTACCCTCCCCTGCTTACCAGATGATAGGAGGCTCTTGTGAAAGTTTTCTCGTGCATAGTTCCCTGCAACAGCGTGTGAGCACCTAACTTACCCGCAGCCGGACCAATACCAGCACTCTGCTGTGTTCATTATCGGTGATCGGGCCCTGCCTTCGAAACCGTCTAACAACCTCCAAACGTCCCTCATGACTATCGCGTCTCCATCTCCTTCCCCTCTGCCGCCATGGAAATAACGTTATCGACATGAAACCCCACAATCGATCAAAGCGCCAGAGCCTACCTTCGTTCCCCTCGAAAGATGTCCGCAACATACGTTCAAAATAAGAGAAAAAGGAGAGCAAGTGAAGATACCTACCGTACAGAACCCCCGCGTATCCATGGTAAATCATTGGAGTTCTTATCCTTCACAGGCCACCTACCCGTACTAGAATGGAGCAGCGCTTAAGAATCTAGGATTTAATTACTCTAATTAACCGACAAACCCTAGCACAGCCTAAAGAATCCGGGAGGGATCCAGGAACGGGTCTAATATGTTTTCGTCCTAGATTTAGATCCGAAATACCGGTAGTTTGGAACTCTGGAAGCCTGCGTTCCAGTTGGTCGACCAATCCCAAGCCCTTGGTTCACTACACATTTGGCCTTCTTTCTTAACACACTTGGTAGGGAACAGACCACCGGTCGGTGGTGCGATCCAAAAAAAAAAAAAACCATTCTCCATTGGGTTCTTTCCACTCTACTTGAGTACTGCAACACAATCTAGAAATTTAGGAAGCCGTTAATCCCGCCTGGATTGTCCGAGTTCAACATCTTTAGTCCAAACCCCGACTCTTCTAATTTCCTGTGGAAGTCCTCCGTATGTCGTGATCTCGTAGTTAAGGCAAGGTTTGGTGTGTCATAGTATCCCTTGGCTGCGCAGACACCTTTGAGCCGAGAGATTTTTCTTCTAGGGTATCAGAAAGGTTCCAAGTGGTTGTAGACAACTTCATTCGTGGGGTGAGTTGTCTACGGCTTAGAAAGAGTTGCGTGTATGTCGGAGCTAGGCTGGGCTTGACGGCTCGTGTGAGAGGTCAACAAGGGGAAAGTAACATAATCAATTCAATGGGGATAACCGTGCCAAGGTTCCCGCCACTTTGAAAGACGCTGGGCCACCGGCAAAGTTTGACGGCACTCCCTTGAAGTGCAGGGCAGCTCAACGAGACTTTTGTTATACATAAGTAGAAACATTGACAGCTAAACGCCAAGTATCGCAAAACAAAAGCTTCTGAAACTTGTGTTTCTTATTCCTATCCCTTACCCCTATTCGCATTCGTTTAGAACTTTCCTTCCATTGCTTCTTGACTTTGGTTTCTGCTGCTTTTGTCATGATATCAAGTGAGCGCTGAAGTACCTCAAACTCTTGAGCAATAGCAGCCACATTGGGACTTTTTTTTTCGCTATTAAGCCTTTCAATTGCTTGTTGGATTCGGGATTCTATTGTCGAGTAAGTTTTAGCAGACATGAAAAAGATTGTGGTTGTATGATGGTGATGTAGAATACTGAGAATAGTTTCGTTGAGCTGTCCGGCATTCCACTGGAGTTCCGTCAAACATTGAAGGTCGCTTGGGGTGTGTCAATGGCGGGAACCTTGGCACGGTTGTCGCTTGTGATGGAAACAGGCCGCAGAGCTGTTCCCAGAACATTGTTTTCCAAAGTTAACCAAACTCAAGGCAAGCGCGGCAACTCATACTTCTAGACAACCCCAGAAAACAAATCCTCCCAGAATATTATCGGAATATTTCCCCTCTTTTTTTTCTTGTCCTTTTTTTCTGGTTACCAGGATGGTGGAGGAGTGCTGTTATTAATTTTGCTAACGAACAATGCTATTACCAATATACTACAAGATACAAGATACAAAAATTCGACACAAAATACGAAGCCCAAATTATCATAACCCACCCTGGCTTCCTAACAACCCTAACGCCAAACAAAGACGCCCATCAACCCATAGCAGTAATTGCCCCTGCAGTCCAGCCACTCATACTACTTTCTGAAAGGCAGGAAAGATACATAGAGGCAAAATGCGCCTAGGTGTTGGACTTAAAATCTGAACGGCGCTGAAGAAGCTTTATAATCCCCTCATGCCTACCCTGGACCGCATACGAGAATGGTGTTTTGCCATAATAATCTTTCGAGTTGGGGTTGACCTCTTTATTGCCAAGGAGCAGCTTCACAATCCCCTCATGCCCACCCTTGGCAGCACGCAAGAGTGGTGTTGCGCCATCATTGTCTTTCGAATCGGGATTGACCCCCTTCCGGTCAAGGAGCAGCTTCACAATCCCCTCATGCCCACCCTTGGCAGCACCCAAGAGTGGTGTTGTGCTATAATTGTTTTTCGAATCGGGATTGACCTCTTTCCGGTCAAGGAGCAGCTTCACAATCGCCTCATGCCCACCCCAGGCAGCACACCAGAGTGGTGTTGTGCCATAATCGCTTTTCGAATCGGGGTTGACCTCTTTCCGGTCAAGGAGCAGCTTCACAATCCCCTCATGCCCACCCGAG
>Ga0307509_10005493_pt1 | contig 17609 bp, 13 predicted proteins | sample 10_EM_MG_FD_202245 | JGI IMG/M metagenome (GOLD analysis project Ga0307509, IMG submission 202245) | Populus trichocarpa ectomycorrhiza microbial communities from riparian zone in the Pacific Northwest, United States - 10_EM | ecosystem: Host-associated > Plants > Roots > Unclassified | place...
TCCGGCTCCGGTATTGTTGACAGCCGTGGACGACTTGGTGGTCTTCTCACTGGGGGTGGTGGCCTTACTGATTCAACTGATATTACCTATGCTACTCCCGCATCCTTTATTCTTGAACATCTTAAGGCTCAAGGGTTCAAGGTCACCATTGAGCTGCGCCCGACTGATTAGGCATACTTCTCTAATATACTTACTACAAAATGCTTACCTTGTCGTGTTAATTTCTTTCCTCCTCTTAGAGTTTCATGTCGCTTCCAGTATGTTACTAGGCACCGGGAGTGAGATAATAGCATAAATTCAAAGGCTTCTATAGAAAACTGCCAAAGAAACAGGTCTTTTGCTAGTGAATAAGAGCACCTCTCAATCTGTGGTTGTAAAAATATTTGCAGAGCAGTTGCGAAAAGCGCATTCCTGTTGCTCGCTATCCATAAATTGCCTCTTGGAAATTTCCTCCAGTGGAAAACAAGCTCCATCTACAGTAACCCCTGTGGGTAGCTCAGCCATCTGGTCCAAAAGGTAACCCTATAATTAATTACAGTAAACTCTCCTGCGGAGTCTAAAGTAAAAGAAACATTAACCAAAAACACCTTCAATCTAAGTGCCTTGACGACCACTACTACCTATTCTCAATGTACCAACTTGGAAAGGCGGGCAGTATTGCAGGCAAGGAAAGCGGAAGTCCATGTGAGCGATCACCCAAAATACAAATCGCAAGTCCGCATCCCCTCCAAGCTCTGTAGAATCACTGGCACAGTGGGATACGGGTATACTTCCAAAAAATAAACAAAGCTTGAAATTGGAGAAAACGCCAGAAACTTACATCCCAGAAATATTATCCTGTCTTTTCGGCTACTAATCTTCCTCCTGGACGCTACCCCTGTTTCAACGCCGTGGGAGTGATGGGATACACTCTCAAAAAGCCCATGAGAGAATAACCAGGAGACCCGGGAAGTAGTATCCAGGGGCCGCTGATGTGAGGATGTCCAAGAATGCGGTTATCGGCAACAGAGGGGGAGCAGCTCCGGGGGTGACGGTGGATTTTGTGCGAAGGTAGGGAGGTGGCGGCTCGGGCAGGGTTTGCTCTGTGTTGTAAGATGGATGTGCTTGGCTTTGTTACGGGAGTGGGAAGGATAGTTTAGGAGATATGCAGATAGAACGGATACGGGAGAATGTTCTATAGAGAGTTTATCCGCATGTTCTTTTCTTTGTTATCACGGGAGTGTACGAAGGAATAGGAGCATGAGGCAAACACAGAGATAGGTGTGGGTGATCCATAGGTGGATCAGTATGCCGTATTATGTTTTTTACTTATACACCTGTCTTTACCGTTAGTTTGATTTTAGTACGGACGAGCAGTTAGAGCAGAGTGAGCGAGAGCGAATGAACGAAGCATTATAGGCGGTAAACTTACGTTCCATATTCCTTCCTCCGAGTGCCTAAGTTCCAGGTCATATCTCTTAGTGTATTGGCTTACTTCCGTGCGACCCTCACCTCCTCACGTCGAGAACCTTCTGACACTCTGAAGGGGCCTGTTATGAAGTGACAGTTATGGATGACAGACTAGTGAGAGAGTGGAAGGAAGTCAAGTCAAGGATCAAATGACTATATATTGTGCAGAGTAGCATCTTGCTAGTTCTATCAATGGCGGAAGAGGTAGTTTATATAGACAATACGAAGAGCTTCTCCACTCTGGCTAACTCGCGGAAATCCTTCCGGAGATGTGCATACAACGAGGTCTGGTCCCTGTCACTCCCCCGCACCTCTATGGCCACATTAATACTTACAATTGCAGAAAACCATCTGACTAACAGCGATCTCCCTACTCCAAAAGGTTACTCAAACTTGGTTTAGCGCTGGACCTGTTATAGAAAGAAATCGCATTAGGCGGAGAAATGAGGTGCAGAGTTTGACTTCAGCCCAAGTGGGATATATGTCGTGATATATCACTTTATGATGCATGGTGTCATATTAGCACAAGCTTCCTATACGAGTTGTAACTATGGTCTCTTCCAAAGCGTAACTTAGTAGAGCACAAAATCTGGGGTATGTTCGTAGACTCCCATGATCTTCAATTACTTCTCCAGGTTTGTTTAACATAAATTAGAGCAGAAGTCACCAGGGCACACCAGTAATAGAAATAGAGGTCGTTTAGTAAGTATAGACTAGTGTCTTGGCCAGATCGCTTCACAACAACGCACAACCTACAACAACAACCATGCCTCGAGATAAAGCAACTGGCAAACGTCGCATGGCTACGAGAAATGAGAGAGTGAAGATAATTGAACTTCATGCAGAAGGCAAAAGCTACTGTCAAATTGCGAACGAACTAGGGATTTCCAAGGATGGCGCTCGAAAAGTCATCCATTATTGGACCAATACCGGCGAATTCAATCCTCCCCCCCGCCTGGGGAAAAAGCCAGCACTAAATCAGCGTGATAGATGATACTTAGTACGACTCTCTGATTTACACCCGAGAGCTACAATCGCTGAAATTGCTCAAGAGACCAGGTTGAAGGTCAAACCGCGAACAATTGGAAAATATTTACGCCAAGAAAATCGTCTCGTGTTTCTTGCCCGTCGCAAGCCATGGCTGGGAAGAGAGGGTAGGAAGCGAAGGAAGAGGTGGTGTAGGGAGAGAAGAAATTGGAAGAAGGAAGATTTTCAAAAGCTCTTCTATACATATGAGGTACGAGTTCAAGTCAGTTCTGGTACTGGCTGGCGGCGAAAGGTGCTGAGGAAGCCAGGGCCCGAATATGCCTACAAGGCAGAGAACCTACCACCTACTTTTATTGGAGAACCAATCTCCACCAGGTTCTGGGCTGCATTTTCATATGGCCATCACATGCCATTGATCCCTCTTCGCAAGAGGGGTGAAAATGAGAGAAAGAGTGAGAAGGATAGGTTAGGGTTCGACTCGAAGCAATACGTTCACGAGATCTTAATCCCACATCTTCTACCTTTTTATGAGAGATGTGGAGGTCTTGATAAAGAATTTGAGACTATCGAGGACGGTGCCAGCTACCATATATCTGCCTATACCAGACAATATTGGTTGCAATATAGGTTTAAAAAGATGGACTGCCCTTCCCACTCATCTGACCTCAACCCGATCGAGAAGGTTTGGGCTATTTTCAAAGGCCAGTATCGAAGAAGTGTTTGACAAAGGCAAATAATACCTCGCGATGAGAAGGAGCTTATTGCTTTAGCCCAGGAGGTATGGGAAGGCCTACCATGGAGGCACATTTATACCTATATCAATAGCATGCCCGAGCGAATTGTAACTTGTCTGAGAAGCAATGGAGGACCAACTCGGTGGTAAAATATACTCTAGCTCTTATTCTATCTTCTTATGTACTATAGGAATTCAAGAGTGAATATTGTCTTTTTTAATTATTGTCGGGGTGAGGGTGTTGGTCACTGCCAAGACAGGTGTATACTCACTAAACGACCTCTATTGATAGAGGATTTTCCAGTGATATTTTGTGATTTCTGCACTCTAACTCAGGTTGGGAAGCTATTCGACAATAGAGAAAAGTGGGGGAAATGGGGGGAAGGGAGGTGAGGGAAGGGGAAGGAAAATAGGACTTTTGGATAGCTATTTCAACTTTGTGGATTACAATTCATGATAGCGAAAGCTTGTATCCAATTTAATGTACTCTCCCGTCATCCAAATATAGGCTATGATCTGATGAGAGTTTATTGTGGTCCTTATTGTTTTTATGTCGCCGGAGGCGTCCTATATATATGCAAGCCCGACTTCTACAGAAAAAACTCTTCAACAATATCACCACTCGTCTTTCCTCCCCTCGTTCCTCCTTTCCATGCTCTCATCAAACATTCCCAAAACTCTTTTTCCTTGACTCCCGTTTTCTTCGTCTCATTCTCTTACACAGTCCCCCGTCATCATCAATGATCTGTTACAGTGCTGACACTGTCTTCCGTTTCCTAACCATCATAGTGCAACATCTATCCGTTTCGTTTCCTAGTAAACCTTAATCCTGAACCTCCGGTTGTCCCTAGTGTCGTTTCCTAGAACATCCCAAACACTTCCGCTTCGTCTAGCTCCTAAGCCAAACATACTATCATCGTTCTTTTACATTCCCTCTCGATCGTGCAACTACTATCAAACGCAATCCTTCTCAGCCATCCGCTATCAGTTTCATCAATGCCCGAGATATGGAACCTTCGTGAATTTTCAACATCCCGACACCACTTGAAGAACTTTATTCCTCGGGATATTAAGAAAGGAAGCTGGCCAATGAACGGGTGAATTTAGGCAATAAACGCTGGAGGTATTCTAGACGGAGGATGTGAGAGCAATTTTCCTCGCAGGCTATAGAGTCAAGGTTCCAGAAACTACTTATAGGATCGGAGGAGTAATTTAATCTTCTCCCCTCTCATGATACTCCCCCTACCCTCCTACTACTGAAGTCAGATGGATTGGAGCGGGCACCCAAATCCTCCCCAATGCCCCAAATATTTCCATGGGATGGAGCAGGCTCGAAGCCCTTCTCCGGTGTGCTGTGCTGTTAAAGTAGTAAAACATGATTGGCTGGAAGACTAACTATATACCTCCTATGAGCTTAGCTAAGCACACTACTCGTAAAAAAGTACGACTTCCTCTTCTGGTGCTCCTACCGCGTTTCTCAACACAAGTGCCTACTCGAGTGAGCAGTCGATATTGGTAGAAATAGTGGGTGCGTGACTCCAAATTTGGGGAGGTGGACGTCGTCTCTATGGGAAGTCTACCCTCCGATCATCCACAATCCTTGCACGATGGCCTTGGCTGCATAGCGGGTTTGACAAGCTTCTCCCATAGCCCCATGGCCGCCAAGCCGTGGTCGCCGGGGCGTAGGGAGAACATGGAAATGCTGCAATAAAATCAAAGACCCCATTTTGTATTTCCGATATGGTTCGAGGGTATTTATGAGGGTTTATATCGAGGGCAGGATTTAATTTGAGTGAGCGGCTGCATTTACCTGGGAATGCGGGGGTGGTGGGGACTGCTGGGTGAAAGGCAGCACGGGGGAAATAGATGCTAAAGGGTCCGTAGGGGTGAAGGTTAAGACGCGGAGGTTGGCGTTGTGGTCAGAAAGGCGAAAGTGAGAGCGACGCCAACTGTGGAGCCCTACGAACTCTTCGGAGTGGAAGGAAGTGGTGCTGTTATTGCAGATGATGTTATTGCAGTCGATTCTACCCGAGGCACTTTAGTACAAGTATACTGGTAGTGCAACATAAAGAGGAGGACCGACTGGCACACGTGAATCTCCTCTGCGTTTCTGAACGAAATCAGTTCTGGGGCTTTGTGTAACGAGTTTCGGGTCCGGTGATGGGGAACAGAGTTGGCAATTTGGCGCAAGCTTCAGACGATCGCCCCGCTTTTCCTCAACCACAGCCATTTCGTTAACAAACCCCAATTTACTGAACACCACGCTCTCAACAACATTCAGAGTGGCGGAAAGTGAAAGATGTCGCAAGCTTTCAACAATAACTATAATTCTTTCAACACTTTTAACTACACTGCCCCAGCCGATAGATCTGAAATACTGGCGTGGTTATCTCCATTAGAGCCAAGGGTGCGACATCGAGACATCGGAGCCCGCCGGGTCGACAGCATAGGAGCATGGCTGCTGGAAACTGAGGAGTTCAAACGATGGCATAATGGTAATAGGGAGGATAGATCTTATCACCCGACTTTATTTTGCGACGGCAATCCGGGAGTGGGAAAGAGCTATATGATGATGTAAGAGCATCTATCCATGCGAGGAATCAAAGAATGATATTGCTAACGGGTTCCGATGACAGTTCACTAGTTACAGACAAGCTGTGCGACGAGGTCGTCAAGGGAAATCCTACCGTTGTGTGCTTTTACTTCGACTATGCTTCTCGCAATGAGCAGTCACCAGTGAATATGCTCGGTTCCCTTCTGAGACAACTTGTTAGTGGACAGGAGAAAATTCCTGAAGCGATAACCCAGGATTATCTGAAGGAGAAAGTGTCTATTGGGAGCAGAGTACTCCAAGTTTCGGGAATTTTAAAGATGTTCCAGGCAATCGCAGTCACGAGGCGCATATTTATATGTGTTGATGAACTTGATGAATGTGTACCAGAGAATCGAATGGTGGTTCTTGAATCGTTAGGCCAGATTCTGCAAGGATCTCCAAATACCCGTATATTCATGACTGGAAGATCACATGTGCGGAGTGAGGTGGAAAGAGGGTTGAGTGGAGCAGCCACCTTTATATTTATACGGGCTACGGAAGATGGGGTCTTTAGATTTCTGCGCGAGAAACTCGGGCAGGACACAATCCCAAATATGATGAGTAGCACATTGGAGGAGGATATCATGAAGAGCATTCCCGCGATAAGTTCGGAAACGTATGTACGAACGAGACTAAGGACAAAGCTGCCTCATGACTGACATATTTAAACCTAGATTCCTACTGGCCTCTCTCCACATCGAGACAATACTAAGAGGTACAACGGTCGCTCGGCGGAGGAAAACACTCAAGTCAATAAAAGATGGGGTAGGGCTAGGGGACGCATATGGTGCGACTCTAGAGCGTATAAAGGCCCAGGACGAAGAGAAGGCCAAGCTTGGGATAACGGTTCTCACATGGATCTGTCATTCAGAGCAGCCGTTGCAGGTGGATGAGCTATGTCATGCGCTAGCCGTAGAGATAGGGGCAACGGATTTTGATCCTAAAAATGTTCCTTGGATAGGCACATTGCTTAACTGCTGCCAAGGCCTAGTTACAGTCGATACGGAGGCTTCGGCCGTGCGGCTAATCCACTATACCGTCCAAGAGTACCTTTGTAGTCACCCAGGTCTCTTCAGTAAACCGCACTCGATACTGGCAGAAACCTGTTTAGCCTATCTGAACTCACAACAAGTCAAGAACCTCGCATCTCATTCTCTTCCATTTTAACAACAAGGTTTATAGGCAGCGGATTCAGAGTTTGGATGCGGAAGATACAATAGTCAATTTGTATATAAAAGATATAGGAAGAATAGTAAAGACTGAAATGGTAGACGACTTTGAGAAAAATAGTAAACGACAAAAGGCAAAGATAGAGAGTGATGGTTGATAGTTACAGCCACTAGACAAAAGTCTTGGTGATGATGAGTCAGGCATTACTCAGCAATGTGACAAAATATTGGCGTGTAGATATCAACAATGTAACACACGCCAAAATGCCAGCCAAGAAGTCAGTTTCGCGTCACAAGCCAAAAACAGCCCGGAGGGAAATGACAGATGTGGAAAAGGGCATGATAATTGCCTTTTTCCATATCTTCGAAAAGATATCAGTGGTTGCCACCGTGGTTAACTGGCCCTGGTCCACCGTACGCAACTTTCTTGCTCAGGTATGTGATCGAGGCCACATTGCCAATGCTCCACGGTCCGGTAGGCCAGTAATTCTCAACCAAAGGGAGTGCCGAGCAATTACCAGGGCAGCACAGAAGGATTGGAGCATGACACGATTGGAGCTAAGGAATCATCATGCTGCACATGTTTCCATCCGTACCGTTGACAGGGTTCTTCAGGAAGCTGGTATTAAAAAATGGTTGGCCCAAACGCATCCCCACCTCAGTGCTGCCCATGCCAAAAAAAGATTGGATTGGGCAGTTGCCCGAAAGGAGTAAACAGCGCAGGACTTCCAAAACATCCTCCATAGCGACGAGTGCACAGTGCGCAAGTCAGCTAATCCTGCTCAGAAATAGGTGTTTGACACACCAGAAGATAAGTGGCTTGCTGACTGCATCCAGCTACGGGGAAAAACCAACGAGGTGGGGTTGATGGTGTGGGGGTGTTTTTGGGGTGCTCACCGGGTGCCATTGGTGCCAATTTTAGAAAGCAAGGTTGACCGGTGGGCTTATATCGGTCTATTGGACAGGCATTGTACCGACCCTACGATAAGTAGCTACAATCACTATCACCTTAGCCCAAATGGTATACCAAGTGGTAACCAGAGGGGGTATGGTCTCGTATACTTTGATACAAATAGTTGGTCAACCTAGGATAAGGCCTAGAGAATTGTTGAGTAACCTTGAGGTACTCTACTAGGCAGGGTAACCTTTCGGGAGAACATTCGGATAAGGTCAAGAAAATTATGGGAATGTTACACGGACTTCAGCGACGACTTCTGTGGTGGACTGGAGGACTTCCTGAGCGGTTAAAGGCCTAAGAGGGCAAAGTTACCCTACCTTAGGAATTTGGTCATTATGCCCATGGACCCCAGTTACCCTACTGAGGTGTCCAAGTTACCCTACCTTCAGCGGCAAAGTCATCCTAGAACTTAGAGGTCGATTGCCTCATATTCCATGGGCTCTTAGATGTTCTTGGGCGCACACGCATCCGCGCGGGGAGGCCCCACGCCAGTGTAATGGTGTCCCGAACATACTATTGAACTTGGGTGGGTTTAGCTAACACCCCCCTCTGGCCCCAGTGTTGGGACGGCGCGTCATAGGCAGACGGCTGTGTAGTTGCTCGTTTGCTAGTTAAAAGAGGTCATTGGAGCAGCTGCCGTAACACTGTATAAGTCGTCGCCGTCGGTCCGACTGAATGTCGTTCGCAGGATATATAAGGGGAGTATGGGTCACCGCCAAAATGGGGGTCATCCATATGTGGTCTCTCGGGCATCTAGGAGTCTATTCTAGCCTACGGGTTGTAGGGTAGTCTTCCTAGTAGTACTCAGGTAGTCTCAGAAGGCCAGGGTACTTTCGAGACAAATACCTCAGTAACCAGTCCGGACTTTCTCCCCTTGATTTGTAGCATTACTAAGGGTTGTCATTGGACTCTAGAGGTATGAGCCTTATCACGGAAGAGTATGTCCCGAGAGGATGGCTATGGGTGGCGCCCACTTAGCCAACCATCGGCTACATCTCACCGGGGGAGCTTGCATGTCAATTTGTCACATTGGATAGTCGCGTAGATTAAATGATAGACTGCATAGCTAGTATAGACGAAACTGCCACTAGGCCAGTGAGTCCACCACCTAGGTATTGTTTCCGGTTGTTGTCATAACAGCTAGCCACTGGTATGACTTCGATAGGAAGAGTTTTTCCACCTGCGGTTGTATTGGAGATGCATTGCAGAAACTCATATCCTATTGCCAGAGTTAAGTGTACCCGAGTAGGTCCGATACTTCCGGCAGGATAAATCCTGATGGAGGGTAGACCTTGGAGAGACCCTGAGCAGGACAGGGTGCTCGCACAAGGTCAGAAGTAGTGGTGAATGTCAAAGGCTTAAATCTGATATCTACTTAAGTTTAAGCGTTTGGCATTCTACTTCGACAACCAACATTTCCTCGAGAGAACTAAATTGAGTGAAGCTTCGAGCTTAACTATATTAAGTTTTACAGTTGATTCTTTTGACTTATTTACCTCATCTTTATCTTCTACTTTGAGTGTTTGGTGCGGTCGCAACCTTAGAGTTCACCTCTCTACAGGGTGCCCCCGTTACAGGAATCTTCCACCGGTTATGGAGGAAATTGAGGAAGAGCTGGGAGACTCGCTCTTCCAGCAGGCTAATGCGCGTGTGGATACTGCACACGACACACGCCAGTGGTTTGCAGATAATGGGATCAGCCTAGAAGACCATCCCCCATTGTCCCCGGACCTCAATCCCATCGAGCACGCATGGGTTGAGCTAAAGCGACGGCTTTACCTCCAGTATCCCGATATCCTGGATACATCAAGGGGGCCCAACCGGATTCGCCAGCAGCTGCCTGAACTGCTACCCCTTGTGTGGGCAACAATTCCCAACTCTTTCTTCGAACCACTGTGCCGCTCAATGCCATGCAGAGTCTCCGCTGTCATTGATGCAAAAGGCTGGTACACCAGATATTAGCTTTCCTCTTTTCTTTTACTTTTTTTTTGTTTTTCCTTTTTATAATCTAATGTCTAATATCTAATATCTAATTCTTAATTTTTACTATTTAATATTATTTCATCTGATGTTTTTTTCTTTGTTTCACAGTGGCCGGGAGAGGGGAGGGGATGGACAGCATTGCGCTATTTGGTTGGGCACGGACTGTTTCATATCACGCAATCACCAAGACCTTTGTCTAGTGGCTGTAACAACAGAAAACAACCGCGGACGATACTCCTCCTTTTATCTACGAAAAGCCCTTCCTGATTCTCCCACTGACTTCTTACCCATATTCTCTCGTACGAATGGACAAGAACCTGCTTGCATATTCTATTCGATAAAGTGGTGTGGTGGTGTCGCATAGAAGGTGTTAGGTGTTTGGGATTCTGTGATGATGCGACATAGGAGTTCGTAGGTGTCTGAGGCTAATCTGTAGTGCTGCTTCAGAGTTGCATATTGTATCAAACTAGTTGTACTGAGACGTTGCAGTTGATAGTTGTTTCGAGGTAGTTGATAGTCCGACAGGAGAGTCTCAAGTGTTGTAGTAGTTGCTAGTGAAACAGGTTGCTAGTAGGTAGTGTGGAGTGATGTCGGTTTCCGATGATGGTGAGCAGCACATGAAAAAGTAGATCTTCAACATTCCAGACCATGGAAGCATGCCATTCCTCAAATATTCTGCAAGATATTGGGGAACACATGCTTAAGTGGATCTCTCAGATTATGCCAGAGTCCTCGCGCTGGAGCTCTTGAACCAGTACCAAGACCACATATCTGCTATATCACTTTTGGAACAAGTACTGGATCCCAGACATATCGGATTCATCGCTACACCTCTGCTCTTCTCTGGATTGCACTATGCATCGTTCTTTGGGATTGTTGAACTTGTGACAGAATTGATAAATGCCGCAGGTTATGAGGTCGGCCAACAAGATTGCACAGGTAGAACACCACTGGCATGGGCGGCGAGAAACGGACATGAAAGAGTGGTCAAGATACTTCTAGAGCGGAAAAATGTCGATCCCAATCGGACAGATAAGAATAATCTAACACCACTCGGGTGGACCGCTATTAAGGGACACGAAGGAGTGGTTAAGTTATTGCTAGAACAGGAGAATGTCGACCCCAACCGCCTAGACAAGAGTGGTGAAGGTCCACTCGGGTGGGCTGCTATCTGTGGACACGGGGGAGTAGCTAAGCTGCTGCTAGGACAGGGAGATGTCAACCCGGATCACCCCGGTAGGTATGATCGAACACCACTCGGGAATGCCGCTATGGAGGGACACGAAGAAGTAGTCAAGTTATTGCTGGAACGGGGAGATGTCGACCCTAATCGCCCGGATGTGTATGATCGAACACCACTCGGCAATGCCGCCCTCAAGGGACACAAGGGAGTGGTTAAGCTATTGCTGGAACGGGATAATGTTGACCCCAATCGCCCAGATATGAATGACCGAACACCACTCGTATGTGCTACTATGGGAGGGCACGAAGGAGTGGTCAAATTACTTCTAGAACGGGAAGAAGTTGACCCCAATCGCCCGGATAAACACGGTGGTACACCGCTTTCTTACGCTTGTATGGAGGGATACGGAAAGGTCGTGCAGCTATTGCAAGCCCGCAAATCTATTAAACCCCCAGATACCCAGCTGCCCCACCCTCTCTAATGCAACAAGGGTGGGGTGGGAGCACTGGGTACTCTATTTATCCCCCTTAAATCTCATGGAGTTCACCCCTTTTATGTACCAGCTTTCCCCGGCCTCCTGGAGTCTTGAATATACAATGCTGGTATCACCATCTCCCCTTCTTCCCAGCCAATACCCTTCACGCCAGTCCGATTTACGTGGTCTTTACAAACCTCCTGCCATCATTCACGAGAATGCTACTTGTATGCACCCATATACGCATGAAACCCTTGGATATCTGTTCACGCTTATAACTGAATGCTCGCGGATTTCTGTTCACTCTGTTTAGTGTACGGCGACCTAGGAATATTTCATTTTTTAACTGCCCTTTACCTTGGTTGCCGTTCCTTAATGAAAAAGACCTCTGGTCTCAAAATCTTCTTTTTCATCTCTCCTTTATGTATTCACTTCTCCCCCGTTTTCCCTTGCTAGCGATAGATGTATAAACGGAAAAATAGATAAACCGCACAGAAGAGCTCTCTTTCCGATGCCTGAGGACCAACCGTAGGCGTTCCCGGTGCCACCATAAGCCAGAGAATCGACCTTAAACATTGTGATTCCAGGGTATCTCAGCATCAATTAGTGCTCGGGCCCTTGCACACCCGAAAAATACCGACCACTCCACCGAAACCCATCAATTTTCCTTCCAAGCTAAGTGCATCTATTGCACCTTTCTTACCCACCTAGTAAAATATCACTATCCATGCAGTGCCCAAGCAGGACAATCAAACTAGCGCCCCAGCAGCGGCCTACCGAACTGTGGCCGTACAGCCACTGGCCGAATGGCCTTGGTGCCCCGCCCCCCATTTTATACCAAAACTATTCCACTTCCCAAACTCAAGGAACATGTTTTATGGAGTCAACAAGGAGGATAATTATTAGTAAAATAAAGGAAATTTCCATGAAATTTGATTGTACTATATTACTTTTCTCTTAAGCTACATTAGTTAAAAGTTATTGCAGACATTCCATAACTTAGCTAATATCATACAAAATTGAAAGTACCACCGGCCCACCCGCCAGACGGACATTACCCACCCTCGACAACATTTTTCCAATGCACAAAAATTGTCTGAAGGCAAATTCCCATGGACTCCCCACTCTAGTTTAATTGTCAATATAGTTTGCATTGCAAGGGCCTGATAGATGCCTATGAAGTAAGATACTTTTGGTGCGAAATGGGGGGCGGGGGGGGAAGACCTTCCACCCGTTGGTTGTAAGCCAGTCCACCTTGCCCACCACTATAGTTATGCCGGGCCTGAGTTGCCTGGAAGGTCGTGACAATATTCACACAGTACACTCGCGTTCCAAAAGTTCCGGCACCCAAGCTGATACTGTGACACAAAAAGGTAATATTGGATGTATTATTATGTAGAGGTGCTTTAGAATTAAACGAGGTCATCGACCGGTAATCGCTCAGGTATCACCTTCTTCCCCGCTTTCCCCCTCCTGACTACCAAACCACGATAGCCTAACTTCCAGCCATAGAACAAAAACGAAATGGCACCTCGACATAGCTTATCTAAATAGCCTGGAATCATGTCGAAGTACATATACATAATAATGCATTCACTATATGATTCTATGTCACGGTACCAGTCGGGGTGCCGGAACTTTTGGAATGCGAGTGTACAAGGGCGATCTAGGATCCGTGGTTTTGCGCTATTTTCCTGTTGAGTTCGAAAAAATAAATTTATGCGTAGCCTGTAGAGTTGTAATATAGAACTTGGCTGTTGAAGGAAAAATGTGGGGTGTAAGATTAGTGGGCGGGGTTGTGAAGTGATCGCAATAGCCTTACTAAACTGCCCTGTCAAAAGTACTGTCCCACTTCACCCACAAAAAAAACATTCTTGAAATTACCCGACCAACCGCTACCACACCCCTGACACCCAAACCTCCACAACTTCATCAATCCGACTTCCTAATGCCTGTAATTGGTACAGGATTAAGTGCAAATAGTCAGACTCCGGGAGGGGTATGCAAAGATGTTACTTCTGTCGAATGCGCAGGCATCATTTCAGCACGAGAGGCTGGTAGATTACCAGCTGAGTTGGCACAAGAGTTTGACTGTGATCGCTGAACCATCTCATGCACAGTAAAACGCTGGAAAGACCACCACACCTTAGGTGCCCACTATCGATCTGGGGGGCCAAGAAAGGTCACACTTCAAGAGTCAAGATATGTACAGCAGATAGTCAAGCGACATCCAAGAATACCTTGGAGAGCGCTTGTAGCTGAGTGCCCTGATGCCATGTGTGTGTCTACCCTACGCCGTGCTTTGGGAAAGTCTTACCGGCGCAAATGGCGTGCACGAAAGCGTATTGCTTTAAGGAAGGTTGATGTGGCCAAGCGCCTAGCACATGCAAGAAGCCTGAATGGAAAGGACCAAATGTTAGCAGAGGTAGAATCTCTTCAATTCAGACTATCTGGCAAGCTAAGCTAATTGAAATTTACAGGGTACCTAGTCGGATGAATGTACCGTTCAAAACGATCCTTCTACCCCAAATGATTGGCTCTTCATGCTTCCAAGTCAAATATATCATGATGATAAGGTCAATCTACAGGCGCATGTTAAACCAGAGTGGTCACAGATGGTTTGGGGATCTATTTGGATAGGTAGCTGGTCAGACTTGGTGATTATGTGTTGAGATGAGGCAGCTCCACACAAGGGGCACTCCTTAACGTCATATATTTAGACTCTGGAGGAAGGTCTTCTTCCCTGCAACCGACCCGGAACATTTTTTCTACAAGACTGTAACAGGTTTACTCCTGTCTAACGAAAAGGTAGAATTGAGGGCTAGCGGTTGACAGGCAAGCGCTAGGTCTAAAGGAGTCTTCAGAGAGCTCGAGAATACAGAGAGATAATAGTTAAAGGGCAAGTGGAACTCTAAGATCACCCTTGAACCAAGTATATTCTTAAAACATGAGTCTGCTGAAGTCTGCCGTTCTCCTGCTAGCCAGAAGATGAGTTTAAATACAAAGGTTCTCCCACAGCAATAGTAATCAGATATCCTGCAACCATGATCATTACCAGGCAGTGCACCTTGCCCTGCATGTCCTGTGATCCCACATGAAACCTAAGAATCATAACACTGCCTCAATGCTATCGTCAGCTTACATGACCGTTCCTTCACTTGTGTTCCTAAATAAAACAACAAACATGCAAAATTAAACTTAACACAAGCTACCGGGCCTTAATATAGCTCTGGGGCTGTAAAACAATCAAACTAATCAAATTATACAAAGTAATCAAACTAAACATAGGAAATCCTGCACTCCGCTCCTGTATACAGTTACCAGAACATGTATACATGTTACAAAGACAATGCCAAGATTCATACTTCCAGGGCCACCATGACCTGGTTCCACAACCATGATATTCGGCTACAAGCACACCCCCCACACAGCCCAGATTTGAATCCAATAGAACACGTTCAGAAAGCAATGAAGGCTATCCTATGAAAGTGCTACCCTCACTTGTGGATATTAAGGAACAATGAGGCCAATCGGCTCATATTTGAGGATGCGCTGAAGGCTGCATGGTGGGCGGTCCCACAATCATTAATTGTTAAGTTGATTAGCTCTATGCCACGCCGCCTGCATGCTGTATGTAAAGCACCTGGTTACTATACAAAGTATTGAAGGGCAGTTTATTATGATCAATTTAAATATACATTCACTTCATTTGGGTCTCATTTGGTGGAGAAATGGCTGTTGTTGTGCCCATGGTTGATGTAGGACAGTTGGTCAAAGGGGTTGTGGGACAGTACTTTTGAGAGGTCATTGTATCATAGTAGTGCATGCTTGACAGTTATGGCTGATATGCCTGCTACAATGCTATTACCACGGGTCGTAGGGGGCTAGTCCCGAGTGACAGGTGTTCCAGGCCCTAAGTTATTGGTTTACTTTACCGGGATGTCTCATGTCACCCATACCGACCCGCCAATCTTCGCCTTGCCCCAATCACTCTCAAACAGCTAACTCACTACTACCAGACAGTCCATTTTTTGCAAATCGTGAGATGCTGCTCGGCACGCTTGGGCCATGGTTTAGTTGGTTAGATAGTTTCCGGAAGGCTCTTAGGCTTTGAAAATGTGTTTGATGCTGTACTGTACTTCCCTAGGGCATGACATGAATTTACCAGCACCCTGTTAAACAAACTTAGCCTTGTAATTAGAGATCATGGAAACCCGGCAGCAGGCCCGACGAGCTCTGCTATACCGTCCCGCTGTATGCACCGGAATAGAAATTATAATCTATAATCTAACTAGTAGGATATCAGGTAAGGTCAAAGAAAGATTATCGCTTATCTCTTGCCTTACACTGAAGTCAAATTCAAAATATTTACCCCATTTCCCAAGCAAGAACTTACTTCCTGCCACAAAGCCAGTGCTAAAAGTGAGTTCGAATGATATTTTGGAGAAGCCGAGGTCATGGTGACTCAGGCGGCCATTATATATGATAATGCCACCAGAGGGTGCTGGAGGTGATGCGGCTGTTGGCATATAAGTTTGTGCAGGAATTTAATTTACATGCGGATGAAGGTACTTGTATCACTCTGAGTATTGGTGCTTTGGTTAGCCACCGCCCCGGACAGACCAACTATCTGGGCGTAATGTCGAACAGGACTAGGAGAGGAGACTTTCTGGTGTTCATAAATTCTCAGAGGTTCACAACAGTGGAATTCTAGCACTCAATACCCCTTTTAGTGCCATGCCGGATCTCTGAACTTCCGTAGCCTAGAGGTTATTTGGAGATAATGCACCCATTACACACAAAATCTCCGGTGGACACCTCTGCTGTGTCTCTATTTCTGCGCAATAGTGGTCGATGATGGCAAAACAGTCATAAGGTTTCACTTGAGTGCGATATATATTATAACATGGCATACTTTCATTTAGATTGTGCATTGAAAAATTAACCGAGCACCAGGTCGACCTAGGAAACCCATCGCCTCCACATCGCTCCCCACAACAAACCCTCCCAAAAAATCATTACCCTGCAACTTAAATATCAGAACTTAATTTCTGCTGCTTATTAAGGTAGACGATACATTGGGTGCCAATTATGGCTATGGATTTTAATTATTTTTAACTGTTTTTGTTGGTTGATGCTGGGGGAAAGATTATCAGAGTTTGTTCGTCGTTCGGTTAATTTTGTCACCGCACAATACCTGGCTCTTCTGTCCACTTTTCTAACCTTCCTCATTCCCTTCTCCTGGGCAGACTTAGCGGGCTCCTAGATCTACCCTGGTCGAGTTAGGTTCTCTCACTTTTGACCTCGGATGCCCCAATGGAATTCTAGAATCGAGAAAACCAAAGTAGTAGGTCACACACTCTCCTTCAATGATTTTAGGAGCTGGAATATGGCACCCTGCAGCACAGGATGGTCATGGAGCGGGATGGTCAAGAGCATTAGGCCCCGCTGGTTTTAAACAGATAAACGGACCGATGCCAACAACCAAATGAAACTCAAAGAGTTCAGGCAACAAAAGTACGATCACCAGGGCATGACTTTGGGGCGAGTGGGGAGGTTCGCTCGTTCTCCTATTTTTCACTATCTCTCGCTCTCGGACACTCAACCAACTAAAGGCCAAGATGGGAGTATATATAAATGACAAGAAATTCCTCCTCAATCCTTCCATAGATCACCACACATGTCCATTGGCATGTGTATGCCCCCCTTTCCCATACATACTCTCTCGTACTAACAACTAGCGTCCCCCGTGCCTACGGCTCGTCCTGGTCTCTGTATTTAGCATAACATCATATTGGCTCAGGGCGCAGGTGGGTGGTGGGTTGTAGTTGAGAATGGAGGGCATAGGGATCGTTGTAGGGCAGTACAAATGTAGAGTAATAATAGGAGAATGTTGGCAAATCAAGGGGAAGGGGAGAGAGATATTTAACAAAAGTCCAATAAAGTGTTTATTGTATAGCTTATTGTACTGGCAGAAAGGAAGATTAATAATAAATGCAGCGGAGACCACAATTTTTTTTTTTTTTTTTTTTTTTTTTTTAAAAAATATTTTAATTTTTTATACGGTAAAAGAAATGAA
>Ga0307509_10005494_pt1 | contig 17609 bp, 12 predicted proteins | sample 10_EM_MG_FD_202245 | JGI IMG/M metagenome (GOLD analysis project Ga0307509, IMG submission 202245) | Populus trichocarpa ectomycorrhiza microbial communities from riparian zone in the Pacific Northwest, United States - 10_EM | ecosystem: Host-associated > Plants > Roots > Unclassified | place...
ACATTTGAGGTATGGTTTTGGTGAGAAACCCTCAGGAAAGGGAACTCGAAGGTACTTGAATTTAGGTCAGAGTTTTCATTTTATGAGTTGTTACCGTCGATATCATTGGGCCATCTAGCATCTGCGAACATATGCGGACCCGGTCGTTTTCACAAACGTCAGAAAATTACGAGTACTCGAGTAGTGCTCGTAGATCGGCTCGCGCACGTGCCTCGCCTAAAACCTGCAGACCAGCCCTTTTCCCAACCCTGTGGCAAAACAAGGCCAAGTTTAAATTCGTGCCGGCACTTTAACGGGAAGAATACTCGAGTAACCTTGCGGTCCACCCAATCTAACCCAAAACTTCAGCTCCAGTTGCTCCTGTGAAAATCAACCTTTCGCAGCCCGCCACAGCGCGCCCCCGACACGAGATTCACAACTTTTATCCGCTTCTAATGCTGATAGGGCCCCGACGACAATTCCTTTTACAATACTGAAAGTACCCTCCCGTAGCCTGCCGGTACATTACGTGGATTGTATGGATTGTTGCAGCCAGGGTTCACACTCGTGCATGCTTTCAATCGTTCTAACTCGCAGTTCAAACGAGCAACGAATTCCTACCCAATGGCCACCACATCCTCATATCAAAACCAAACCAAAGGCGCAGCCCTAACGGAATTACAACCATGCTCATCATCCTTCCATCATGCCCGTATCACCACCGCCAGGAATTTCTCCCCGGCCACACCGCCATACAGTGCTCAGGTGTGTCTGTAAAAATCGGAAAACTGCTCCTACTAATCCCATACAATTCCCTTGGATGGAGATAGGGGTTACAGTATGTTTTCCAATTTTTGTGGACATCACTCGAGTATGATACACAACCTGACTTGGCAGCAGCATCTTGCTGATCACCGATGCATTGTCGGCTAGCGTTGTGACATGAGTTACACTGCGATCGGTTGCGCTCGGCTTCACCCCCAATACCGGTAATGATATCAGAGGCCACGATGGCGCCACAAAGACGGTAGCGCCATCTTAAAGAACTCCTTCTCTTGACAACTCATCTCATCGCAGGAGGGCCCATGATGTGCCACCCAAGAAGAGCACTCGAGCACTCTTCCCCCGAGATAGAGTCGCACGCTGAGGGGGGGTTGGGGTGCGATATGGTACCGTAAGGTAGCCAACATTGACAAGAATGCACAGCGAATCGCAAATCATGATGTTTTTTTTCCTTCTTTCTGCCAGTCCCCTATATACTGTACTCCACTCGCCCTGTCCTTGAACAATAGTCGATGCCCCCCCCAATACTCGCGTATATACAGTACGCCCTACTACTCGTACAGCACCGCACATGCACTCCGGCATGAAAAACGCAAGTTCCCAATCTCAGCCCCAGAGTTGAGAGCTACCGTATTAGATGTTTTTCTCCGCAGGATGGCGTGCAATGGCTTTGTGGGTGGCGGCTATCCTGACGTCTCCCCGGCACGGATGCCGAGTTTGGTCTGGAGGCTGAACAGCAGGCAACCAGGGTACACTGATTCGCATTGGTGAGAGGTTGGGGGGATTCGTAGGTCACCTGTTCCAATTTAGCAGTCCGATGGGGGTTTTGAGATGTTGGTGTCTTTGATCTAGGAGGCAGTCTTGACATTGCTGGCCAAAGGCAGAGGGGATGCCTCGCACAGGTCAGGGATTACCTTGAAGGTTAACCTAAATTAACTGTTCATTTACTCTCTCGCTAGGGTATGAACCTATTATCCAGGACAGACAAGAATATACTTGGCATGTTAACCTGAACAACTGTTCCATAACTTCCTACCTGGCCCTGCATTTGCACAGTATGATAGAGTGCGAGGGCAGAGGCCATTTCGTTGGTTAACCGCCCTTGCCCCGAGCGGAAACCCCCCCCCCCGGGCACTTGTACCAATATCTCGTCCGAGGAAGTTGGGATTTCTATAGAGTTCGGGATTATTATTTAAGCTGTCGCTAGTGCACGAACGAAAATTAGAACCTGTGTTGTCACTGTGGACGTGTACTGTACCGGGTCTTTAAAGTCACTTGGGGGTTTGTGTTATATGATATCGTGTCTGTTTCTTATCATAGTTGTTTGGCATCTTTAGTAGGTCCGATAAACATCATTTCCGCGCCGAGCATAACTCGCCATCGACTTGTGTACCAGAGAAGGCCTCAGGAGCACTGTGATTGTTGCAGTGGGGGTTGGTGAAGGCTAGTGCTTTTAATGCGGGTGTTGCGCCGAGATACCCTAACCAGAATAGAGAGTATCGTACGTAGCTCTTAAGCCACCAGAGTTAGGAATTGGTCGATAACCTAAGAGTATGTACGGTACTGTAGTTAATGCTTTTCGGTCGGCGATTCTCAAGGACTTCCGCCCGACATGAATGGCATTGCCCGCGAGGGAATGCACTAAAAATTAACGCTAGTTTCAGTTCTCGATGAGGGACCCACGCTCGTGAATTTCTGTTCCCCATCAGACTCAAATACTGGTGCTCGAGTGCCCATTCCGCCTGCTTTCTAAGTGTCTAGCTAACTAAATACGAGGACAAGTGCCCGGTAATAATTGTCAGAATACAAGCACACTTGCAACACCAAAGTTTGGTGGTTAGGTGCGTGAGGAGTATAATATTGTATTCACTTGCACAAACGGGTTTCGCCTCGCTCATGGAAATGGGCATTCTCGGAAAGGTATCGCACGTAGTTAGATACCGTACTGTAAAGCTAGCAAGTGGTGTTTGACTTGGTCCCATTCGAGCCTGCATAGTACTTTGCGCTCATGCATGGTCGCCTGTTTTGGGTTCCTGCAAGGTAGGGTGTGTGTGGAAGATGTGTGGAGAGTGAAATCGGTACCTGGTAGGCAATACGTACAGTACCGAAAACTGATGTCTTTGAGCAATAAGTAGCCACTTAACCATCTCGAGACAAGGCTGTCTAGGAAAGGGATGGGAACCCCCCCCCCCTATACCTAAAGAGTACTGTACTCGAGTAGGGAATTTTTCTATTTTTTTCGCTTTGACTCTTGCAGTTGTGGTAGGGAGTGAGTGGGGTGTTGTAAAGTTCGGGGATAGTCTATGCTCGTAAACGTTAATCGGAAGGATTTAGTCTATTAGATACATTAGCGCAAAGCACCCACTTCGAACGTCGACTATTCGGGATTATACGTGGCACAAAGGCTTGAAAAATCCATATGCTGTGATCCAGATATGTGCAGACTTTTCTAATTTTTTTTTAGGAATCGGTTCCAGAGACATAAGTACTGTACCTTTCCGGTCCTTAGAGAAACCTCGAATTTGTAGTGCTTTGTCTACGACCACTCCCCCTCCCCCTTTCTCTCCCATTGACTTATGGCTACTCCATAAAAACCTGGACTCGATGTTCTCTCTCACAGCATCAGAATTCTTAGAAGGTGCTTGTGAGTTTTACATTAACTTGTCCTTGAGCTTCCCCCGTAGGTCTATCGCTCCATTACTGCTACGTGATCAAGCACAGACGCTCACCTTAATAAAATTCCTACTCTCTGCGACATCTCTCTCTCCGGCTACCAGCTCAACACTATCCCCAATCTTGCCATTATGTAACTTGTCGCAGCCGTTGAGATGGATAGCTACAGTGCACTGGCATAAATCCTCACGGGGGAGGGGTCCGTTATGCTAGTACCCGGCCTGCCACGTCTGCCCTCGCGCACAGCATGCCCCTATCCCAGTTTTCCGCCGAATTTATTCCTACACTCCTCTAAACTAAGATCACTGAATTGTTAGAGGTGTCAAGCAGGCCTTGGATCTCTTTTTAGCCAGCGGGAGGAGTGGGTTTGTTTGATCCGGGCTGATAAATGGGCGCTGGCTTGATATACATTGAGATAGAAGCAAGACATAAAAGCTGGCGGGGGATTCACCATGGCCTCCCCCATGTGATGCGGCCGTTTGCGTAAGCTTTTAGGATCCATAGACAACACTGGTAAATGTCCACCCTCATAGCCGGTTCAGTCCTGCTCTTGCTAGAGAGTCTGTATAGCATTTAGAAGTCGATGTTCCCATTACAGATGAGAGGAGGAAAATTGATTCCTTTTTTCTTCTACTTCTTCTATGTACTACCCCTGCCGATGTCAAACCTTAGCCCTATCGTAGGGGTATGGTCTAGAGGCTGATTCTGCCCCTCATAGTATCATAGGTGTGATTTTCTCTATAGATTTATCGAACAAGACTAAGGCTTTAACTCTCCCAGATTCCGTAGAGCAGGAGTTCTTAACTCCCTTGACCGACCTGGTGGGGTGTTCAGTAGCAGCTCGTGGTACTACAAGGAGGGTTGTATGCTTCCGGACCCCTGCAGCTCACAAGTGGTTAGTTGTTGGTTCCCGACATCTTAGTTACTGCGCTAGCTATTCCACTTAAAGTTACGATGAGAATTAATGCTTGTCCTGCTGGCAGACGAATTCCTTCTCTTTTCTTCCCTTAAAGCGGATAACGGCATCATATTACCAAACATTTAATCTATTACGAGTCTAGACACATTCCTCAAGAGAAGAGAAGTTATGAAAATCAAGCACTAACAACTGCCGCCGAAGTAACTTTGTGCGCGATGGAGTGGGGTAATCAGGACCCGGGCGTCAGTGATTGTGGGGAAAGGCATGCTTGGCTGGTGGCAGGACAATATTTGGCTCGGGGAGGTTCTGGGTTGTAGACTTATAGTACCATAGATACTATCATATGATATGATACCATATTCATGACCTATAGTGACCTCGTTCCGAGCGTTGGGCAGGGTTGGAAAGCTATGTGTTAGGGGAAGCTGGTATATGTCCTGCGAGCCTGGGTCTAATACTGGGCACCTGCACTTTAGTATGAAGATACTCATTTCAGAGAATGGTCGCAAAGATGCTGGATGAAACATCAGGGGCGGTGGACTAGTTAGCATTATGCACCAAAGAAGAATCAGGAAGGATTTCCCTGTTGCGCCATCGGGATAAGCAGCCTCCTATGTTGCAAATAGTTGTTGTGACGGAAATGATTTACGGTTGGAATTCTACGCAGTGGAGTGAAACCGCTTCAATGGATGATGAAGATTGTTGATTGATTGTGTTAAGTTGATGAAAGGAAAGTTAGGAGGAAAGTTGTGTACAGGAGCAAAGGTTGTGTTGTGAGAGAAGACAGGAAGAAAGGTGGAAACAAGGGGGTGGAAACAAAAACACAGGCTTACGCGTCCTCTCACTAGTGCGTACGTATACCACTGCGGCCAGTGCGGGCAGAGAGAGCTGGCACATCCCGCGCCAAGTGTGGCCATAGAACTTTTTCAACATCCTAGGGAGACAAATATTCGAGTGAGAGTCTATGAGTCACTCCACACACTGGGAATTAAGATGGTTGAAAACTAGGTTAACTGTCCTTGGAGTTGCCTCCTCTGACTGGGTCTGGCGGCCTTTGATTGATTTTTTTCTTGTCTCTTGTCATTAAAGGTCTGAGCAGCTCTCCTTTTGCTATACCTTTCGAACTTTTAGAGAAAGAAGTTTTTGACTATGATACATGGCACATACACACTATTTCGTTACCTGAGATCCTACCTTATACGGTGGTTTTTCCACAGTGAAGGTACGTTATAGACGAGGGACAACCCAAATTCCTGGAGTAGTATGATATCATACATGATGCCAGATATTTTGGTACCTATGACAGCCCTACCACCCCATCTTTCTCTCTATCGCCCCCCATGGAAGCACGTCTGGGGATTCCAGAACCGTGGCTCCCAAGCCCTCATAGGGCAGTCAGGTGCAGCTCCAGCGTAACTCCCCAAAAAAAGGGGTTAGTCAAAATGTGTGAACACAAGCAAATATTCACCTAAGCTAGATCTAGACCAGGGGATAATTCTACTTTCACAAAGGAAGAGAACCTGGATTATCTCCTGTTGCCAGGATAGCTAGTGAAGGGCGGCGATATTGGAATATCCCCGGGGCCCTATGGATCAGTTGCAAAGAGGATGATGGCCAGTCACGGGAGGCAGATGTCAGACATTAACGAAAGAATAAAGTAGACCTGGTGAACCACACTTATGTACACTCTCCATCTAGATACCCGGTTCTGCCCCCGTCCTTGTAAACTTGTATCATAACGTACTGGACCGGGAAGTGGATCAGACGCAGAAGTGAATCAGTTTGTATGTGAATTTTGCACAAATCCTCGCTGCGGGAAGTTCGAAAAAATTAATCCTCCGAATTTAGCTGAAAAACAGGCAAATCTTAAATCGTGTACTATCAGAGATATCACCTACCCTTCTTAATCTCATCTTTTCAGGGTTGTGAGTCAATTGTGATTTCCGTATTTCGATTTTTTTTGGTGCATTTTAACTGATCCTCTTCCCGGTCCAATACGTTACCCATTGGGTAAATCCACAAAAATTGGGTCTTGTTTATTGCTTCCAAAGCAGTGGGAAAATCCCGTGAATATCATACCCCACCATCCCATTCCGAGCAAAGAAGGTTCATCATGACTAATTGGCAGCCCGAACCCTCTAGAGGATTCGTAAGATGAAGGGGGAAAGGCAGAGCTTTAACTGGACAAGTGCACTTCCAAAGAGCAATTAACTGTCGATGGCTCGAAGGTCGTATATAGTTGCCTTGTCCCACAGTCCCCCTTCTTGGATCTTCGCACACTCGTAGACTGGTGCTTGGACATGAGCCGTAGTTAACTCCTTACTAGGTACCCTTGGATAAGGGGGCTGCTTCACCAAGGTTCTGCTAGGGTGCCTAGGGATGGTGCTCACCTCCTGTTTTATCAAGTGAGATTTTGATACCACGACTCGGACCTACGGGAAAGGACCACGTTGGGGAGATCTTGGTTAGGAAAGGGAAAAAAGTGGCGAACAGTTGAGATTGTGAATATTGAGGGGTCTGAGGAAATAGGTGGGGGACTCTCATATATAAGAGTGATCAGCCCTCCGAGCAGTTAAGACGTTTGGGGCGACGAACTCAGTTTAGACATTTAACAAAAAAGGTGGCCCGAAAGTACTATTTCAACATGGATTACACTTTCTTTGGGCAGTCCTCTACAGTTCTGTCTAATATGTCCGCGTTCGGCGCATGGAGGGAGAATAACGGAACGAAATTGTCCCTCTTTGATTTTAGGTTTCCCACCCCCCATAAATCTGTAAAGGGCGGGGAATATGGAATCCTCAGCTAAATATACATAATCTGGTTAAAAGTAGTGGCGTAATATAGGTAGGTTTTTGTACTCTCATGCCGACATATACGTTGGTTGATATATTGTGATATTGTCAATTCCACAATATGGCAAATCTAAGCCATACTAAAATGTAGAGTAAGTAGTGGTAATATTATCAGAAACAGGTTTTAAATAAGAATATTATGACATCTGCTATCAACCAAGAAAAACTATATGAATGTGCTCAACAGCCTTTACAATCAATATCAAAGAAAGCATATATACGGCCTAAACTTTTCTTAGGCCCCCGCACTGTCTTATATAGATAGATTAATACTAAAAATCAAGAAGTAAAGCTACCGGTATATACAGCCTAGAATATGCTCTATCACTCTTTTGAGAGTTCTGGTCTAATTTCTGGATCTAATTCACACAGCGGACAAAAAAAATTGTCATATTATGACATCGTGATCTCTTGATTTACTTAGTTATGTTGACCGCTTATATACAATTTTCTTTAGTTAAACTTTCCCTATTGGTAAACAAATTCCCCAGAATTGAGGCAATTGGGGAGTTTATAGATTCTATCTCCTTTCTGTTTATCGAATTCTATAAGTTTATATTGTCAATTAGTTTGAATTGTGGCTTGGTGCGGTTGCCTGTGACATTTGGGGGGGGAACTTACTCCACAAGACCCTACACCATTGAAGTTTTCTCGGAGTTTTCCCGAAGCTGCTCTTACTATGTCTCTTGATAACAGAAGACTTCATTCATTCATTTCCTCCCCACCTCTCTGCTCTCTATTTTCTCCGCAGACGTGCGTCTATGTGTGTGTGTGTATGCATATATGTATGTATGAACTTCCCTATAAACCTAGAACGTGCGGAATCAAGCTCAATTGATGCGTGACTGAGCCAGAGGTAGTAGTGCAGTGCTTAGACTGTAGATATTCCACTCGCAGATATGCCTATATGCCTAGTTGGGCTGAGTTCAGCTGACCGACCGAGTTAAGTCTAGCTTACATACTTTTTCAGTTCAATTACTTATACCGTAAAACCCTACCAAAGACTTAGGGGAAAGGCCTCACAATACAGATTTTCACTCGAAGTTTCCTGAAAAGCTCAAACCGAGCTAACCAAGAAGAAAGAACAGAAAGACATCTATTCTATATACCGGTATCCATCTATTAGTCTCGCTCCCAGCTTACCCACAGGACGCCCCAACGTATTATACTCCTAGTTGACCAGAACTTCCGGTACCGGCACGTATTACTGTTTCTAGATGATATTTGTCATCAACAACGCATGAAAGTCCGTGTAACGGGTGGGCTAAGGAAATGAAATCGGAGAAAATTATCCCGGGGTTCTTGAACTGTGATGTGTTCATAATCTAGGTGGGTGGAGCTCTAGAGGCTGTGTGTGTGCGTGCGCGCAGTGCTGATGGTTATTACTAGAAATATGCTCTTATATTCTTCTTGGGCCACGGCTATTACAAGTACATGTTGAGTTATGGTCAATAGATATGCTCCATCTTCTAGCGGGTGGACTTGCCGAGGAGGGCAAGAAATATTTTTCCCCGAGCTAGAACTATCAGAGATAAGTTCCCCGTAACTAGCTCTCTCTAGCATTCTATCGGAATATCTACTTGCCGTGCTCCAATATCGGACACCATAAGGTTACGGAGTCATTACAAGCCATTACAGCAGTATTCCGAATCTCCCGTGACTGCCTTCCCTTCGGCTATTTTTGGTACGGGGAATTGAGTACCGTATGATACGGTAGGTCGTAGGTTACATCTCCTATAGTCGAAACCAGGAGTACTTATACAAATGTGTCCTGGTACGATGTCTAGCACATAGGATGACATATACATAGCCTAATAGACAAAGCGTGGAGTTATGCATTATGACATTTTATAATATGTAGTTATAACTTACAAGGAGGGGTTTAGTCTAAAACAGCCTGGCAAATACCTGCTTAGCAGGGCACCCTTCTCAATGCAGCTAGGACTACCTTTTTTTTCTTCAGAGATTGATTGTTGCGGTGGATAGGCCGGGCTATATATCCCAACCTGATATATATAAGCCAGTGTAGGTTCCTTGATTCCGGGAACTCGGATTCTTCCTCACAGGTACAATTGTACTTCACCCCCTGTGCCAAAGGTTCTCCCAAACCAGTGACCCTCCAAGCGCCAGATGGTCGATCCCTCCACACACACACACACAGTCCTGAGCCGGTCCCAACATCACATACCCCAGGGTGCCTAATCTATTCAGCTTATTCGAATTGGGAATGCGGCTCTAGTTTCGGCAGTTGGAAGGAAACGTGCTACCGGTATATCGCACTCCCGCCATTAGAGTAATAGGAAATACAGAAGGAGATCCATACCTTTTTAGGGAACAACAGTGATTTTCGCATTGACATCCCTGGCCACCAAAAAACTCACTGATTATTTCAACTAGATCTCTACCTTGTCCAACCTATTCGAGTACTGTATTACAAGCGCCTTGACGGGGGTGGAGGGGAGGCTTGGCTTATGTCCCCCATTTGCCGTGCTCCGTTGTGTAATTCTGGAGGAGAATACCACATTTCGCCTCCATTAGCGCAGCAAAGAGCTCTAGACAGACATCTGGAACACTATGTGACCCTTCCTTCCTTCCTTCCTTCCCTACCTGACAAAACAAAACAAAACGCAGTGTTGTGGCAAAAAACGGATAAAGGTAGCAAAAACCTCAGCCCAGTAAAAGAAACCCATGCAGGTCTCAGTCAACCATGACATTGCCCTTCCTTCGATAATATTATGTTACTCATCAAGTGTAGCCGCAGCCTAAAGCCTAACCGAGTGACCATTTATGAATACACAACCTCTCGTCTTACGACCCTCCGGCTCCCCCCGTCATGACATATCAGGCTAGCACCAATAGGGAGGGTGCTAACAACCTTTTTCTTCTTCTTTTTTTTCTCTTTCTCTTCATTAGCGGGATTGTGCTTCATCGTGCACATTATGTTGCCAGAGTGAGGACAAGGATTCGACTGGGATGAATGGTAGTGATGATGGAGAAATAATTTATAGTGCGAGCTAAAGGCCCAGTCAACTTCGTGCAGAGAGAGATAGTGCAACATCATGGAAAGGTAAACAGCCGAGAATGGCTAGCCCCACCATAATAATTCCAAACCCCTCCTGTGTTAGGCCCACAGTTTGATATCTTTTCGTCCTATCACACTTAATAATTCCTTGCACGGGCTGGGGGTTACTATGGCCCCCACCCTTACGCTACAAGTACCTAGTTTTCCCGCTACCCTATGTGAAATCCATCAGCAGAGCCTGAAAGGAGTATATACCGATGTTTCTCTTGGCGTGGATGCCTAGAGGTAATGTGGACGATGGAGTAGAATCTCGCTATTCACTTTCGATACGCACACTTCACCACAGGAAATGAGAAGTCCCTTCCGGCTCCGGTTAGCTCACCGAGTAACAGCGCCCAAGCAAAGAGGAGCTTACTCTTGGTCCCGCTATGGCGCCTGTAACAAAGCATGAATTCCTCTGATGGTTCGATAGTTAAAGTTAGTTTCTTGAGTAGATGATAAGGTGGAAGCGGGCGTTGATTCGTTTGTGAATTGTTGGTAATACGGTGTGCGTTCTAGTGCTCTCTAGTGAGTATTTCTCGGGCAGAGAGGTGACGGTAGTCGGAATCCGGCAGCGGGGGGTAGGTCTGACCGATACAGTAGCCGGGTGCGGGGGGGGAAGAAAAAGAAAAAGGCCATAGCCCCAATGGTGTTAGTCAATGGCAATGACAATAGTAGTAGTTTGAGCCAACGTAAAAGCGTTGGTAACGGGATGTCACTACCGATATGGTGATTTGAAGCACAAGTCCGGTATTGAACGATAGAGGTTCGCACATGGCCCCAACAAAACCCATCTAACCATGACACTGTATTCGCGAGAAGAATGAATGAGCTAGATATCGAGTTGCCATCTATGATGTGCTGTTAACCTTGAACACATTCACAAATACCGGTATATCGACATCGTGGACCTTACTAATAATCCTCGCCTGCGGAATCGCAGGACCTTCACGATCGAGGACAAACAGATTCCACAATGCTCTCAAAACGGATAGTCTGCTCGAGTACATTCTCCTCCCACTCGCACCTCCGCTACCGCATCACCTGATCACCCGAATCTTGCCCCTCTATTTCGGCAACCCTTCCATGACACCTCCCTCTAATCCTATTCGTCCGTATCCAACGCTGCTTTACCCCCAGACCCTTTCACCACCACCACCTCCCTAACTCAACCTCAACCACTTCCTTACTACGGGCACCGCACGAGCAGAATTTCAACATGTGATTTCCGACAATACATCCTTCCTCAAAACTCCACAATGCGTGCATGCGTGAGATTATGCATAACGTATCGGACCGACAAGCGGGCCAGAAGGGGTAACAAATCATCCAAAAATAGTGCGTCTAGAAATCCCAATTGACACCTACAGTAACACTAAGAAGTGAAAAACTCAGAAGCGTAACATAATCCTTAACAAGTTAGATTCACCACTCTTAGGCTCAAGTTCTGACATTTGGTTATTATTAGTATTATCATTACAGTACTTTTCTTCTTTCTTTCGAAAACTATGATATGCAGTGAGGACTTTGAATGAGTCCGCGTACGGAGTGGCTCACTCTTACGTCTAGCTCTCCGGCACTTGCCGGTCCCATACTCCTAACGAGATTCAAAGCCCCGACCCCTGGGACGGTGCGGTGAGAGACAAGCAAAATATTGACTTTGAAAAGGAAATCAATCACCTTTTGATCAATTCTCTTGTTCCGTCAATATTCCGTGTTCGCCAGCGTTCCGGGGGGGGGGTATCCGAGCTACCGATCTCCCCAATAGCGCTGCACAGTGCCTTAGCCTAACTTAGCTCGCCACACCCCACTACACCAAACCATTCACCATCGGAAGGAAGGAAGGGAAATCCTCCACCACCGACCGACCGACTCACCGGCCGACCGACCCTCTGCAACACAATGCCATACCACACCAAACACCTCCGACCCCAACCTTAACTCCGATTCACCATCACAGGCACGTTTCAAATCCCATACAGCATCACAGCCAACCTCCTCCTTTGCCCACTTCTTAACTCCCCATACAACAGCAACCTCCCGTTCATCCCGTACATCCCGTCCATGAAGCACAATGCGCTACGCCAATTCTGTTGGGAAAATCATGTGCCGGGCCTGCTTTCCCGCTTGACTGCCTTCCCTCTCCAATTCATCTCCCTACTTTGATTTGGCCTGGGCAGGTTTTGTTTGGGTTTCGCAGGCTAAATGCACATGCCATACTGCTCACCGCAACATCACATGAAATGTCAAATCGCAGTAAGAGGGGGGGAGGTCTACTATTTTTTTCCTTTTTTCCTTTGACGTATATACGAAAGTGTATGGGGACCCAGGTTAGTTCTACAAGAACGAAGCTTGTTTTGGATCTCTGCAAGGGCGAAGAGGAAGGAGCCGGATGGGCCGGAGGAGGGAGGGAGGGGTATAACGATAGGGCTTGAACGGAACACACAATGCACTAGCATACGGAGGAGACCTGCCGTAGTTATATCATAGCAAGTGTGGTACACATCATACAGGAAAGCCGTGCGATGCTTCCTTCAAACTTCCCCTCAAACCTACGCACACACACGCACATACGCAGGAACGCCATCCTTGCTAATACCACATCTAAATTTGGGGAAGAGGGAGAAATAAAACAGATCTTAAACCGACCATCTAAGTGAAGACCAATTCTCCAACGAAGTATTATAATTGTTAAAACAGTGGGAAAAAAAACAAATGGAAAAAGCCCTCCGATATCATGTCATTTGCCTGCCCGTTCTCGTTCAGACCTGAGCCAGTCTAAATCCCGAGAATCACTCCATTCGCCGTGCTTGCCAAAAAAAAAACTGCGTAATATCATGATATATCTTGTAGCCCCCCCCAACCCCTACCCCACCTCCCCCCGCGGGATAACGCTACCACCACTACTCCAAATAAGCTTATACGAACAACACCCGATCATCAGTGACCGAATGCACAGTCCTAGCGCTAGCACCACACATGACACACACACACAGAGCACCCCTTCGTTTTGTCATCATCATTCACATAAGTAAAGCTCGCACCAAGCCAGCCTATATCACACAACAAGAATTGACAATTCTACTTGTACTACGGTACAGTACTTGCCTCGGGCAAGATGTGCCCGAGCAATTGAAGACATGAACCATGTTTGTTTTGAGCAACGGATAGGCACGGATGAATGATTGGCCATATACTTTCTTCTTCTTTTCTTTCCCCTTCCTTGAAACTTGTGTTCGGCTACCGTGCTGTATTGTACCACTTGCTGTTCAAGTAAAAAAAATCACCTCCAGGCCCCTCTAAGCTTCGAGGAGGAGTTGTTGTTTGTCAGCCGGGTTATTTAGTTAGTAGCAAGGAGGACACCTACGCTATATATACCGTCTTAAGGATAAAATCTACAATTCCGTGAAATTCTATATATATATGAAGAAAGAATGGAAGGAAGGAAGGATAGTTGCAGTACTGCACCCATATAACTATATAAAAAAAACTTAACCTGACCCTGCCGGCTGGCCTGCCGACCGGGTCGGGACCGGGGACACTTTGTATGGGGGGGGGGATCGGCACAAACCAGTACTACATCTATCTCAGGAATGTGAATCTTGTACAGTACCGGTATATGCTAGATGGAGATTTCGCGTATGTTTACCTGCGGAGCTTATGGGCCGGTTGGTTGGTTGGCCGACTACTTTTGTTTTGGGATGGGGTGGGTTAAAGTGTCCTGCTCCTCCCGTGCTCAACTAACTGGGCAAGTCAGACTAGTGCTCCAGTGTTTGAAAAAAAAGACGGACACACTTAGTGCTTGTACCCGTCACACAAGATCAAGATCAAGACCAAGACGATCGTACAGTGAAGTATCATATATACATGATATACCTGCACAGCAATAGCAAAAAAAAACAACCAATATATACAGTAAAGTTACAGTATAGTGCAGCATCAATAACTCAACAATCCCCAATTAACCAACCAACTGCTCCCAAGGGAAGAAAGAAAGAAAGAAAGAAAGAAAGACAAGGCTAAACCAACCCCATGACCACAATTTCCCCACACAAGCGAAAATGTTAATCATACAAAATTCATCCTGACGTGCCCCCTCTCCCCACCTCCAAAAGTTCCCAAATTGCCGGAGGAAATGATTGACATTTGAGAGAGAGAGAGCAGGAAAGAGGGGTATTTACAGAGCTATTATTATATACATACCATTCCATGCCTATTTATGATACTATAGATGGCTAGCCCCATCGTAAAACTAAACCGTAGGGCCATCCCTTCGCTTCGTCTTTGTATTCGGGATGGTTGGATGGATGGATGGGGCGATGGTATGGCCGCTTGAGGGAAGAAGGAGGGATTGAAAACAACTCCTCGGGGTCATACAGTATGATATTCCGTTGGGCAGGAATTACGATTGAGTTGTGGCCGAAACCGTGTCCCTTTATGGGTCTAAAGTTTAGTTTTTTTTGGGGGGGAGGAGGATCCGAGGACAAGATACGCGCTAAAAAGGTGGTGGAATTCGGAACGGATCAGGACGCGTCAATCACATCGGGAGCTAAAGTTAGTAGGCACAATGGACAGCGAGTGACCCTCGATGACTCTATTTCGCTACTCTAGTTGCTTTCTTTCTTTATCCATCCGCCTTATCACATGGGTCGGCGGGCAAGCAGGTTCAGTTGGGCTTCAAAGTTTTACGGTGAAAGGAAAAAATGGAAGGGACCACAGAATAGGCAGCTCAATTAATGCCAAGACCTACAAGTAATACTTGCGCGCAAATTGAGTAATGGGGCTGATGAACGAAAAACGCACAAAAATCCGAGGCAGATTGCACCATAATTTAGTTCACGCGCAAGTACAGTACAAGCTAAAAGGAAAAAGACCCTCACACCAGCATTCTAGACAAATGAAAACCAGAAAAAGAACGGGGGCTAGGACAAAAGCCAGGATGCAACAAAATAAACAGCCACTGTGTATGAGATGAGGAAAGAAAAGAAAAACTCGAATCCAGATGCGCCCCCCCCCCCCAAACTTTTTCATAATCTCGTTTCTCAAGCTTTAGACAAGAAATTAAATAATAACAAAAAAAGTGCCAAAAGAAAAGAAAAAAATAGGGAAGAGGCAAAGAGGCGAAAAAATAGAGGTATCGGGAAATGCTGATAAGGGATAATAGCTCATCTGTACAAGAACTAAATGGTTGAAAGAAAAGAATAGCGGATAGCTAGTATTACAAGTTTTTTTAACGCAAGGAAATTCACTCACAACCCTTCACAAGAATAATTCACTCAGTCCTTCATTTCGATATCTCCGCTCCGGTTTCCTCGAACAGTCCTTCCTTCCGGGGTTGCGGGGCGGCTCGGATCTGGTTTAACTTTAGAATTGGACTTTGCCTGCTGCTGCAGGGGAGAACGCTCTTGGGGGGTTGTTACGGCAGTGGTGGTGGCTGGAGGGGTCTGTTTATCAGAGGCTGCATAAGAACCTATTAGAACATAAATTAGAAAAACGCCACCCGGTTCGGGAAGAGGAAACACCTTCACCTACCATGCGACTTTTCCGCTTCCGGGGTCTGCGTTTCCCTCCTGGAGGGGGAAGACAGCCTTGAAGTCCATTCCGCCTGGAGTTTCTCCCTTTCCACACTAATACTGTTCACAAACACCTCCAGGTTCTTAATTTTATTGCCAAACTCAGACACACCGGCCCTCGCAAGATCGGTCACAAGGCTCTTGAGTTGGCCCTCGTTAGAAGCATCAATCGCAAATTTTTTGTTGACCCACGAATCAAGATCTTCCTTGTCTTTATGGGAGCGATGGTCGTACTCAGTAGGCGACGTTATTACTGGTCCGTATTTCGCAGCGGCAGCCCTCTTACGAGCCTCAGGTCCACCCAGAATTTCAAAGGCCTGAGTAATGGTGTAGAGCTTAGCCTCGTGGTGTCGAAGAGCGTGGATGGCGTGGTTTCGCTCATCCAAAAGTCGGTTGACATCCATTTCCAACTTGCCCTTGAAATCTTGCAATTCCAAATTTCCACGCTGAAGGTCGGTGTTCCACCCCTTGAGTGACATGATCTCGGCTACCAGCCTTTCCCTCTCCGCAACAAACCCCTGCTCAATTCCCTTGAATCTTCGAACATCCATCTCATGCTGCCTTAGCAGTTCCTGCCTTTCATAATATCGAACCTTCTCCTCCAAACCACTAACCTCCGCCGTACATTGAGCCTGCCTCCGAGCCGCCTCGGAAAGACGGCTCCTAAGATCGTCAAGATCCATATCATCATCCTGATTCTGTTCCGCATGCCGAGGGCGAACCTCCGGTGACTGTGGATTGGGAGGGGGGGGTGGCGGTCCGGGCATCATCCGAGAGGGCGGGGGCGGAGCTCCGGGCCCCATTGGTGGCAGAGGGACCGGTGCTGCTGCCGGAGCTCCACCACTCTTAGATACACTGTTACTGCGCAACACTCTTGCGGCTGGCGAAGGGTTCGGTCCAAGCGGCGATACCTGTTGAGGATGAGGAGGCTCCCTGCCAGGTTGATGAGGCCCACCAGAAGGCCGCTCAAGTTTAGGAGCAATCTTCCCCACTCCTCCCTTTGGAGCAAAGGGAGCATTGGTATTAACCGCCGCCCACATCGGTGCCTGTGGCAAGGGCATACCAGGCTGATCACGGTGAGTCGGGGTCCCCGGAGATCCCGCTGGCGCCAGTGGCTGGTGTACTCTGTTGGGGTAACTAGGTAGAGGGGTTCCAGATTTGGGGGGGTCCCCATGAACCACTCTCGGGCTACCATCATCCCTCATCCCACCACTATTAGGATATGCCGGGGCCTCGTTGGTATGAATCTGGGGTGTCATTTGGCGAGATTGGTTTCCAGATGTGTTCATATCGCCATCGGGCTGCGGCCGATTGTTCGAGATATCAACGGAAAAGGTGGGCATTGATGAGGGGGGAGGCCCGGATGCTGACGAAGACATTGGGCCTGCGGAGCCATAGGACCGTCTTCCTCTCTTAGCTGAGCTCGGACCGCCGCCGCTATTAAGATCGGGGGGACTATCTGCACTAGCCTCGGAGGCTCGCGAGCGTTTTAATGCGCCTACTAGGAGCAAATGACAAAGGTTAGTATATCATACGGCGGGAAACAACAAACACACAGCCAAATTGGTGCATGGTAACAATGATTAATTAATACTCGCGCACTCACGAGAGATGGCTGTGATGTCTATTTCCTTCCCAAACTGTTTTTGAAACCAGGAAGCGAGCTCACGGTATGTTTTTTTGGGATTATTCTCGTAGTAGGTTACAAGTTTCTCACTTTCAATCCCGATACGCTCCCGATACTTGGATCTCTTCTTTATGACCATATA
>Ga0307509_10005495_pt1 | contig 17608 bp, 14 predicted proteins | sample 10_EM_MG_FD_202245 | JGI IMG/M metagenome (GOLD analysis project Ga0307509, IMG submission 202245) | Populus trichocarpa ectomycorrhiza microbial communities from riparian zone in the Pacific Northwest, United States - 10_EM | ecosystem: Host-associated > Plants > Roots > Unclassified | place...
GAAGAGGGGGGGGAGATGGCTTCACCCAGACAGAGGCAATGTGGCGTGTCTGAGGAGAGGGGGGTGGATGGAAGTGACGATGATTTCCCGTGGTGTTGAGATTTCAATCGCCGGAGGTGTAGCGGAGACGGAGGATGTCTAACTACTGTGACCGAGTCTTCTACTTATAGACCCTTCACGCCAACAACCCTAACCCTGGTGACTCATAACTCGAGTCACGCGGTCCTATGACTCATAATGAGTCATACCCGAAATCCATCAGATGACTCCTATGAGTCACTGCGCAACATGCCTTAAACCAATCATAAAACATAAAACATATCAGGTGCGCAAAGCGCGTCACCTGCGTGGAACTCGTGACTCATAAAGTGAGTCACGCGCGAAAGTCATTACATCATTATGACTCACAATCGTGAGTCATAGAAACATTAACCAATCATAACATAACGATGACACGCAAGTGCGAGTCATGTGAGAACTATGAGTCAACTGACTGCATAGCGTGAAACATAAACATACCTTATGACACACAAGTGTGCGTCATGTGAAATATGGCTTGCTTAGTCACGATTTGTGACATAACCCTATAGCTCGCGAACGCATCATAGTCCCCTTTGGCAGGTTTGGGGAGGAGTATGCCTAGCGAGTCTTTGAGTGAGGGTGGGTGTATTGACCAGGAGAGTAGGTGGTTAATAAGTTTGGGGATAACATGGCGATTGACAGTATGTATTCCCTTCCAAACTCCATACGGCACCTGATCCGGTCCTGGGGCAGAGTTGTTGCTGCATTTCTGGAGAGCCTGTGAGACCTCCATTGCATCGACTTCGTCTTTTTCTTCTAGCTTGACAAAAGCCGGTGGCTGTAAGGCGACCGGGCGAGGGTTCGGCGGGAAGAAGTGTTGCATGATTGACTCGTTAAGTGAAGATGCACTTACATGGGCGTGTCCGCCCGGTACCATAACACCTAGTCTTTTCTTCGTGAATTGATGTGCCGTCCAGACATCATTTTTCTTCGCATTTTCGAGGAAAGTCCGCCAGTGAGCTGCTTTAGCCCTCTTGACATTAGACTGGTAGGCCTTCTTCTTTTCTTTCGCGTCTTGGGTTAGGGTGGGGTCCATTTTGGCCTGTCTCATGGCACATGTGAAGTCCTTCCTAAGCTGTGTGAGTTCCGGAGTCCACCAAGGCTTCGACCATCTACATGGTCTTTTCATAGGTGCGTGTTTCTTGATAGTGTGGATCAGGAGAGACAAATTGAAATCAAAGTCGTCAACCGCATTTTCAGGTTCGGTTTCTCTAGTCCATTTGAATGAGGCTGTGTGTTCATCATCGACCGTCGAGCCCATAAGTTTCTTAACTTCCTCTTCAATCACAGCATTCGGTTTGCCTTCGACTTTCCAGGTTATTTTTCCCCAGTTGGGAGAGGGCCTAGCCGTGGTATATGGGGCGGAGGTAATAGAAGTAACTATGGCTGTATGGTCTGAACCGGTATGAGGGATATTAGTCTTCCACGTTTTGACAAAGTCGGCTAACTGTCGGTTGGCCAGGGTATAGTCGATAATGGAAGGTCTGTCGTTTATGTTGTCCGGAGTCCTGGTATAGACCCCAGGTTCGTTGATTATGGCGAAGCCCCGTAGCCCCGCCACCCTAAAGTATTGTTCCCCCTTCCGGCGTTCAGCGCTCGACATGTCCCTAGTAGGATCCGTGTAAAGCGTGTGTACATTGAGGTCCCCGACTATGTGGGTGACGCTGTAAGCATGGACATGGAATATATTAGGGGAATTTTCGGGCCGGTTCCCCCTTCTGTACTCAAAGGTCGGATTCGGTAAATTATCCCGGGCTGATTAATGTCAGAAAACCGCTGGGCAAGTATTGGTACCAAATGAGATGACCCGTGCGGAGGAATAAATGGTACTGTAATCGTGCTTGTTTGTAGCTCCGTTCGTCCATTGACTAAGAATGTATCTGGAAAAGGCAGAGATAAATATAGTCATAATAAACCCCAAGACCATCTCTTCGCCACAGAAGTCTCTGTTCTTCCGTAATATTATAACACAAAACTAAGGAAGATATTATAATCTGGAGAACATTCTATGAAACCCCCCTTGCAATACCCCATTACAAAGACCCACCCTAGAAATATCCATCTGTGATTCCGTGGTCCCTAATTATGTTCTATCGTCGTCCCTATCGCCTCCATGCAGTCCATTGCGCTCTCCAGTTTTCAAGCCTGCTCCACCTTCGAGTGACTTCCACCAAGGCATAAGCGAACGAAGATACAAATTCCTGTACCAGTATGATATGTCGAATATGAACAGGGTGAAATCACGATAGGCACCAATTTTGCCTAGGGAGTAATGACCAAAGCGGTCGTCATCAGACTGCAGATCATCATGGCCAATAAAGCAAACATTGTGATGTTTTGGCTCAATCAGGCACACGGAGAGAAACTGAATCTTCGCCCCTTACAAATGAACCTGCAGTTTGATATCTTCGACATATATTCAGCTTATAGGGAACTTAAGGGTTAGTTCCGTGTACCATACCCCCGGCTTCTTGAGTTGATAACTTTCCGCTCTTACTTGTACTAGCTGATTTTTTTAATATCCGGACACCTTGGCGCAGATTTGTATGTGTCTTGGCGCCAAGGTGTCCGGATACTTTTGAAATCGGCTAGTACTATCTACTGTTATCCCCATGTTACATCTGCTTGGCCGTGATTCCGCGATGGGATTGGGCCAGACACGGTACTCGAGGAGAGGGGGGTACTGTACCGTAGCATGAATGATCCGTATCTACCGAAACAGTGCACCAAAAACTCATGATGGATACCACAAGCGGGCAAAAAGTCTTGGTATCATAATTAGGCCGTCTCAGGGCAAAATGGGCAAAGCCCTTAATTTTTAACTCTTGTTAGCTCGCTGAAACCTGGACCTTCTTTTTTTTTCCAAAATTCCTGATCCAAAGCAGTCACTTGATCAGTGTGAGATCCAATGATTGAAATGGGGCATACCGGTACCCATTAACGGTTCTGCAAGCTTGTAAATCTCTGTCGTTCTAGTCACTTTATTAAGATAGTTGCCCCGGCAACGCCTCACAACAATGTTCTAATCTCGGATGACCTCAGCACCCACAGATAACTACGGTACCTAAATACATACTTTCTGGGAAGTTTCCCGTCTGGTTCAGTCTAGGATCCATTAAAAAACCGCCAGAAGGACATTTGGTGTAAATGCGCCCAATAACCGGGACTTTTGTTCACTCTCTATCATGCTCGTTCCTGGCATAAACAATCCCAAAATGAGACAGGGGTTCTTTTTTTTTTTGCATGTTCTATGGTTGTGTAACAATGGCCCACTCTTCACTCTTCAGACACCTATTGCCACATCGGGGGGAACATCAATTGGTCCGCCGAGTCAGACATAGGGCGCTAACCCACAGAGCACAGGCGAGAGAAAGGGTGATTCGGAATGAAGGAAGCACCAGTGCTCGTACTGTGACAGCTGTCATCACCAATTCTGCTCAAAAAGGGGCTTAAACGCGTTTTCCCCTAGTGCCGGCGTAATATTTGAGGGTTTTCTTTAATCCGCAAATATAATGCTTAACTAGGGCTGCTATTAGGAGTATTTCTCCATTTGGCTTAGATGCAGCGTTGTTCGGTGACTAGTGCAAAATTTGCTCAAATACACTGTTAGGCTATGGAGAATTAGGGGGAAAGGAGGGGAAATCGGGTCCGGCTTCTAGAAGGGGTACTGACCTCTGCAAAAAGTCACAAAGCCCCTGTCCACTCTATGAACCTCTGCGGCAACAACTTTTCCATAATTCTTGGCTCTTGAATCCTATCTATCATACTCGAGTATACCAGTGCAAGGTTACTGGTATACGCTAATACCGATTTGGTTTGTTTGTTGTCGTGGTGATACCGTAACCCACACAAAAACCACTGCGGTAGTGGTTTTGTACTGTATTAATGGAATTGTGTCGTTTTTGGAAATGCGCAACCACTATGCTGAGTCAACAACTCTGAGACGGGTAAAGGAGTATAATCCTCTCCAAGACCCCCAGCAACTGCCTTTAAGTGTAGCGATTGGCTGACAGAACTTGAGGAGTTTTTCCAAGTGTCAGCAGAGAGCCACTCGTTGCGATATCTTTTAGGGTGTGGGATTCAAAACGAACCTTATTAGCCCTCGGCCAGCTCCCCTCTTTGAACTGCGCTTCTCCTTTAATGTTCTCAAATAATCCTCTCCCTAACTTATGAGTTAGAGTCAATATAAGGGTGTGCTCCGGCAGTCATGGGTTCCAGCGCCGGATGGTGGGCACGTAGGGGATTACCGGTACCATTTACGGTACGAGGCTCTATGGCCGGTGGACACATCTCTGCCTTCCGTTTATCGCACCTTGCGATCGAACGAGCTTGGACAGTACCTTCGGATAATGCTCCCTCCTACAAACACACTTGGGTGGTAATTGGACGGGTTCAAAGTGAACAATCATATTTATGGTAGCGAGCTTAAATATCCAAGGCTTCCGAACCTCCTGATCGGTGGACATTTTGTGATACCCCGGGCTGGTGTGCTCGAGCGCCATGTGTTTATAGGTGGTATGGGGGTATTTCAATTACAAGCAGAGGTTCGCTAGAAGTTTGGGGAAGTTCTGGGGTAATTCCCGGGACGCGAGGATTTCATTCTCTTAGTACGGATCTTGGGGGCTCTCGTCTGAGCCGCCGAAGAGCTGCACTTGTGTCGGAGCTAGTCTTTCTCTCAAAGCGACAGGGCCTATCTTTCAGAGAACTGTCGGGTGTCTGGATGGACTTGAGGTGGTACTGGTAGACGGATAACTGCCGAATGTTGCGTTGTTTCTGGGTATTGGATATCATACTTTGTCCTTTATTGCTAGATTTTTCGTATAAAGGGGGTCATGAGAGGGAATGGTGGAAGGAGAGAAAAGACCAGAAATATCCGAAATACACTGCTCCTCCCCCCCCATCTTTCTCGTGCCTTCAGAGCTATCGTGACCTCGATAAACACCCGTGCCAATACCTGCAAACAGCACAGATTCCACGGGGGATATCCAACAGTACCATACCTAGCTAATTCAGAGTTTAAGTCTGCTAGTGTGGCGAGTTTTCAGGGACTGTTACCGGTACTAGGTCCCGAGGGGAATAGTTGGCACTTGCACTTGCACTCGCACAGGACTAGAGGGGATTACGTCTTTTGGAAGAGGCAACTTTAGGGTAGAACTAGATGTTTAGTGCTCAAAGCGTCGGGTATGGTGTAAAAGGTTCTAAAAGAGCTCTGATACTGTATGTTTAAAGCTTGCTCCGGAATGGTTACCGTTGTCCTGTTAGAGATTGATGGTGATCCCACGTGTTAACGGTATGTGCCCCCGGTGTGACGCTCTCAATTATTACTAGCACACTCGCTTCCTTAGCGCTCACAGGTGGATTTTGTGGTAGAGGAAGGGAAAGATACGGTATGGGTTAGTTCTAGCAGGAATCACAGAGGCATTGCGGGGAAAGAGATACTTATTTTTTCCCCATTGCCGAGTCCCGTAGTGGTAGGGGACTCTTACTTGCTGAAGTTCTGATAGGAGTGCCGGTACTGTACGAGCACTGTACTTGAGCGAAGCATCCCAAAAGGATTATGGGTCTACAGGAAGCCCAATCGAGAAAATATATCAATATTTACTAGTATTATATCGCAGGATGCACGATCCTACTCGTAACATCAGCAAGCCACTATTGCAGAGGCAACAGCCCGTGCGACTTTCTTAAGACATGCATCCTATTGTTAACGAGGACTCCTCGAGCACTCTTGTATGCGCGCGAATTGTGTTGAACTCGAACGGAAGCGCCCGAGGACACGGGTATTCGGTTCTCGAGAATTTTCTGCAAAGTGGATCTCATCACGCCCGACGGTAAACTCCATTCCACGCCACAAGAGGAACACTTATCTTTGGGCTTTCGCGAGACATCAAGCCAAGCGACCTCTGGAGAAAAGGGTAATCAAAGCGTCGATCCCCCAAGCAAAACTCTGTCCGAAACGTGGGAGAATCAGAAAAAAAAACCCAAACAAATGCCCTGCGGGAGACCAGCAGGGCCTTCTGTTTCGTTCAGATCTCTTGATTTCTCAAAGCTGACATGATCGGAGTGAGGGGTGAACTACGAGTAGTCGCTTACAGGTCGATGCGGCTGATACCTTACTATTTTGGCTAGTCTGGACTTAAGGGTGCTACTTTTTATGTTGCAGTGGGTGAGTCGGGTCTTGGGTCTCATGCAGAGAGGCTCCTTCGGGTACTCGAGCAGCCCCCCCAGGTACGCGTGCAGCATGTGCTGCACGATACAAGTATCATCGCTAAATCCATAAGGGCACCTCGAGCACTGGTACGGTACTCGAGTACAAGGCCCTGCAAGAAGTTATGGAACGGTTACTAGAGGTTGACCAGCCAAATATATCCTTGTCTGTTCCGGTCAATACTGTACTTTCCTGCCCTTGTCCCGCGAGGAGGAAGGTTCACTTTGTCTTGGGTCTAGACTATTCCGGCAGTCTGGGGCTGAACGGGTTGTGGGGGTCGAGGGTGGTGCACATTTCCATTTTTTCACTCTTTTCATTCGTTTTTCTTTCCTCCTTGGGATTTTTGCAATTGGGATGGGACAAGTTTGGCTTCCCGTCCCCTGTGTTGGAGCCTGTCAAACGCTCGCCGACTCGGATATCCCCGGCCTGGGAAGGGGTGCTGGAGGTTCGCTTCTGATGTATTGCGCAAGGCGCATGCTCTCCGTGAGCACAGTACCGGTATCGTCTTGGGAATGGGGAAGATTGAAAAAAGGTCGCGACTGACTTTGAGGAAGTGGATCATGGAGGTTTTGCCTGAAGCTGAGCGGGTGTTGGGCTCAGGGAAAGTTGCAATGGTAAATTCCATCCTTTCCACTTTTCCCTTCTTTGGCACCAGCCTCGTGCCTTGGTTACAGTACAACACAAGCACTGATTACTGATTACTTGCTTGGTTGATTGCTTCAGTTGATTTATTGAGCGTTCATAGGTTAGTTAATAAAGTCCAATGTTATTGAAAAAATAAATAAAAAGTTGAGGGCCGGATATATCCATGTTCTCCTTCCTCCTTTCCTCCTTTCCTTCTTTTTCTTCTTGCTCCTTCTCACCCTCTCTTTTCCTCACCCACGCTCTCTGCTTGTCTGTCGCTTTCGTTGCCTTTTGCTTGATCTTGGATCTAGGGAGTGGAGCTTGTGTGCTACCACCTCAAGAATCACCTAAGCAAGCGTCCTTTCTCTCCATAAAAAAGAAGTTCGCAGGGAAGGGGGCGTCCTTTGGCGCGCCGCCTAGCAGCAAGCAAGCCCTCCTTTCATCCGTTCGTTCCTTTTTTGTGACCAATCCAGCTTTGTGATCGACCGCTTCTTCCCCTCCCGTCCCACTCGACTTCTATTTTCCTGATTTTTTTCTCCCTCGCCTTTTAAACTAGCGTTTCTCCCTCACACTCGTTTTATTGTTGTTGCTGGGAATTTAGACGGACGGACGGAATAACTTGGTTTACGTTTGGAAAGGGATAGGCAAAGAGCAAAGGAGAAGTTAGGAAAAGGATAGAGAGTGCAGAGGGTGGACATTCAACAGACAACCAGGGGGGCAAAGTTCAGATCACGACTCAGCAAGGCCATCCACCTTCGGCAGCCCAAGGACAAGTTCTCACAAAACTAATGTCTCCACCTTCCTCGCAACAGTAATACATTCTAGAGAATGACTATGACATCTCGCAGTCCCCCATTGCTCCGAATATGCCCCATCCGTCGCTCTCGTCTCCATGCCATCATTCCAAATCACTCGTCCCTTCTTCTCATCCTCCTCCTCCTCATAACGCTGCTCCTCCCACCGTCACAGGCCCTTGCGCAGAATTCACCGACTCTAACAACGAGCATTTCCCCCAGCTCGACTTCTGGAAGCGGAACAGCCGGCTCTGATGGCCTAACCGTGGAATCCGACAACAACTCCAATGACACATGGCCAAGGCTCTTTGACTCAACCAGTATCAGTGCGAATAGTTCGTCAGAGTCGTGCCCGGCGTTCTTTAGCAGGTTCCTGGCGGATAAAGTCTTTTTGGATTGCTTGCCGTTGTCAGGCCTTCTCCTGGTTTGAGTTCCCGCCCCCGACGCTTCGCGTTGGTCATTTTTTTTTCTAACCAGAAGACTGGTGGACAGAACTCGTTGAGTTATTTCGACATTACGAAAAAGGGGACCTTCGCGACAGCGAGAGTGGTCGACAAAACTTGCAATGTTCCCCTGGCCACATGCACCGCCATGATGGAGAAGCTGGGTTGGCAGATTCTCCTTAATGAGAATTGCGGACAGGATTTCAAGAATCAGAACCCCATTGTTGTCCAGGCATACGCTGGGTTTATTTCCTATCGGGTGGTGTATTCCGCCGGATGTTTGAAGTCGGCTTCCGGGTCTTACTGTAGGTTTTTCTGCGGTTGGTCGGATGTGGATAGGAACTAATGGGAGATGCCTTATAGGCTATGTTGACGCCATCACAAATACCACCAGTCCGAGTGATTCATACGTGTATTATCTGCCATTGGGGATCAAGTTCCCTGGGGGGTCTAGACCTACGTATGCCCTTCCCCCTCCTCTATTTTTGCAGCGCTAGCAGGCACTGACGACGTGTGCACAGCTGTTCCCCCTGCCTTTCCCAGACAATGGCGATTTTCGCTGGTACCGCTGGAAATTCTTCACAGCCGTTATCAACCACCTACGTTTCCGCGGCGGAACAAATTAACCTTGGTACCTCCCCCCTTTATCGCTTCCCGACGTATCACGACTAATCACTCGCAGGTTGTGGTCCCAACTTTGTCAATTCGACTGTGGAACACCTGGGTGATGCCTCGGCAAGTTCTCCAAAGCTCACTATCGTCGCCGCGACAGCAATATTGAGTGTCTTATTCGCGCTAATGTAATGTATGTGTTTTTTTTAATATTTATTTATATATATACAGTACATATTCCGCACAAATAAGAAGCAACAAAAAGCAAGAATTGATTCTTTTTCTCTCTCTCCTTCTCTCTCAAACTTATTATTTAATAGGGTGGATTCCATAACCATATTCTTTGGATTGGATACTTGCACTTTTTTTTTTTTCTTCACTTTTTTTTTTTCTTTTCCTTTTTGCACATTCCATTTCTAATGTAAGATGGGGGACTCTTTTTTTTTTTTTTTTCTAACGGTGTTTTTTTGTTATTATTGGATCGGGTTGGGTTGGGTTGGGTTGGATTGGATTTGACTAGGCTTGGATTGGATTGGATTGGACTGGATTGGATTGGCCGGTTTGTGTTTGTTCTCTTTGTAATATATTGGTGCAAGAGTGTGGGATGCAGCTTTGCTACGTACGGTATTATCGGTAAGTCGGTATATAGCAAGTAGGAACTAGGAAACCCATTTGCTGGAAACAATCTCCCTTTTTTTTCCTTCCAACTTTAGAAGTACCGTTCAAGCGTAGGTAGATGATGATGCATGTTAATGCGGAGAATGGGATCGATACGAGATAAGATAAAGGATAGAGGAGCAGGAGTTAAGCTAGAGTGAGAAGGGAAAAAAAAGGAAGATCCGTTTTTTGTTCTCTTTTATCTGATCGGGAATTCAAATTAAGGTTTAAGTTTTTTTTTGCCTGGTGCGGCGTGGGAAGAAACTTTTACACTTATGTACGAGTTGCTGTATCATATGACTAGCTTTGGTCCGATGTTTCTAGGCCGGATAAAGTCTCCCTCTTGAGAAGGTACGATACGATACAGTACTTACTACCCGTGCAAACCACAGGAGAGATGTTCATCGCATGACATGATACGGCACTGGTCAACCTTGTAGGCTACCGCTAACTTGGATTAACTGCCCATTGGCTTTACTTATCCTGGGTATGATGCAAGTATCATTCGGAACCTGGGGGGAAGATGTTTTTCGTAGAATGCAAGAGGGGTGAATTATCTATCACCCTGGTTAAGTTAGCCTCGGTTAACGGTTTCGTTAACTTTCTAACACTAGTATCGTGATTCTCGATAAAGTCGCCATGCCCCAGGGGGTCTTCGGCATTATGTCTTAGGAGTAGTTTTTTATGGCATGAATTTCTCCATGTGCCGTAGAACATTGATAGTATGGAGGGGGTTGGGCATGTGCTGAAAGAGGTACGGTAGTGTAAACTGGAATTGTGAGTATGGATGGCTTGGGTTTAAAGTGTATAGACGAAACCGCGGTCCATGGAATTCCGGATATATGGGAAATCAATGCCAAAGGAATATTTATTTTGTGGTATCATATTTGGAAAAGCTTGTCCCATGCTGAACAGGGTCCTGGTTTTTTAATTTTTAATTTTTAGCATTTACGAATGTGAAACGTCCAGCTCCTGAAGACTCCGTGTGTCGGGCATGTTTTATATGCTGAGTTGATAAGGGAATACCGGTATCTGGGGATGTTAATGTGCGGGTAGACCTCTTCTGCGGTCTTCGAGCTAGGGAGCACTAGGAATAGATGTCGCAGCCGTACACTAGATCAGAACCAGAATTGATTTGTAGTTTTTTTTGTTTCCATCCACGAAGAATTAAGCCTAACACTCTCTATCGTCGTGATTGAAGTCGTAAAGAATCGAAGTTGCAATTCCCCCCCGTCTTCATAAAACCGCCAAACCCAACATAACCTTCAGCCATCGATTTTAAACCTGTGGGTATGATAAAAGAGCAGCAAAACGAACCTCCACAAATATCCGGGTGGGAAACACGTTCTTTTCTTCCTTTTCTTCTTTTTTTGTCAAAACTCTAATCCCTTTGACCACCCAGAGAGCACAAAGCGACTGCCTGTATAATAAACCTTATCATATCTTACCAACCCTTGCGACCGAAGGGGAAGAAGGACAAATCCACTTTCTAGAAGCTTCACCCGGAAAAAAGAGGTGAAAGTTAGAAAAACTCCGTGTTTTATTTGAGCGCGGAAAGGAGCATAAGATAAGGGTGATCCGGAGGCTCTTTTCGCAAGAGCGATTTCTTTGTTGTGAGTATTTCATATCAGGCATGAGGCATGATACGGGTTACCCGAAGAAAAAAGAAGTTTCTGTGCACGTCCGAGCACATGACAACTAAAATCCGGACCCAAATGTTTGGCACTCTCATCTCATCTCATCTCGCGAATTCTGGGGGTTTCTTTTTTGTCGGATTTTTTTGTCGGATTTGTCGAATTTTCTCGGAGGAGGAGTTTGGGGGTGCATATCAGGCCATATGGCAACTTTATGTTTCTATCCCCCGGTACGGTAGGTGGCTCTGGTATCCCCCCCCCTGCAGAGGCGCTTCGCTATCTCTTGTGGGTAACTTACCGGTAGCTGATGAGGAGTCTTGTAGGGTGATTGCCTAGCGGTGGTGGTGGTGGGCTCTAGTTGCACAGCTACCGGTATTGATATATAAATTATCCGTTCCTCTTGCGCTGACTGCGTGGATGGATGGATGGATAATGCCACTCTCTCACTACGCCTGATTTACTCCCGTATAAGTATTTCCGCACACGCATACTCGGGGAAACTTGACGACCCTGCTACTTCGAGTTGGTATGGGCCTCGGGTGTGGGTTTCTTTCCTGGGGAAGGAGTCAGGGTCAACGATGGTCTACCACTACTCGCGTGTTATCGGCGAGCTTGGCCTTGAGTCTCGGAGAACATATATCATAGTCACCCGGCACAATGGTACGCGGTGCTTTCGAGTACCGTAACGGATTGTATCATTCGATCACTTGGTGGAAATGACGCTACTGAGGGATCCTCGGCAGTTCATCGGTTGGCCAGCTTGTCGTTCTCCGGGGGAGCGGGTAAGGTGCGCGGGTCTTGGGAATTTTTGGAGGGTAGAAGGGGGTTCTTCCTGCGGTGTTGGTTTGTGTTGGACCCTTACTGGTATTGTCGAGCCTCTTGGGTTAGGGTGGTTGACTGCAGTTGCAAGGCTTCGGTATGATAACCAAAAGGTGTTGAATGTGCAAGGGTATGGGAGGGCGCGTGATTGTTGACCGAATGCTCGCCGCACGGGCCGCAGGCATACCGGTGGTCCTCGCGTGAAGGAATGTTGCAAGTTATATGGAGTGAAGGAGGAATGGCAGGGGCGGGCACTCCCTGCAGGATGCCTTGGCGTTACCTGGATTTGCCTGTAGTCTTTCCCGATCCCCGATGCATTATCCGAGCCACCCGGTGGGGTGCGAGTGAGGTCTCGTGCCTTGATAGCTCCCACCGATCATGGGTGGCTTCCAAGGTATATGATATGCCTTTCCCAACACAGAAACCAACAACCTTGATAAAACCAACAAACACCGAAAATGTCCTCTTCACTGGATCTTCCAAACGAATTGATCCTGAAAATTGCGGAATTTCTCTCTCCAGCTGCCCTCTGTTCCCTTTTTCTCGCAGGCCGTCACCTTGCGGCGCTTCTGGAGTCCACATTTCTCGACAGCGTATGTTATAGTCGCAACAAAGTATGGGGCAAAAAGGTGTTCTTTGCAGCTGCCAACCGTGGCGACAAAGCGTGGGTGCGGAAAATGATTGGGAGCGGTATCCTCGAGTTCATTGCGGATTCTGGGGTTCTGAGTGAAGCGGTGCTCTACCATTCCGAGAGAGCGATCCGCACCTTATTAGAGTGTGGGGTCGATACGGAAGGGGGGTACTGGACAGTGAAGCGCACGGCGTTATTTATCGCTGTCGAGAATGGGCGCTTGGATGCGGTGCGGCTCTTGTTGGATAGGCAATGGAGGGTCAATGTTAATGCTAAAGATAGCATTGGAGAGACACCACTTTTTCTAGCTGTTAGGGAAGGAAAGGATGATATCGTGCAGCTACTCCTAAGCGATGAAAGGGTAGATCCTAGCCCGAGATTAGATAGCATGGGATGGACGTTGCTGCATGCTGCTTCCGGCGCTGGGCATGAAGCGGTAATTCGAACACTTTTAGCAGATGGGCGATTTGATGTGAATTGCCTGCGCAAGTATTCGGGCACACCACTGCATACTGCGGTTCGCCATAGACACGTAGATGTTGTGCGAGCCCTTCTAGAGGATCCTCGCACTGACGTCAACGTCCCGAGTTGGTGCGGGGTTGGATTCCCACTGCGACACCCCCTAGGCCCTTGCGGGAAAACTGCTCTACATCTCGCCGTGTGCTCCGAATCTTCAACACTCCTAAACCTCATCCTATCCCACGAACGGATACAACCAGACTTGCCAGATAAGGAAGGCCGCACACCGCTCAGTCTAGCAGTCTTCGCGGGTCAAAAGCATCTGATTCCCATACTGCTATCCGACCCCAGAATAGATGTCAACTCGGCCGACATCCATGGGTCGACACCCCTTCATCACGCGGTCTCAAAAAACTCTCCAGAGATGGTGAGATTGCTGCTCAGCGATCCCACACTCTCCACAAACGTTGCCAACCTCAGCCTAGAAGCGCCCCTGCACGTTGCGGCACAGAATGGCTACGAGCAAATTGTGAAAATCTTGATGGGTGATCCAAGAACGAGACTCGATTGCCGGGAACGCAACGGGAGGACGCCATTGATGAGCGCCGCTATCGGTGGGAGCGCTTCCATCGTGAAACTTTTGCTGGAGGACGGCAGAGCAGATGTCAACGCGCGGTGTCCCAGGGGCTTGACAGCGATGCATATTGCTGTAGCAATGGGCCGCACCGAGGTGGCGGAGCTACTCATCGGTGACGATAAGGTCAAGGTGGAAGGAGCCGGCGAGCGGGAGGGCATGATGGCGTTTTTGGGGGATATGGGATTCAGAGGATGCGCAATCGAGGATGCGCATAATAGGATTAAGAGTTTTGCTTTGTTAGGGCAGTGAAGGTTGTTTGTGCTTGTATATAAATTATCCGCCTTGGTTGAGTATGATATTTTAGGGATTGGCGTTCCACAGCTGACCAGCCGAGAATTTCTTTGCCTTTTCTTCTTACGCATTTATACTTATGCTCTAAGTATTAAATTTGAACGTGATGTTTGCCTGGTTATGCCCAATTTTAGAAGTAGAGGAGAAGTGGGATGTATCTAATTAAGGGATAGGAGTGCTGTAGTATATAATGATGTTATAATCATGGTTGCGTGTTTTAACTAGGTGTGTTTCTCCTACCAGCCTAGTTCCATACCGAGTGAGAATCCGTGAAGCCGGCTCACACTCCCTGCTTTGTAGCTTTCATCAGGTTAACAGTTATTTTCAACCCATTTTGTTTTCGCAGTTGGGGGGAACCTCGTAGTATGCCATACGCGGATGTGGAACCCATGGATCCCACGGTTGCTACTGCGGAGGTACTGATACGGACTCCTCGGTGGTAGGGACTGACTGACTGCACGGGGCCTAGACCAACGGGCTTGAGTGGGCAAAGACGTAGATACGAGCGGTGGAGCGTGGAGTGAGGCCTGGATGGGTAGATTGTGAACGGGGATTTAAGATTGATTTGTTGCTGTGACTGCTGTTGTGGTGGCTCTGCTGATAGGCCCAAAAAAAGAGTGAGAATGTTTCCCACCGGAACCATTGGAGGCTTGAGCTGGAGGGGTGGCAGCAGGGTGAGGCCGAGGCAGCAGCGGTGGGGGGGAGGGAGGAGAAGCACCGGTGCGAGTGATGGACGCGGGAGCAGGCAAAGGAGAGGATACAGAGACGGGAGAAGAAGAAGGGACAGCAAGAGCGATGGGAGCCGTGGATGTTTGGACTGGGTCAACCGAAGTGGTGGGAGCTGGATTGTCTGTCTTCTCGGTCTCTTGGTGTGCTCTATCTGCTACAAGACTCGGTTCTTTGGGTGAACGGGGGATTTGGTGAAGCCATTGGATATCTGTCGTATTACCGCATTAATTTCAGTCACCTTGTCATTTGAACAGATCGTACTAAACTTGATTGCTTCTACGTATTCTTAATACAATAAAAAAGAATTGTCCAAGCTATGGCCTCCACGGCAAGGTTAACCTTCGGGCAGAGCATGCGGGGTTGCTGGTATAGGATCAGTAGGAGACGTTGTTCGGTAATGGATTTCACCCCTCCCCGGCGGCTTCTGGGGATATCTGGAATTCTTGGAGCCTGCTGTTCTCCTTTATGATAGCGACACTCTGATGGCAGCTCGCTCACAACCTAATGATGACTGGGGTAGTGTAGGAAACGGGGCAAAGCACAGAGAAAAGCACATCAGTGGTGGTTCTGCTATGTGATGATAACGATGTGGATGTTCGATGTACATTACAGGAAGCTCTTTACTGGTAGCTAAGACTAGATATAAAAGAGAGTGCACAAACGCACAAAACAGGAAAAACACATGCAGCGGGAAAAACCCCAAGTGGCTGTCACAACCCTAAACGAGTGGTACCTTAAACTAACTATCATACCATAACAACTATGGGATTCCAGCTATCACTTAAATCATGGGAATATGACACATGTTGCCAAGTATTGGTATCCCTTTAGTCTAGTTGGGGAAGGAAATACAACTGTTAGGGGGTAGCCTGTCTGTGACAGGTTTACTCTTATGAATGAAAAGGTACAATTGAGGGCTAGCGATTGACTGACAAGTGCTAGCTATAATAGAGGCTTCATGAGACTAGGAGATAGAGAGATAATAGTTAAAGAGCAAGGGGAACTATAGAGATCACTGTTCAACAAAGTATATTCATATATTGAGAGCCTCCTGAGATCTGCCCTTCTCCTACTAGCCAGGAGATGAGTTCAAATACAAGAGGTTCTCTGGAGCGATAGTAATTAGATAATTGGCAACAACAATCATTACTGAGCAGTGCACCTTACCCTGCATGTCCTGTGATCCTACATGAAATCTAAGAGTCATAATAGCTGATTAATGCTTTTGTCAGCTTACATGACTGGTCTTTCTAAACAAAGCAATTAACATGCAAAACTAAACATAACACAAGCTACCAGGTCTGAATATAGCACCGGGGCTGAAATCAAATGAAACTAATTAAAGTAAGCAAAGTAATGAAATTATATATAGGAATTCCTGCACTCAGCTCCTGTATACAGTTATAGGAACATGTATATATGTTACACTATCTGTAAGACGTGTGAGATAATAAAGGCCTATAGTGTTTTTTATAGATAGAGATTGTCTGGCAAGGCTCAAGAAAAGTGAATGTGTGAAGGTAAGTAAAGTGATAATAGATTTTTCTAGCATAAAACATATTATATTAATAAGATCTCTTCTCAGGTTTGATTATTGTTCTAAAGCCAGGAATGTACTTTAATATTTAAATACCGTATCTGAGTATTTGCAGACTATATCTAAGTGTCATACTAAGTAAGGATCTACAAACAAAATGCTATTGTCTCAAGAGGTGAAAATACCTTTTGACTTTGAAACATAATAGTCCTATAAACTGACCTCTAGCTAAGAGCACTCTTCTTTCTAGTCTTTGGTAGACTCAACCAATCAGAGCAATTGTCCTATTAGCATCAAGAAGATTATCCACTGCTTAGGCATTTTGGCATCTTGATTGAACCAATGAAGTAGGGAACTTTGATGTCAAATCTTTCACAGTTTGCAATCAAAGACTGTATCAACAGATGGCAGGCATAGGATAGACTTATGTTCACTATTGTACCAATTTGTCAAAGGGGCACTTTATAGAGAGGTGAACTCTAAGGTTGTGACTACACTGAAGACACAAAGAAAAAGATAAAGATGAAGGTAAATAATTCAAGAAGAATCAAAACGGTAAAACTTGATATCATTAAGCTAAAAGCTTCACTCAATAAGTTCTCTTGAGGATCATTCATTATCAAAGTAGAATGCTAAAAGAATAAACTTAAGTAGATATCAGATATAAGTCTTTGACATTCACCACTACTCTGACCATGTGTGAGCACCCTGTCCAGCTTAGGGCTGTCTGAGATCAATGCTCCATCAAGAATTATCTTTCCTGAAATATCAAATCAACTTGGGTACGCTTAACTCCGTCAATAGGACATGAGTTTCTGCAATGTATCTCCAATACAACAGCAGGCAGAAAAACTCTTCCTATTGAAGTAATGCCAGTGGCTAATTGCCATGACAACAACTGGAGTCAATATCTAGGTGGTAGACTCACTGGCCTGGTGGTAGTTTCGTCAATACAGGCTATGTAGTGTATTATTTAATCTACGTGATCATCCTACACGATTATTAGATATGCAAGCTTCCCCGGTGAGCTATAGCTGATGGTTGGCTTAATAGACGCTACCCAAAGCCAGCCTCTAGAAACATACTCTACAGTGATAAGACTTCTACCTCTAGAGTCCACTGACAACCCATAAAAATGCTACAAATCAAGAGTGGAAGGTTCTGGCTGGTCACTTAGGTTATTGTCCTGAAAGCACATCAGCAAAAAAAGGGTTTACGTCCGGCGGACGCAACTTGCGTCCAGAGGGGGTGCATCCGCCCTATGCATCCCGTGCGCCCTGACTGTCCGCCGGACATTTTTTCTCATCCCATGCGCCCAACAAAGATTCTCATACTCTGGTTGCGCCCGGAGGCCTCTGGTGCAACCCAACCGAGGTGGGATACAACCGGTGCACCCAGAGGATATGCTGGGCCCCAGATCCACCGGAAGAGACCTGATGAATTACCCCTGCT
>Ga0307509_10005496_pt1 | contig 17606 bp, 7 predicted proteins | sample 10_EM_MG_FD_202245 | JGI IMG/M metagenome (GOLD analysis project Ga0307509, IMG submission 202245) | Populus trichocarpa ectomycorrhiza microbial communities from riparian zone in the Pacific Northwest, United States - 10_EM | ecosystem: Host-associated > Plants > Roots > Unclassified | place...
AGAAGACTGTTAGTAGTAAATTTAATACTTTTTCATGATGTGAAATATATTGTGACCCGGGTGACCAAGGTCAGAAAAAGGTAAAGGGGGGACCCTTCGCTTATCTCCAGAAGATGAGGTAGTACATGCTGAGAATTTGGTGTGCGCCCGGTGGGTCCTGAGATTAGCTGCTGCGTCTGGTGCGTCCTGATATCCGGCGCTGTGTCAGGTTGCATCCTGATTCGCGATTGATGTTTTGGGCGTCATGTGTATCAGACGCACCTGACGCTCAGGACGCAAGCTATTGTTTTTGCAGATGTCGAGTACCCCACCACGGCCAGGCTATGGCGCAACCGCAATTCAACATGTCTCGGATCACGAACACTTCTGACTAGGGGCTGTACCTAATATTGTATGGTGATGAGCTTCGCCCGAGTCCTGTAGCGGGCCCTTTTGTTCTACAACAGCCTCTGTTTATTGTGCACCAATTTAGAATAGTAATAACTTTTGCTCTCTCACTTCTTGTCCACTCAGATGTGCCTATATTGATTTTCCCCATTTTTAGGTGGGAAAAAGAGGGAAAATCTCGTTCCAGAGTGCAATGATTTTTATACTTGTTTTCTTGTTCATCCCTTTAATACCATCCCTCTCTAACCAGAATTGACTTTGGTGGGCTTTGTCGAGTACACAGTATCTTAGGCTATAACTAGAATACCCTGGAAAAAATTAATTTCTCGTCCAGCAGACAGTAATCCTGGCTCAGCAGAGTATGTTGGAACAAGTGAGGCCTCAAAGGAGGTAATTTAGCCTCGCCGTATGGAAAGTAGCCAGCATGAATTATCACTTGCCTCAAGGCAAGACAAATGAAACTTGTGATAGTGGTATATACTATAAAGCACCCAAGCTCAATTCAACACACTGCACACCGCAGTCTATAGCTTAAACCTAGACCCCACGAGGCCTCAATGGAGAAAGGATTCGGTCTTTGGGGTGCTGGTCAGGGACCTTTAGTCCGAAAAAAACACTTAACTCCTAGGAGCGCGGGGGTTTACCAGGAAGCGTTTCTTGTTATTTTCCATTAAGCTTAAGATATGGGTTAATTCTGGTTTTGCCCTCCTTTTTATACTTCCCCTCCTTTCACCCTTCTATTCCACAAGGCTTCCTAGGGATTCCTGGTTGCTCCAAGGAGCAGAGGTTGACTCAAACACGGGAAAAACGCTCCCCAATTGCTGAATTAATAGCCCCCCCCCCAGATAGATCATCTTGAGCTATGGTATAGAATTCACGAGATCCCTAATGAAAGGAGATACGCGGTGTTTTAATTACAGGTGGGGCACGGGAAAAGAAGGATTGACTAAGAAAAAGTGATAAAAGGGGAAAGTATAGATTATGCGCCATGGACCGCGACCGAACTCCCTGCATTAATTCCGATTCAAACTTGTATTCGGACTCACGCTCACTTATTTAATTTAGACCTGGGAATGTTTCGCCAGCACCTACCCGGCATGTATAATACAGCAGCCATCCGTGAAATGATAGTAATAAAATTGTTGACAAGGAGGGGCTGATGATTGCGAGAAAAGAGAAGAGAAAAAGCAAAGAAAAATAAGCAAGGGTAAGCAGGTCATTGTTCCGAGGAGGGGCACGACGGGGAAAGGCAAATCTACGGGACAGACCGGGAGGAGCATGAAGGTAAGACAGAGGGAGTGGAGGGAATTGTTCCGGGCCTTCGACGATATCTACGGGGACGGGAAGGGAGGGCTCAGGTGGGGAGAGTAACTCTAGAGCTTTTGTGTGTCTACTAGACGCAGCTAATTCGAGACCCGTTTTGCCGCTGGGATATGTTGTGTAGGGTTGACATCGCCTCTCCCCGATAGCAACTCCACCACTCCCGTATGCCCGTGCTTCGCAGCCCATGCAAGTAGTGTTCGGCCATATTCGGTGTCTGCGGTGTCGGGATCGATGTCTTCTCGTCCCAATAGCAACTTTGTGACTCCCTCATACCCGTTTATCGCGGCCACCAAGAGTGGTGTATGGCCATAATAAAGGTCAATAGTGTTAGGGTTGGTATCTTCTCGTTGCAATAGCAACTCTACTATTCTCTCATACCCGCCCCTCGTAGCCGAAAAGAGTGGCGTCCGACCAAATCTGGCTCCAAGGTTGGGATTGATATCCCCTCGTCCCAATAGCAGCTTCACTGTCCCCGCATGCCCGCCCTGCGCGGCAGACGCGAGTGGTGTTTGACCAACCATGCCACCCGCAGTGTTAGGATTGATATCCTCTCGTTCTAATAGCAATTTGACTATTCCTTCATGCCCACCTGCCGCGGCGGCCAAGAGTGGTGTTTCACCATATTTTTCCGCAGTGTTTGGATTGATATCCTCTTGCTCCAATAGCAACTTTACAATTCCCTCATGCCCGCTAATCGCAGCTAGAATGAGTGGTGTTAGACCATATTTGGTGTCTGCGGTGTTGGGATCGATATCCTCTCGTTCCAAGAGCAATTTCACTATTCCCTCATGTCCACTCCCAGTTGCCAACAAGAGTGGTGCCTGCCAATACCGAGTGCCTATAGGGTTGGGATTGATATCCTCCTCCAATAGCAACAGTACAACATCCGCATGCCCTCTTACAGCTGCCCACGTAAGTGCTGTTTTTCCCGTGATATCAGGTGCGCTAATATCCCATTTCTTCATCGCCAATAGTGCTGCAACAATCTCCACGAGCCCGAAAAATGCCGCTGCGTGGAGCCCTGTAAAACCCTTAGGGCCACCCCTCTCGTCAAAACCTTGCTCCCACCACCGCGTATCGCATATATCCTCATAATAAGATAGCAAGAGCAGCTGAGAGGCTATATGCCGTTCGAACTCAACCAGAAGTCCTAGGGAAAATGGATTCACACTATTTGCCTTCTCCCTTCCCATGTGCTTTCCCCAATAGATAGATGCATATCCAACGAGGGGGACCGTTGATGGGGGCGAACTAATGGTTGGCGAAAGTTCCCGGACACACTGAAAATTGAGGTATGTCAAGCATACTTCGGCTATCATCGAGTGCGGGCTTTGGAACAGGCCCGGATTATTGGATATATACTCTTGCAGACTGAAGTGGACAAGTCGGGCGGTGGAGGAGGATGCCTCAACAGTGATAAGACCTAAAGAGCACCCTAGGAGTGTTCGAACTGTGGGAATATTTTCAATATTTATATCAGTGGACCCCATCTTGACTCCTAAGGCATGGCATGGCATAGCTCGCTAGTGTGGAGTGGTCGCTCCGAGTTCGATACCCACATCAAGGCTTCCATCCCGAGTCTAGATCTACTCCCTTTCTGCGCCTTCACTCATCCTAGGGTTGTCGCGTATGCTGCCTCCAGGTGATTGCCCTTAGCCATCGAGTTCAACTTTTGCCTTCTCTCAAAGATGGTAACTTCTCCTAGGATATCATCGATGTGTAGCGAGACAAGGAGGAATCTGCAGACAGTCGCTAGTCAATACAAATAATTCACCGGGTGGGACAATAGATTCTCTCGCGTACACTTCAGAGATCCTTTCGGGAATGATTCTTAGAATATCCGCCCGTAAAGCGGGGGACATAGCCTCCAGCTCGGTGTCCATATCCAACTTCTTCTCCAAATATCTCTTTATATCGTTCCTTTTTGGACTGACTGGTACTGTAACGCTTGTGGTGAAATATCTTAAGATTTCGGTCTCAACCTGAGGCCTCCCGGTGACAAATATTCGCATACTCGGTAACTCCTCAAGGATATCCTTCAGCGACCCAAGAAGCTCCAGTTGATGTTTTGGTAGGCGCTCATCCAGGGCGTCAATACAGATAAAAACCCGGGGTAATGTGGCGATAGCCTGCTTCAGCATCTGGACCATATCCGGAAGCCGCAGACTTGGACCACCGACCTCCTTTTTCGCCTTTTGAAATGCCGTTTGCACGTTCTCCAGCACCGTCCCTCTAACCATCAACTGCTTTAGAATGGCTCCCACGATATCGATAGCGGTCTGCTGCTGCTGGTCGCGGAAGTCGCAGTAGAACATCGCGACCGCAACGTCTCCCTCGCAAGGCCCATCGCACAGGCTATCGATGACTAATGAACTAATATCGCTCGCTGTCAGCGATAATTCCTGCTTCTTCTAGATAAACTCGGCACTCACCTTAGATATGTCTTTCCTACCCCCGGATTCCCGTAGCAAAATAAGACCCCCTTATCCGCTCCACCTTCACCACTCTTCCACTCCCGAAACTCATTTGTTTCCAAGAGCCAGTTCCCAACACCATCGAGCCTGTCGGTGCAGACATCGTGATGTCTTCTTCCGGGGTCGAGTGGGGAGAGCCACTTCATAATCTCTGGGTTCTGGTTCGCGATGACCTTGTTGACATTGGTGATGTTGTTATAACTATTCGTTACGCTATGGCTGCTGACATTACCGGAGTTAATGGAGTACGGATATGGCGGGCAATCCATGATGATATGTCCAAAGTGTTAGTGTAGATAGGTCAAAGTGATAAGCATGCGCGAGGCAAGCTGAAAAATGAATGGTGAGGCTCTTGGTGCTAAAATTACCACCCAATCATTTCCCCACGAGTAAACGCCTCCACATTGTAGGTCAGGGTATTTCACCAGGAAACAATTCTCGGCATCTTGTTTCTTGTAAGCAAAATAACAAAAGTTTTCGAAAAAGGTGGCCTATGTTATATAATAAACAGCTGCGAAAATCCTACCCGAAAGTTACACTCTACTCAAAGCATCTCGGCTATTCCGCCACACTTTCTTTTTACTACAATCATGTGGCGATCACGTGGCGAAAACGAGTTTCCTCCCCTTTGAGATACGGTAAGTTAGTTCTGTTCTCCCCGGGGCGTAGCCAAATATTTCATCGGGTATCATAGAATCCGAGTCCCAGACCACCTAGCAGTGTTTATTAAAGCCGGATGCTTGCATACTTATACCTGAGTATGGAGCACTAGAAATTGCCTTTCAGAAACCAGAATAACTGACTGGTTTTAAGTATCGCAAGGTGCTAACATCCCGATAACCAAACCACTCCACCCGCGAAGCGAGCTAATAGCAGCCGGATCCGCATTAAAAGAAAGGCAATTGCAATCCCGAAACTTTAGTATTCTCTAAACGAGATAGCTTGGCACTAAACTTTTTACTAGGGTATTCCAATCGGCATTTACTCTGGTACCCAAATTGTTAATAGGGGCGTTTAGCTGGCCCGGCGCATCGGTCGCCAGCCCGAGAAAACTGTAAAGAGTTTGGTGAGAATATTGTACCCCAATACTTTTCTGTCACCCCTAGAATAGGCGGGTAAATACCCGCCTACACAATGCCTGATCATTGAATACTTCTCAGAAGACGACAAATAAACCGCCGACAGGTGCCTCAAGTAGAATATAAAGCCAGCAACCTCGGCTATTTATTGAAGCAAATTTGGCAAAAAGATATGAGGTTTTGATAAAGTTAACAGGGGGAAAGAGGAGAAAAAAGGTTTGGTTAGGAGGCTAATTGAGTTTAGTGTGATCGTAGTGATGTGGGTTGCAATGGCTTCGATCGTGAGTGAAGAAAAACTTATCGATCATAATTCCAATGACGTAAATGGACTACGGGTGTGGGGTGGCTCGTCACACTTCCCCTAGCCGGATGGTGTTTTCGACCGAGCCGTATCCACCCGTGTGATTGTAATCGTGACCCTCTACTAAACCGGAAGAAAAGTCTGTGGTGAATTGACCTGGCGACTTACTGCTTAATCGAATGAACAGGGGTGGGATAGACGGAGAAGATCTTAGATAAATTAAAAGGGCAAGAGAACGCCGTCTATTGGGTGTTGATACCCCCGGAGGCTGCTGCTGTCTAAACTATGATACACAAAGGCGGCTTATATGCAGAGAAATGTGTGCGCGCCAAGGCTAACTAACAGGGTGTTTTGTTGGGTGAAAAAGTGTCCTCCGACCCACTAGTTTACCCCATCAATCCGGCCCTCGGCACACCGGTAAGGTTGCTAAATCCACCTAGAGCATCCTAGGGCACTGTACACACAGTTCCACCCTTGTTACCCTAGCGACTCTCTTTGCCGAACCTGCTAAACCCCCCAAGCGAGTTACTTTATCAGCCTAGATAGAATCTACCTAACATCTCGAATGCCTCTGCACAAAATTTTAAGTCATAGACTATAACCTGTGTGGATCTGCTAGATCCCGCTACCTCCACAGTCCTGGGGAAAACATATTTTGCCCATGAATTAAAAGTAACATACCGCTATGTCTACTATAATTTTTCCCTCTGACCCGACCGTGGGGGTGGCTCTGTCCCCAGAGTTACTCCTCCCATGGCACAAACCTCTTGTAAGCGAGATAGCGCGCGGCTCGTGTTATCCTGTTGTTCGAGTGTGGACCACAACCCCCACTCACTTACAGTCCTATCATCACACCTGTAAGCTTCACACGTTCTAGTCCACCTTTTCTCCTTCTTGTGGTTATCTTTTCTTCGTGTCTCGGCTGTCCACCAACTCTCGGTATCACATACTTTCTCCTCCTTTTACCTTTAGGAACCCTATGGTCTGGTATGGTGCTTATGCAATGTCACGTTTTCATCGGTGTTTGTTATTTCTCTTTCCCCCCTCCAAATCGCACATACATATTCCACCAGAACTGGCTTTGTATTGTTCTGTCACCAAATTAACTAAAAACACACGGAATGAACATTCACAAATTTTGCCCTAGCATTAATCAACAAAAATAATTTTCAAAAATAAATAAATACATAGCAGTAGTCCGCACCTAGTATATAATCAGCCTTAATAATAATAATGAAAAGTAGAAGAAATTAAGGTACGATGTATTGGTTGTGTGGTAATGATTTTTTAGGAGGGGTTGTTGTGGGGGAGTATTCTGGACGCGATGGGTTGCCTCGGTTGCCAGGATGTTTGGTTAATTGAGTCGACCTCTTGATCCCCAAGTATTTTGCTTCTATAGAGAGTTCATTTAATGTTAGTCACCCCGCCCGTTCTCTTACTTCCTCACTATCTTGCTGCTTGTCTATATTCTTTCCATTTCCGAAGAAAGGAGGGAGGAGACTTGTTATAGAGTTAGGCCGTTTGCTATGCTTATTTTTTTCTTTCTCCTCTCAATATCTACCCCTTCCGATTAAGATTTACTTTGGCGGGATTTGTAGATCTTGATATGGCTTGCGATGTAGTGTTGTTACAATACTAACCTATAGAGGATGTTCCCTGCGTGAGCTATCTAGATTATAAAATGAATTACAACTCACCTCAAGTCACCTAGATTAAATTTCTGATACCAGTAGTGCATGACATAAAGCGCCCAAAAGTATACAGTTTAGTGTTTACAAGGCCTAAATAAATGTGGAAACGATTCCACTTCTTGGATGGCTGGTCAGGGACCTTTGGGCAAAGAAACACTCTGCCCCCGGAAAACCGGGGATCCAACAGGAAGATTTCCTTTGTATTTTTGATTAACCCCAAGCCAACTGTTGATTCAATTTTTGCTCAATTTTTTTTATATTTATCTCTCCTTCTTGCACTCTTCCATTCCACTAGGCTTGCTAGGGGTGCCTACACTTGTTGTTACTGAGCGCAGAAGTTAGGACAAATGGAGGAAAAGGATATCTGGGCGGGTGAATTATTAGATCCCCGGATGCTTCATTTTATGCCATACTATAGAATTTACAAGTTCCCGAACGAAAAGAGATAAGCGGTGTTGTAATTACAAGTAACAGGGAAGAAAAAAATGAGAATTAACGAAGAAAAAAGCAAATAGAAAGTGGAAAGTATAGATTCTGTGCCACAGCTGGCACCGTACTCAAAATATTAATTTCCATTCCCACTCCGGTCTGAACTCGCATTTATATATCTGGCTTAGATCTGGGAAAGCTTTTTCCAGAGCCCATCTGGCATGTATAATACAGTAATCATCTAAGATATGACAATAACGAAATGATAGAGAATGAAGGACTGATGGCAGCGAGAAAGCAGAAGAGAAAAATTAAAGAGGAAATAATCATGAAGGAGTGGGCTGTGGTTCCGAGGAGGGGCTGGGGTGGGTGGACGGGCTGCGACGGTGAAGGGCAAATCGAAAGAATAGACTGAGAGGGACTTGGAGGCAAGTCAGACGGATAAGGTAGCGGGTCCCCTCGGGCCCCGTCAATATCGATTGGGAGGGGAGAGGAGGCTTTAGGCGCGGAGAGTAACTCGATGACTGTTATGTGTTTACTAGATATAGCGAATTCGAGAGCCGTTTTGCCGCTCAGGTCTGATATGTCGGCAGTGACCTCGTCTTGTTCTAACAGCAGCTTTACTACTTCCTGGTGCCCGTTCATCGTAGCCCATATGAGCGGTGTTCGACCAAATTTGGTGTCTGGAGTGTTTGGACTGATATCTTCTCTTTCCAATAGCAACTTTACTATGGTCTCATGCCCGCCTATCGCAGCCGACACGAGCGGTGTTCTACCGTATTGGCCTGGAGTGTTTGGGTTGATATCCTCTCGTTCTAAGAGCAACTTTACTATTGCTTCATGCCCGAACTTCGCAGCCAAGAAGAGTGGCGTTTGGCTATATTTGGTGTCTACAGTGTTGATACTGATATCCTCTCGTTTTAATAGCAACTTGACTATTTCCTCATGTCCGCCTATCGCAGCCGATACGAGTGGTGTTTGACCATATTGGCCGGTAATGTTGGGATTGATATCCTCTCGTTCTAATAGCAACTTTACTATTCCCTCATGCCCGAACTCCACAGCCGATCCGAGTGGTGTTCGGCCATATTCGGTATCTGCAGCGTTGATACTGATATCCGCTCGTTCCAATAATAACTTTACTATTTCTTCATTCAAGCCCTCCACAGCCTTCAGTAGTGGTGTCCAACCACCGTGGTCTGCAGTGTTGGGATTGATATCCTCTCGTTCTAATAGCAACTTTGCTATTCCCTGGTGCCCGAACTCCGCAGCCAACAAGAGTGGCGTTTGGCCATATTCAGTCACTACAGCGTTGATACTGATATCCTCTCGTTCTAATAGCAACTTTACTATTCCCTCGTGCCCGCCCTCCGCAGCCGATAGGAGTGGTGTTCGACCGTATTGGCCTGCAGTGTTGGGATTGATATCCTGTCGTTCTAATAGCAACTTTACTATCCCGTCATGTCCGCCGTCCGCAGCTGACCCGAGTGGTGTTCGACCATATTGACCTGCGGTGTTGGGATTGATATCCTCTCGTTCTAAGAGCAACTTTACTATTGCTTCATGTCCGGACTCCACAGCGCCTAGAAGTGGTGTTCCAGTCCAACCGTCTCCAGCGTTGGGATTGATATCCTCTCGTTTCAATAGCAACTTTATTATTCCCTCGTGCCCGCCGATCGCAGCCCATATGAGTGGCGTTAGACCATATTGACCTGTTGTGTTGGGATCAATATCCTCCCGTCCCAATAGCAACTGTACTATTTCCTCATGGCCGCCCTCCGCAGCCGATAGGAGTGGTGTTCGACCTGATTGGCTTGCAGTGTTGGGATTGATATCCTCTCGTTCCAATAGCAACTTTACTATTGCCTCATGCCTGAACTCCGCAGCCAACAAGAGTGGCGTTTGGCGATACATAGTGTCGGTAGCATTCGGACTGAGATTCGCTTGTTCTAATAGCAAATTTACGACATCTCCATGACCTCCACCAGCTGCCCACGCAAGCGCTGTTTTTCCCGCGATATCTACTGCGTTGGTGTCCCATTCCTTCACCGCCAGTAATGCTACTACTGTCTCCACTATGCCGAAAAGCGCTGCTCCGTGGAGCCCAGTAAATCCAGTAGCCCTCCCCCCCACATCAAAACATGGCTCCCACCGACCCCTCTCTTCCTTGCTGTAGTGCAGCAAGAGCAGCTGAGAGGATATATGCTGTTCGAATTCAAGGAGAAGCTGCAGTGCAAGCGGACTCACGGCCCCTGTCTTCTCCCTTCTCATGTGCTTTCCCCAATAGCAGGATGCATATCCCACGAGGGGGACCGTTGATGGGGCTGGACCAAGGGCTCGCGAAAGCTCCCGCACACACTGAAAATTGAGGTATGTCAGGCAAACCTCGGCTATCATTGAGTGTGGACTTTGGAACAGGCCAGGATTATTGCATATATACTCTTGTAGGCTGAAGTGGACAAGCCGGGCGGTGGAGGAGGATGCCTCAACCGTTATAAGCCCTAAAGAGCAGCCTAGGAGTGTCCGCATTGTAGGAATGTTTTCAATATTTAGATCAGGGGACCCTATCTTCACTCCTAAGGCATCGCATAGCTCGCTGGTGTGGAGTGGTCGCTCCGAGTTCGACACCCACATCAGGGCTTCCATTCCGAGTCTAGATCTATCCCCCTTCTGTGCCTGTATGCGTTCTAGTGTTGTCGCATATGTAGCCTCCAAGTGATTGCCCTTGGCCATCGAGTTCAACCTTTGCCTTCTCTCAAAAATGGTAACTGCTCCGAGGATATGATCGATATGTAGTGAGACAAGGAGGAATCTGCAGACAGTCGCTAGTCAATACATATCATTCATGGACCGGGACAATAGATTCTCTTGCGCACACTTCAGAGATCCTTTCGGGAATAATCCGCAGGATATCCGCCCGTAAAGCAGGGGACATAGCCTCGAGCTCGGTGTCCATATCCAACTTCTTCTCCAAATATCTCTCTATATCGTTCCTTTTCGGACTAATGGGTACTATAACACTAGTGGCGAAACATCTTGAAATTTCCGTTTCAACCTGAGGCCTCCCGGTAACAAATATTCGCATACTCGGTAACTCTTCAAGGATACCCTTCAGTGAACCAAGAAGTTCAAGTTGATATTTAGGCAGGCACTCATCCAGCGCGTCAATACAAATGAAAACTCGGGGTAATGTGGCGATAGCCCGCGTCAACATCCGCACCATATCCGGAAGCCGCAGGCCTCGACCGCCGCCCTCATCTTTCGCTTTCTGAAAAGCCGTTTGCACCTGCTCCACGACTTTCCCTCTCACCACCAACTGCTTTAGGATGGCTCCCACGATGTCGGTAGCTGTCTGCTGCTGCTGGTCGCGGAAGTCGCAGTAGAACATTGCGACTGCAATATCTCCCTCGCAAGGTCCATCGCACAGGCTATCGATCACCAATGAACTAATATCGATTGTCGTCGGCAATAACTCCTGTTTCCAGAGAAATCAGGCACTCACCTTAGATATGTTTTTCCTACCCCCGGATTCCCGTAGCAAAATAAGACCCCCTTATCCGCTCCACCTTCACCACTTTTCCACTCCCGAAACTCGTTTGTTTCTAAAAGCCAGTTCCCAACCCCATCGAGCCTCTCGGTGCGGACATCGTGATGTCTTCTTCCGGGGTCCAGTGGGGAGAGCCACCTCATAATCTCTGGGTATTCGTCGGCTATGACCTTGCTCACATTGGTGGTACTGTTATAACTGTTCGTTACGTTATAGCTGCTGACATTACCGGTGTTAATGGAGTGTAGATATTCTGGGCGATCCATGGTGATATGTCCAAAGTGTTGGTGATCGATACGTCGCAGCGATAACCAAGAGGGCTGTGACGGAGGGTTTTATTGAATGCGCTAGCAAAGCTGAAAAAAGGGAGGTCTTGGTTCCTAAAATTACCACCCAATAATTTCCCCTCGAGTAAACGCCACCACATGGAGAGCTTCAGCATCAAACAGCGCACCACCGACTGATGCTCGCGTATCCTTACCGCCGGAGCGTTTTCAAGGCGAACTGAACCGGCATCAGAGTAATTTGGGCACTTATCTTTTTTACTTAGTAAATCCAAACTCTGAGACAAATTTTCTTGTTACTTGGCGTGCATGGACATAATTTGTCTAGGGCAGCGACCCGAAATCAGAGAATTTTCGAATAAAGAAATATGTGCCAAATGACTATTGCACAACGCCCAAACCTATTAAAAAACGGCCCGACTCTGTTAGTACGTAATATCGCGTAATCGGGCGTACCAATTTTCGCCCTCAAAAGTCGAAACCATGTCCGGGCCAGGGTATCTCACAAAGTAACAATTGTTGGCTAACGTTAAGTTTTATAATGAAAAGTTGGTAAAAACTCGCCCCTAAAGACAACTCTCTACTCAAAGCAGCTAGCGTATTTCGCCACGCTTTCTTTCTACTGTACTAGGGGGTAGGCAAAAGTCGGGCGCACCCCATATACAGTAACTATGGTTTTCTACCATACAAACGGCTTTTTGTGGCTTTTTTTTGTATGTGAGCAAAAGTCGGGCGCACCCCCAGAATAGGAAATAAACCAAGAAAACCCGTGGCACCGCGCCAGACTTACCCTTGTACCCGAGTACAGTACCTGTTAGCAAGTTTCACCGCCTTATGCTGTAGCTGTTCTCTCTAAGAACCCTTCGACATTGCTGCCAGACTGCCAGAGGGGCAATCCATGCTTGAAGCTCTCAGTGGGGTGTAGCCCAATAATGTGTTAGGTAGGCCCGTAATCCTAGATCACAAGATGGTGTTCATTGAAAAGTCGGATCCCCCACACCTATCCGAGTAAGAAGCGGATGAAAATTTCTTTGAGGAACTAGAATCACCAACTAGAATCACCAACGAGTTTTAAGTATTGCAAGGCGTCCAACATTCGTTGACAATAGTAAAACCTCTCCAATAGCGAAGCGAGCAAGTAGAGTACCAGTCTGCTAATGTAGAGCCGGGACCCGAATCGTGCCTTTTTTAGCGCGAACACTCTAAACGAAAAAGAATTACAGTGCCGCAACTTCAGCACCGCACTGGCTATTCGATAGCTTAAAACTTGGCATTTTACAAGGATATTCCGGTCGGCATTTACTCAGGTAACTTAGCCAAAATGTTAATGGGCCAAGTGAGTTACTGTATCAACTTGGATAGAATCTATCTAACATCCCGGATTCCTCCGGAAACGATTTTTAGGTGATAACCCATGTGGATCTGCTAGATCCCACCACCTCCACAATCCCGGTAAGAAGTCCCCGTGCATTAGGAGTGCGATGCGTCCATGGTAATCTTTCTCCAGAACCAGACCACAGTGGAGGGCTTTGGCCCTAGAGATATACCCGGCACGGCGCAAACCTCTTGAGAGCACGATCGCGCGCCACTCGTGCTATTGTGTGGTTTATGAGAGGGCTACAGCCAGAAATTGGCTTGAGCTTTTGCTTGTGCGATAGGATCCTGCTTTACAATCATCATTACGGGACCAGTATCTACTCGAGCGCAGCCGAGTTCCAAAAGCTCTGTCAACCGGCCCCGTACAGTGACAAAATTATACCGAGATAAAGTTCCGAAAGTTTTATATGTTCCATGGGGTGTAAGAACAACAAACCTTGCCATCAGAACTTATAAAACTTAGGCGCTGTAGCTCGGTAGCGAATGTATGTATAGCCCATTGTGTTACTGCACTAGCCTGGATGCTAGAACCTTTTTTTAGTGCCCGGTTATACGATACAGTAAGCATAGATCCCAGTAGCTGGCTCCAAGAAAGGGCAGAAGCGAGCCCACAGAAGTATCGAAAGACAATTGGCGACCTCGCAACATGATATACCCGATAATACTGTAGTTGTGCCAGGGGACTCGCATGGGCCTTGAGGCCCTGGGGGAGTCTGGGATATCGGTGGATTCTTTTTTCTGCTCTGTTTCCCTTTGATTCCTGTCTTTCCCCCCTGTCTAGTTCGCTAAGGATGTTTCGTTGTGGTAGGGCAGGGGTGGGGCACAGGGGAGAAAAGACCTGATTTGCTGGTTTATCTGATGATCATATGGCACTCAGTAATGGTAACAGGTACTCTACGTTCCACAATTAGGCCAGCAAGGCAGCGCTCCAGACCTCGAGTGTCAGAATTTGCCCCTCAGAGGGCTTGTCCAACTCCCCTGCTTTGTTTACGGTCGTGCTTTTGCTCATTCCGGTGCTTCGCGCGTAGAATCCCCCCCCGTGTTTAGCACTGCTTTCTACGGTTGCCACGCTTTTTGCAGAAAGCGGGGCCTGCTATATGTACCGTTAAGTCAGAAGCAAGGAGCGAAGTTCGTCTCTGGTATTTGGAAATGGGTTTATCTGATCCGGATAGTATTCTGCTTTTTGGAGGGGCAGTGTTCTGGCATAGCATGTGCGAGTGATGTGATGTGAAGCTTGGCGACCCACTCCCGGGCCTTTATCGCAACCTCAGATAGTGCTGCCTTGTATAATGTGGGGGTATATTGGACTAGTGAAAATACTGCAAGGTTTAGGGTTATCCGGAATGTGGTGATGACGGCACAACCGAACAACCGCCACTTAACCCCACTGCTGGAAAGCACCATGGTTGAGCTCCAAAGCGGCGATTAAAAAACCCGGGCTCAATTCCTCAGTCGGCGAGTAGCAGTGGCTCACTTGACTTCCTCCCGCCCAAGCCCCCCGACTTGTCTCTACGCCATTCCAAAAGGCCCCGGAGGTGTTGACATTCGCGAAAATACCCCGAACCCAGCGAACCTCCTCACTTGCGGTCTTACACTATCTCAACCGCTACACTTCCCTGTCAATTCACATTTCCTAGCCACCCCTTCTCTCCTTCTTGCTTGTATTATTTCCTCGCCTCCTTGTTGAAATTTTCTGTATATTTCCTAGTATATTTCATGACACTACAGTGTATTTCTTTACTTACTTTGTGTTTCGGCTACGCCTGTCCACCGCTGACATTACTACAGCTAAGACCTGCATTATGGTGTTTTATTGTTTATTTGAGGGTTATATTTGAGGATTTATCATGTGGTTTCCTATCAGGTGTTCAGGATTTTACGGTTGTTTATGCATCTCTTATGCACCACTCTTGGTCATGATATTTCTAATAATCTCCTCACACCATCATGGACTCACGCACATTATTTGGGATTTACTTGGAAGGTTTTCAGGGTCAAACATGTTCATACTTATGTTTCTTACATTGTTTTCCCTATATTTCAGTCGCTTATATGGGCGCACACTTTTGTATAAATATGGTTTCTACCGCCCACCTCGCTTATAAGAATAAGAACCAGAACTCCTACCAATCTGCTCTCACACATCCTGCTCGCTTATCGTGCCACGCAACCTCCCTTGTACTTGCGCAGTATTATCCACATAGAATAGATTGTGCCTTTGGCGTTCACATTTTGAACACTCCTGCCTCTCTACCACTGGTGTCACATATTTTCTCTTTTACCTCTAGGAACCCTAAGGTTTGGTGCTTATGCGATGTCATGTTTCTGTCAGTGCTTGCTATTCCATCCCCCCCCGAAGACCTACACTTCTACTCTGATCCTTCGTTCCATATAAGATTTCACCAGAATTGGCTGTGCATTATACAAGTAAGGTATGTAACCATTTGATCCCCTATCAGTCTACTTCTATGGTTTTAATTATAATTTAGTGTTAATAATGTTTCCCATTCTCTTACCATTTATCGATTTGGCCCCACTTTCAAGAAAAAAAGAGATAATCATATTATAGTCTGGTTGTTTTCTATGTTTATTTTTATTTTATTTTATTTTTTGATATCCACCATCTCAGATTAGAATTGATTTTGGTGCGCTTTGTAGAGTAATATGGCTGGTGGTGTACTGTACTGCACTGTTGCCCTAGTTGGAATACTGAAGAATATTTGATTTTTCAACAGATTGAGGCTGTCCCCGGGATATGCTTTAAGACTATGTAGTATGAATTGCAACCCGTCTCTGACGCCAGGAGTGTAAAGGGTAAAGCGCCCAAACCCAACTCAAAGTACTGCTGTAACGGGGGCACAGTATAGAGAGGTGAACTCTAAGGTTGCGACTGCACCAAAACTCAAAGTAGAAGATAAAGATAGAGTAAATAATTCACGAAGAATCAAAACGGTTAAACTTAATATCGTTAAGCTGAAAGCTTCACTCAATAAGTTCTCTTGAGGAAAAGTTGGTTATCGAAGTAGAATGCCAAACGCTTAAACTTAAGTAGATATAAGATTTAAGCCTTTGACATTCACCACTACTCCGACCTTGTGCGAGCACCCGGTCCTGCTCAGGGTCTGTCCGAGGTCTACCCTCCATCAGGATTTATCCTGCCGGAAGTGTCGGACCAACTCGGGTACACTTAACTCCGTCAATAGGATATGAGTTTCTGCAATGCATCTCCAATACAACCACAGGTGGAAAAACTCTTCCTATCGAAGTCATACCAGTGGCTAGCTGTTATGACAACAACCGGAATCAATACCTAGGTGGTGGACTCACTGGCCCAGTGGCAGTTTCGTCTATACAAGCTATGCAGTCTATCATTTAATCTACGCGACTATCCAATGTGATAATTTGACATGCAAGCTCCCCCGGTGAGATGTAGCCGATGGTTGGCTAAGTGGGCGCTACCCATAGCCATCCTTTCGGGACATACTCTACCGTGATAAGACTCATACCTCTAGTGTCCAATAATAACCCATACCAATGCTACAATTCAAGGGGAGAAGGTCCGGGCTGGCTACTGAGATATTTGTCTCGAAAGCACCCTGGCCTTCTGAGACTACCTGAGTACCACTAGGAAGACTACCCTACAACCCGTAAGCTAGAATAGACTCCTAGATGCCCGAGAGACCATATATGGATGACCCCCATTTTGGCGGTTACCCATACTCCCCTTATATATCCTGCGAAGGGCATTCAGTCGGACGGACGGCGACGACTTATACGGTGTTACGGCAGCTGCTCCAATGACCTCTTTTAACTAGCAAACGAGCAACTACACAGCCGTCTGCCTATGACGCGCTGTCCCAACGCTGGGGGCAGAGGGGGGTGTTAGCTAAACCCGCCTAAGTTCAATAGCATGTTCGGGCCACCCTTATGCAGGCGTGGGGCCTCCCCGTGCAGATGCGTGTGCGCCCAAGAACATCTAAGAGCCTATAGAATGTGAGGCAATCGACCTCTAAGTTCTAGGATGACTTTACCGGTAAAGGTAGGGTAACTTGGGCTCCTTAGTAGGGTAACTGGGACCCATGGGCATAATGACCAAATTCCCAAGGTAGGGTAACTTTGCCCTCTTATGCCTTTAACCACTCAGGAAGTCCTCCAGGGAACCACAGACTTTGTCTCGGAGGTCCGTGTAACATTCCCATAATTCTCTTGACCTTATGTGAATTTTTTCCCGAAAGGTTACCCTGCCTAGTAGAGTACCTCAAGGTTACTCAACAATTCCCTAGGCCTTATCCTAGGTTTACCAGCTATTTGTATAAAGTGAACAAGACCATACCACCTCTGGTTACCTCTTGGTATACCATTTGGGCTAAGGTGATAGTGATTGTAGCTACCTATCGTAGGGTCGTTACACTACTCCCCTCTTCTCTGGGTCTGTCCTCAGACCGTCAATGTTGTCTCTTAGTTCCACGGTTTGAATTGTCTATAACCCTATGGTCTTTAGGTTTAGACGGATACCTCTCATGTGATAGCGATACTCTGATGGCAGCTCGCTCACAACCCAATGATAACTGGGGTAGCGTAGGTAATGGCGCGAAGCACGGAGAAAAGCACGTAGGTGGTGGTTCCGGTATGTGATGATAACGATGTGGATGTTCGATGTACGATACAGGAAGCTCTCTACTGGTAGCTCAGACTAAATACAGAAGAGAGCGCA
>Ga0307509_10005497_pt1 | contig 17606 bp, 17 predicted proteins | sample 10_EM_MG_FD_202245 | JGI IMG/M metagenome (GOLD analysis project Ga0307509, IMG submission 202245) | Populus trichocarpa ectomycorrhiza microbial communities from riparian zone in the Pacific Northwest, United States - 10_EM | ecosystem: Host-associated > Plants > Roots > Unclassified | place...
GGAGAAGCATTAGCCTTTGCAATGAGATTGAACACGATAGGCAACAAGCTGTCCAGAACACAGTACGTTCGCTTGCAGTTCATTGAGGAGAGAGTTCGAACATGATCATCCGATTTGAAGGCTCTGCGCCCGGCAACAAGCGGATCTTCCTTTGGAAAGAGAGGAAGTCGTAAAAATAGTATTATGCATCTAAACTAAGGGTGGTTAGGTACAGATATCGTGCAATTTGAACTCGAGGAGAAAGTGAAGCAAGGTGGCAGGCAAACGTAAGATTCCTTTAATATCCTGCATCCTCTTTACATCGACCGTGCCAGAACAACTTGGCAACACCATCTCATCAAGAAACGCGTCGCTTCTTCGTTGGTGGGGAAGGCCAAAGGGTTTGAAAGGAAGAATCCATCTTCTTCAACACTCTCGGCGGGGCCCCTGCGCGCGCGGTAAACTGCATTGAGCGGCGATAAACGCGGGCCCAACCCGGACGAGCATAAGTTCATTTTTTGGTTCGTCAAGAATCATGAGTAGTCGTGGTTCGTCCTTCACGGAAGAGGAATTGTTAATAGGTTCTTGCATATCACGAGCTTCATCCTGCCTAGAGAGCTGGGCCGACGTCGATTCCCTCGTACTTCTGGTTCAGCCAAAAAATTACGGAAATAGATTGACCAAGATATCAAAAAAGATTGCGGCTGGGATAGCTGAACAAAAATGGTGGTAAAATGGGGTCCGGAAACCTAGCGGGGAGGAAAATATCATAAATTTGGATTCACCGGGAATCTTTAGGTAGGCCGTGATCATCGATCAACGAGATTACACGTGACCTAGATCAAGCATATCGCAGTGGGTGCGTCGCTCGTACAGCAGCCAACGGATATCAAGTCGCCAGTTTTCTCTCACAAAGAGCTGGAAGCACGAGGTGGGAACATAGCACCAACCGCGCTGCGTAGGGTGACCGTCCCAGCTCTCGACACTGACACTGTTAGTGACAAGCAAATAACCATTCCTCCGAGTAGAATGCCGTAAAATAGAAAAAAAAAGGGTTAAGGACTGGAAGGGATTGAGAGCAATGTTGACGTGAGATGAGTGAGGAGACAGGTGTTCAGTTGCCCCCATCCGATGTTGATGGACTTGAGTGCTCTGAGGATGATTGATGGCCCCGAGAGGAAGCTAGGGAGGCCGGTGCAACATCGGGCGGGGGAGAAATCGGCCGACCCATGTGGTTTTCTGGGGATGGTGTCCCTTCAGAGCTAAGAGAAATCTTCTCGTTAAGCGCTCGAAGCCTCTGTGATTCTTTCTCCATGAAGGCTATCCGTGCTTGAAGCTCCTTGTTCTCCTTCTCGAGTGCTATGATATGGTTGGTAGCTGGAAGACTAAGTGAGGGCAAGATATGGGCAAGGAAGTGGAGGCCCTACCTCTTTCCAGTAAAGAAACCTTGCTGCTCTTTTGATTGGAAACAGGGAGGGCGTCTTTCAATTTTGCATAGCCATCGCGGAGTTCATCGCGTCGTCGCTGTTCAGCCTCAATCCTCTGTCTCCGAGTTGCTTCTTTTCGTGAATTGGCAAGATTTTCTACGTATTGAACACCCATGTCGTCGTCGTCAGAGTCTTGTGAGCGACTGCGTCTGCGGCCGGAGGAGCTGGTGGGCGATGGGGTCGGGTTGTAGCGAGGGGTGCGGTGAACGAGACTGGGACCTCTCGAAGACGAAGGAGAATTTGCACCACTGCTGTTTGAATGGTGGTATAGACCGTCTCCCGATGTGTCTGATCCGGAGAGGGGTGGTGACAAGGGATCATACATTTCCGGCGAAGGGGGTGGGGGTGAAGTATTCAAGGGCAGGGGGCCATGAGGCGGGGAGGTTGCAAACACGCCTTGCTGATATGGATTTTGTGGCATACCTATGGCATTGAGGTGCGGATAGGGCTGGTGAAGTTCCGGGACCATATCTAAAAGGAAGGTAAAGGTGATTATCAGATGGACAGGGAGTGCTGAGGGAAAAACGAGCACATACTACGGGATGTTGAACCATGTTGCATGGGAGCATAGGATGGCATGGATGTGTTGTAGGGCATGTTGTATGAAGGGTCCTGGTCTGCAGGGTAAAAATGGTACGAGGTGTTTGGGATAGCGTCGTTAGCGTCGTTCATCTGGTCCATTGGTTCAAAGGGAATTGGGGCAAGAGTGTCGAGAGTCGTGACTAAATGAGAAAATTGGTCGTGAACGGAAAAGAAAAGAAGGAAAAGGGAGAAACAATGGGAAAAACGTTGGAGAACGGAAGAGTCCTCGGTCAAGAACCAACTTGCTTGTGCGCCACCACCGGCCTTTGTTCTTCTCTTGTTTGGCATCCACAACAATGTCCCAACTTACTACCCACTTTCGTTCTTTTCTCTACATGTCACCCGTCGTCAAGGCTTGAATACCTTTCTCCTAATAAGTTTGAGCCTCAAAATTTTACTTCGCAATGCACTTTGCACTTTTTGCAGTTCATGTTCGGCCCGTGGGTGCGTATCTTCCCCTTTCGGTTCTATTTCCCACCCCCTACCGAGTTCAACTTTTCGAACCCTGGCATTCTCTTGTTCCTGCCAGGTACTCGTCGTGGTCCTTAGCTACCACTAGCGTTGAGCCTCCGCGACCAAGACGTTCCCGCAATTATTTTGGGTATTACGATCACGTCAATAATTGCCATTCAGCAGCTATTCTTGTCCTCCTTTGGTGTGTTCAACCAGCTAGTTGTCCCGATTTTGTAGATATGCTAACGAGTAATTGACCAGAATCAATGTTCTATTTCTCTATCTGAGTAGACCAAATTTGTTGACGATTTACGCTTTTATTGTGACGAAACCATCATGTCCAACAGTTTGAACGAGAATGGAAATGGAACACCACGGTCCTCGCACCTATCGCCAATCTCTGCGAATTTATCGCCGACATGGCATCCACCAAAATCGCCACTACCTCCCCATCGACTGGCCAAGCTAGCCAACGCGCTTGGAGTTTCGACGCCTCTACCAGCGAATCCGTCTACTCACCCATTTCTCTCCCGTTCATTGTCGGAATCCGCGAGCAGCCCCGTGGACCACTTCAGACGGTCGCCAACACCTTCCACGACTGCTTCATCCATAGGGTTGCATGGCCACCATGCACCTACGACCTCCAAATTTCTGTTGCATGTTGTTCCCCCCTCGCATCTTCCCCACGATTCCGACAGTAGCACCCTTCCTCCACCCAATGCCCCAGGATACCATACACAATTTCGGCGTGGTACCCTAGTTCCTGTGCATCCTTCTCTTCAAGGTCAATTAGGGGCTATTGCAAAGGAATATGCTTTGCCGAGTTCAGTTGGATTAGTTTTATATCTGGTTACCTCGACTCCTCAGAGTCCAGGAACCCAAGCAGCTGATCACATGGGCGAACCAGGACCTCGGTTGTCTGAAGATATTTGGAAGCACTTGTGGACCCGTGTTTTGCGAACGGAACAGCGAGACGATATGCTCATGCCATCGCGAAGTCCTACCCCGCAGACCCCTCATACACCGCGTACACCCCTCACACTTGGCCTCGGACCTGCCTCGCGTTCAACGCCTTTCCTTCCTCAAGAAAATTTGGGCTCATTGCGCCCTTTCCTCACATCTTCAGGAGAGCCTCTACAACCCCATGCTCCGCAACCCATCTACCCGATCACCACCACATCGCCTTCCACGCCATCTTCTATCTCGGACCGACGGTCGAATAACAAATCCGCGCCTCCTTCATCCACATCTGTCTCCCTTTCCGAACCAGACACCCCTGACACCTCAGTTGAGGATTCCGGGCTCCAGCCTCATTTTCTTGACCTTCCTGGACTCAACTCTCCGTCACTGATTCCCATCCTTGCCAAAGTCGAGTTCGATATCGATCGTCGGAAGGCAGCCTGGTATGAACCGTGGATCAGGAGCCGAAAAGTCAATCACGCCAAGCGGGCTGAGAGCAGGAAAAGCAGCAGGTCTCAGGAAAGTGATGAACCGAAAGAACATATCCCCATTGAACTGCTCACAGGCAAAAGGAACAAATTGGACCCATTTGGTTTGTTGCCATACGAACCTCTCGACGCCGAGGTCAAACAGGAGGAGCAGTTGACATTGGAAGGGGGCTACGCTCGGCTTTCTGAGTCTCCTGATGAGATCAACTCGGACAGCGACTCTGACACGGAAGATTTCGGTGAAGACGCTACCGCCAGGGTCTCGTCATTGGCTGGAGGCAAGGACCCTCTGGATGATGTGTTTGGAACAGACGCTGATACCTGGGCGGATATACACGCAGAGAGTGGTAGGCCGCGCAGCTTTGACAACCCGAATATTATAAATTTGGCGTTGACTGCGGAGGCGCTCGAAGCCTTGCCGACTTCCGGGGACCTGAACGATGATGCTCAGTCGACGAAAGAGGAAGATGAGGTGTTAGATATGCTCGATATAATGAGCAAACCCAGCCTTGCCATTTCTATCCCATCACCTCCGAAGGGCAAGCGTTTATCATCCCCGATTGCGACCAACGGTCGGAAGGTACCATCTCCGTTGGTGTTGAAGTCTAAGGACAAGTCTGGAGCAACAATTATCCATGCATCTACTCAACTTAAACCGGCTGACAGCTTAAACGGCACTCATTTGGCTTACCTCGGTGACGAGACACTGCCGGAGCACGAAGAGGATGATGTTGAGTATGAGGAATATACTCGCATTCGCAGCCCCACGGAATCTGACAAACGCGGCGGAGCTGTATTTGACGACCTAGATCTTGGATTAGAACCGACTGAAGAAGTAAGTCATACATTTTCCTAGATTGTCATTGAATCTGTATTCAACCTGAGACCAACCTAGTTTGACGATGACGACCCAAATGACAGACGTAAAAGTCAATACATTATGAGAGCCCAACTTGATGAGATCGAGAGGGTGTGTTACCTCCTCTCTATCTTGATCCATTTGCTGAGCCTTTTTCAAATTAGACAATGGCGCAACTCTCTCCTCGCTTCAATCGAAATGACTTAGAGGACGATCCGAGCTTGAGTTTCAATTCAGCGACCCTATCTCCCAGCACACCAGCAAACTTGACCTTATCCCCTGGACGAAGCTTTGATTTCCTACCCCCTCCCTCACCTCGCCTTCCCAAACATACAGAGCCACCTGAGAATGAGGATCCGATGTAAAGTTCTTAGCCTATTTCCTTCTAGGAGTCGCATTAAACATATATTGTTTTCAGGTACTTCGCCGGACAGTCATGGCCCGCTGTGCCCTTCTCAACTATCAAAGAGAGAGAAAATCTTCCATCGGCAAATGGCAATGGACCTCCGTCTCCTCCACGTTTAGCTGTGAACGGAGTAACCACTTCTGCTCCTCGTTCATATATGCCGAATCTTTCTCCGTCCAAGGGGCCATCAGAAAGTGATCGCAGAAAGCAAGAACTGGAGGAAGAAAATGGATCGTACCCTCCTAGGCCTCCATCGAAAGACTCTGAGGCGTCTGTGATTCCTCTGTCCCCTGATCCATTTGGTCGACACCCGTCAACCCCAGATCCGCCTCAACAGTTGCAGCAGGCAGGGGCTACGTGGGACACCATGACCGTTGGTAAAGATGGTCCATCCGCTGAGCTTGAAGCCCCGGTACAAGGCAGGCCACGATCGTCAACGACGAGTCGTTTTTCTACGGATTCTATGAATGTTGAAGATCCAAACGCAGTCACCAGCAAGACGGCGAATAGGGCTACGTTGATCTCTGTAAAGGGCATTAAGAAGTTTTGGCGCAAGAGCGGCAATAAACCGTCAAGCTCAACTGTTCCTCCCACACCTGTGCCGCCAACTCCAACAGTGGCGACAGTTCATTCAGGCAGAACGTCTCCAATGGTTCCTCCTCAACGGCCTCAACGGCCCTCTGAAGAGCAGCTGTATCTGCCTGATGTCCCTGATATCCCTTTGCCTCCGAACATCACTCGATTATCACCCCTGCCAAATTCAACGGCTCCACCTGTTCCACGCGCATCATTAGATCACTCAAGCCGACCATCACTGAATCACCAAAATATGCTCCCACCACCTCCGCCCTCGGGTTTTGGTCGAGTTTCACCACAGCCAATGGCACCATCACGTTCTTCTGTAGATCAGGTGCACCAAGCTCACAGACAATCGTTAGATCAGCAACACACGGAAGCACAGCCTGGAGGTTTTGGGAGGTATTCACCGCAGCCAATGGTCACGCAACCACATTCGCAGACGCAGTTTCATCCGGGTCATCGACCTTCACAGGATCAACATATGATGATGCCACCGCGACGACCATCGGTGGACCAAATGGGTCCTCCATCACAGCAGTACCCAGGACTTTCAGTTCCTCAGTTTCAAGGACGTAACCCAAATCCAGGTCCGATAATTACACCTCATATGCGAGCTAGTAAAACGTCGTCGGGTCTTGACCGTCTCCATTTTGATCAGGAGTCACCCTATCCAACCCACCGGTCCACTTCCAGCTCGATCCGTCAGTCTCCTCGTCCGCCTTCGCCACCCCCACTGCCTGCGATTCCAGAACAGGAGAAGGGCACCGTTAAGAAGTCGATCCTGCGATGGAAGTCCACAGCGAGTACAGCAAGTACACAGTCAACGAACTCGGCCTCGGAAGCTCAGCCACGAACAAGCTTCGAGCGACCAGGTTCTGCTGCTAGTTCTCGTGGACGGAGACCGAGTGTGATCAACTTTGGGTCAACACGAGCTTCAGTCACTTCACCGGATCTTCCTCCGAGTCCACAGATACCCAATCAATACGTGCACTCAAAGAATGGGCTAGACCACCGTACTTCACAGCGGTCGAGACTGACTACATCACCGAGTGATTCGTATTCACCCCCACAAACGCAAGCCTCACCAAGGTCTTCTTCACCTCCACGATCAATGGCCTCATCCCGTGACTCTGGAGAAACGCGACCCAGCTTCGATGTATCTCAGTTCGAGTTTGTCTCCCCAAAATCTGGAACATTAACATACCCTTATAATTCTATCGATCATCAGTGACGTTTTTCTCTTTCAAGATATCCATCTGCATACAGACACACACTTTGCATTATTACTTACTCGTCGTTCTCATCTCCACCTTTGATTTTGAATCCATGTAAATTAATTTTAATGCTTTTCCTTTTCCCAGCTTTCCTACCCCGTCTAGCCTTTTTTGACTTGACCCATTTGGATATTTTGTTCATTTGTATTTTCGTCCAGACCCCCACAATCTGGATGTTAACTATGATTCAATCGGGGCACGGAAAGGGTCATGAAGCATATATTTGAAACATATTGAATCCTTTATAAACAAATCCGTTCCTTGTCAAAAAAAAAGAATCAAGGCCCGGCAACAAAGAGTGTTACACCCTGGCAAGATCGACTTGCGAGGGGAGGAGGGGAATGTGTAGGTAACAGTACAAGTAAGGTTTGAATTGACGTAAAGGTAACTGCAGCAAGCAGTGTGTCGACGAAGTAAGAAATGGCTGGTAGACCATTTGGGGTTGAGTTAAAGGACTACTAGAGGCCGACGAGTCGGAGGACCAGATAGAAGAATGAGCCAAGGAAACGGATGGCTGATAAGCCAGCACTGTCATTATTGTTATTTGAGTATTCAATTCAGCAAGTAAGAAAGAGAGAGAAACGTACAATGCGTAGAATAAAAAGGTAAGATAAGGGTTGAACGCAGCATTACCATCTTGCGTGACATGCTTCGCAACCCACTCTGCGAAGGCCGTCGATGTAAAGACAATAATCATGAGCCTTATTAACCGAGTGATCAACATCTCACAAAAGGGGGATAACAGAAAAATAGAACAGAACGTACATATTGGAGCCAACCCAGGCTAAAACGATGTTCGTCCTGCTATTCCTGTCATGATCGGCCTGCTTGGTGGCGGCATCACGTTTTTCTTTCTCCTCGGGTGGTTTGTGTTTAAGCGATGCCCTTGAGGCAGCCCAGAGCTGGTCAACATCCTCGCGTGCAGTAGGAAGCTCGACTTCCATCATTTCCTTGCCGTCCTCGCCTTTGATTTTTTTGGCGCCACCAAGATCCTTCGCAGCACCATTGTCTCCTTTCGTTCCCCAAGTGACATCATGGAGATTGCACATGGCGTACATCATGAGGATGTTGACATAGGATGGGAGGAGAAACATATATTGGACGAAACTCGTGAACATGTGCCACGGTTCAAAGTGCATGAAGGAGCTGATGAAGTACAATCCATATGTGGCAAGAAGGGCGACAACAATATCTTGGAGTGTTTTGTTTTCCTTGAAGAGCCTATATGATATGAATACAACGTGAGATCAAAAATAGAAACACGAGGAAAGGACATACGCTGGGAAGTTCTTCCAACCCGCAATGTCGTGAGGAACAGCGAGGTAAACAGTATATCCAGCACACCATGTCGTAATGATGTTACAAAGACCGAAAAGGAACATTGCGATTGTATAAGCCCATTTCGAACCCTATTCACATTTACAAGATTAATCCGCGTTTCTTGAAATAGATACTTTCACTTACCTGAGGTCGATTACCCAGGGAACAAACCAAAACCAGGAAGAGAAGACCAATGTAGAGATTCAGGAAGATCTCAAAGACCATTTTGCCAGCACCTTGGCTCAGGAAGTTAAACGCATCTGTAGTTGAATCCTTTGTTGCTGAAGAGACCAACTATAACACCCGTGCTCAGAAGGATTGATCATTCTTGGAGTATAAGTGTGGACTCACGAAGAAGAAAGCCAGGTAGAAGTTCGCGAGAGATGTCCATGTGAAGAGAAGTTGGATGGCGTTGTAGATGAACTCGATCTAATTTCAAGGAATTATTTTATCTTCTGTACTGTATAGCAATACAAAGGATGCTTACTTGAAGGAAGATTTTGCGGAAGAATCCCTGGCCTGAGGTCCAAATCCTGAAGAAGAATACCGTAGCATGGATAGAGGCAAAAAGAGAACCATTAAGCCATCGACGACGTTGAGAGATGAACTCAGGAACCTGGACGAATGTAAGTCTAAAATCCATGCACGCGAATTCTTCAACTTACAGAAGCAGGGACATCAGTGGAAGCTTTGGCGCTCTTGACGTATTTCAAGCTGCATGACAAAAATAAATATTGCTGGAACAGAGAGGATAATGGAATAACCTACACCCAGCCCTCGCGCTTCTTGGTGACAATTTCGAAGCACAGGATACGATCTTCAGCAAGGTACATGTTTCTCTCTATCAATGGTTCTTGAGCAAATTAATCCACAATGCAGGCATGGAACAGCTACCGAATAGGCCAGCACTGCTCCCTCCAGCGTGCATGGACTCGCCCTTGAAGTACGAAGCAAGAGGACCTTTGCCATCCGGTCCATTTAAAAGAGCCTTGTACCGGTACGCGCTGAAAGCTCCAGGAAGCACGCTGATGTAACCAAAGACACTCTGAATTTCAGGAGGATGCTCAACATAATTATTAATACAAATAGTCTTCGAGGACTGACCTCTAGGGGCTTATCCAAAATATTTGACATCTTGTACTGCAGAGGTCAAGATATCAGGTCATTGTAATGAATTCAGCCTTTGGATATACCTCAAAGTTTTGCGAGGCAACTAGAGGAGATAAAAGGACAAGGCTGCACCCACGGCCGGAATCAACACAGATCCTAGATATGCAACGTGAAAAAATGCGTTTGGCGACGTTTATACACAAATGCTCACTCTCCGCAAGCACCGCCGACGTTCTTGTGTTTGTCGAAGCCTGGGGATCGTAGTCAGCATCATATATTCTGTCTCCGGGATGGTTTTAAACCTACATTTCCAGAGCTCATAAATGGAAGTTCCAGTTGGTTTAGTACCCACATCAAGGAGGATGCAAACTAGGCTGCAGAGTGAGGAGTAAGTCCATCGTGGATGCTAACAACGCGGACTCACCATTGGGTTTGATGAGAGGGCCAAATGCATTGAAGAACCAACGATGACTGTTTAATTTCTTCTTGTTTTGCTCTTTGAGGCAGAACAAAATTTGGACAGGACACGAGCCAGTGGAAACCTCGCCGGAATCTGTGACAATCACATTGGAAGTGTATCTTTGGAAGAAATTAAAATTATACAATAAGAATGGAAAAATCAGGAGACGTACTCGAAGATGTGTGCTGTGACATCTTTTCCTCCAACCGAGTCCTTAGCGATACCTTCTTGATAGCATCCCATCTAAAAGTGGGTTTATTCGAATGAAAAAAAAGCGCGTCATGTAGAAACATACAAGGTTAAGAACTTGAAGTGTGCGTTTGTTGACTTTGTTCCGTCCGTCAGAAACGATGCAGACCACGACCTTCTTCCATCCTTCGGGACCCCACATCTTGGAACGGTTCCGACTGCAAAGGTGGGCAATATTCTTGATGACACTGCAGCCCAACAATACATAAATAAGAAATAACGGCCCCGATACACCAAAGGTACTCACGCGTTCATCGTTTTAACGAACAGCACCTCATCTTCGTTGTACATGGTCATCACAATGAACAGTTCGGTCTCTCTGCCCCATAAATATTGGCGTAGGGTGTAACGGGTAGACATGAAGTCGTCAGGATCACATGTCGCGGCGGTATATCGCATCTTGGAGAACTCCTCCACATCATTCTTGCCCGCTGGCACAATGTGGGTGGGTACGGGTACATCCAGGACTAAGTTCCCGCGGACGAGCTGTACCTGCCTCACAGAACGACGCTTCATGAGTTTCTCCTTGGCGACGGACCAGCCGGTGCTCTGTTCGCGAAACATGACGGGTCTCTGCTGGGGTGGGGGGTACTGTTGCTGCTGAGGTTGATAGGGCATTGAAGGGATGGGTGGAGCGACCTGGGACATTTCGTAGGGATTGAGGTGGGCCTGGGAACCGGCATAGCTGCTCTGGTAGGACTTGGCTGACTTTGCGTCCCAGTGGTCCTGATCGCTGCGATAGCCATGGTGAGGTGAAGAGTAATCGACAACACCAGTGTTGCCTGGGGGAGGGGGAGCTACGTAGCCGCCGTCGGGGTGAGGTTGCTGGTATGGGGCCTGGTTGGCGTAATAAGGATCGTGGTTTTGGCGATAAGCCATGATTGACAGAACCCTCAATAATTACAAGGGTGTCTTGAGGAGGTACCAAGGAGTGACGAAAAAAAGAGGGACAACGCCGACGGAACCGTGTGATAGTGGTTTGAGAACAACCCGTGTATTCTCAACAAGAACTGATCTGGCGGCTGAGCCCCCAAATTTGTTTTCCACCTTCCCCTGATCAGTCTTCCCTATTGCTTGTTCATCATGTATATTTTAGTGACCTGTCATAAATGGCAGGTTCTATGCGCTAGAACATTTCAAGCTTGAGGCCTATGTATGTCGTTTCCAAGCGAATCCGGGCCGTTACGCAGTCAATGATATGTACATATGTACAAGAGAAATATATAGATGAGTTGTCGCCATGTTCATTCAGACGAGTATTTATCCTATCAGCGCGGGTTGACCGCAGGAAGTCGAATCCTCAAGGTATTACTAGTATAGTTTGCGGTTGTCGGATCAGTCGCTGAAATCAGGTTGACATGTTCCTGCTGGCGAAACATTTTTCAAAGATAGACCGCCTGGCCTCTAGGAGAGATATCGAGCAATCTAATAGACGCGAAATTTTTAGAATCCATATAGCAAGGAAGTACCTGAAACGAAACAGGGAAAGGATCAGGAGCCGAGGATTGGTCATTTTAAAGTCCGCCAACACAGCTTGTTTGGTTCTCGTTGTCTGTGGTCGCCTCTCATCCGCCAACGCCCACCCTCTCCTTCCTCCTCAAAGATACAAATACAAGGCAAGTCTAGTTTGTCTCTCTTTGCTGTGCTCGCTGTTCCCTCCGTCCCCGGTCATCGCCAGCACCTTGCGGTCCCCTTCCCCTTCCACGCCGCACACAACGTGGCCCCCTCTCCACTTGCCAGCTCTTGATGATCAGTTGGGTACAAGTGCCCTATCTCGCTTTCATGTCAGCCGCCCGCAGGGTGCTGTGATGGGCTGCCTTTGATCCACATGTCTGCCACTATTTAGTCACAGCTTTCTTGACATCCTCCATCCATTACTCTCCCTTCTTTCTTCCGTTTTACTGACTCCTACCCTGCAGTTTCTCTTTACGCTTCATCCAATCGATGGCCGATAGCTCTTCTCACAAACTCGATCTCAGAGTTGGCGGCAAGTACAGGCTTGGGAAAAAGATAGGGTCTGGTTCCTTTGGTGCGTGTATCCTCTTTAGTCGTCATCCTCCTCGCTCATCCTCTCTGCAACAGGTGACATCTACCTTGGAATCAACATCATCTCTGGCGAGGAAGTCGCCATCAAGCTTGAGTCTGTCAAGGCTAAACACCCCCAGCTCGAGTATGAATCGAAGGTCTACAAGACGCTCGCCGGCGGTGTCGGTGTTCCTTTCGTTAGGTGGTTCGGTACAGAATGCGATTACAACGCAATGGTTCTCGACCTCCTCGGCCCATCTCTCGAAGACCTCTTCAATTTCTGCCACCGCAAGTTCAGCCTTAAGACGGTCTTACTCCTTGCTGATCAACTGGTACGTTAACGTCCTTTTTCATCTATCTTATCTCATTCAACTCTTAGATATCACGCATCGAATACATCCACTCGCGCAACTTTATTCATCGCGACATCAAACCTGACAACTTCCTCATGGGCATCGGGAAACGTGGAAATCAAGTTAATGTGATCGATTTTGGTCTCGCAAAGAAATTCCGAGACCCAAAAACCCACCTCCACATTCCCTACCGGGAGAACAAAAATTTGACTGGTACCGCTCGTTATACCTCTATCAACACGCATTTGGGCGTCGAGCAGGCTCGTCGTGATGACCTTGAATCTCTTGCCTACGTTCTCATGTACTTCCTACGGGGCGCCCTCCCATGGCAAGGTCTCAAGGCTGCGACCAAGAAGCAGAAGTACGATCGCATCATGGAGAAGAAGATGACCACCCCGACTGATCTCCTTTGCCGAGGATTCCCCAATGAATTTGGAATCTTTTTGAACTATACTCGTGCCCTCCGCTTTGACGACAAGCCTGACTATTCCTACCTTCGCAAACTTTTCCGGGACCTGTTTGTTCGTGAAGGTTACCAATACGATTACGTTTTCGACTGGAGCGTCCAGCGCGGTGCACAAGACGACGGTACTCAGGGCTCCGGGTCCAAATCTGGCGCCCCTAGGCGCAAGGTCGTCCAGGAAGAAGATGAGCACCGCGCGAGCGACAGGATGTAAGTTGTTTCTGACGCATATGTGGGTTTTTGATCCTCTTGCTCATGATCACTTCTCATCTATAGGCTTCGCTCGCACACTCGTCAGGCCCAACAAGGTGCGCCTGGAGCAGTTGGCCAACAACGTGGAACTCGAGGGCGTGATGCCGAACTATGGTAAACGGGCCCTTTGGGTTAAGGCCTGAATCTCCTTACCATTTGCCTAATTGTTTGATCTGTCTGCGCGTCCCGAGAGTTACCGGGCGAGTGGGGGGTGGAGGGTAGAATGCATTGTTTCGCTCGGTTCGGGATGGGGTGGGTCTCTCGGCGTCAGGGAAAGCTGAAGGGTGTTGATGATGGATGGCTGTGGTGGTAATGATATTGCGTGACGGGTGTAAAGTTGGTTCTGAGCTCATTTCAGTGGTTGGGGCACGTCCGGTTCGATATTCAGAAGGCCGTCCTTCCAGTGAATGCATGTGGCAAAGCAAGCAATCAATACCGGCTCCTTACCCCCTTCTCTGCTCCCGTCGCCACCGGTTCTTTGGCCCTCAACGTTTCAATAGGAACAACGAGTCGCGCAAATATTCTTCCCCTTCTCTCTGCTCCCACATATTCAATTCAACACATACATTCCATACGAAGCAGAAGAACGTCGGGCTTCCACAAACATCTTAACGACCAGAAATCCTACATGACTTGCTGCGACTGCCTTTGATCAAGATAACTTTATTAAAACGGACGCTTTTTTTCTTTTCTGGGGTCCAGCCCTTTTCTTGCTCTCTTTTTACTGCCACTCTCGTCCTCCTATGACGGGACCCTCGCGGTAAAAAAAGATCCTGGGCCGGGTCTTTTCCCTCTTCCCCCCAGCCTCCCCATATGATAGCATGCGCCCGTTTTGTACATACTTTTCTGCCCTTCCTCGATCCTTAATATTTGGAACTCCTTTTTTACGTTTGTGACCAAACCAACTACCTTTCTCCTTCCTCCATCATCCTTTTCTTTCTCTCTACACACGCCCCAGATTCAACACCATACAAGTACGCGTACTTTTCAACAACGCACTTGATACAACATTTCTTGTTCTTTTTTTCTTTTCCCCCATTTATTCTAACCATCCACCTTTATGTCTCGCGCTACGTTACGTCTCATGTCTTCGGTTCCTCAAATCTCTTTTTGTTGTCCTTCTATTCCCCACCTCTTTCTGGTCCTGGGACCTTGTTGAGGGCGAGTGGGATAGAAGAGGGCGCCAAGCTGTTTGGGATGTGGGTGGGATGGGAACTCGTGAATGACTGCCACTCCTTCCAGGTGGACATTCATTTGGTTTGGGAGGCTATGGAATGGCTGCCCGTTATCTGTATGGGACAGCCTACATCGGACGGTATTTTAATGAGTTAGGTATTTGTGTAATCTTCAATGAACAAAATTTGTCTTACTTCTCTCCTCTCTGTGATCTGTGAATGTTCAACTTGCTGAGCATTACCCAGTCATGATCATGAACTCCTTCGCATGTGCGTAAATGTCTCTTTTACTGTGGCTGTGCTGACCCCCAATTCCTGACCATGGAGTTGGACCACATGAATGTTGATGTACCTGCCCCCTCTAGTTGGGAAAGCTTTTCTGCCTCCTCTTCCTTCGAAAAGTTGGATCTTGAAGACCTCGATCTCGATGTTCTGGGCACCAGAATGGCAGAATTTTCCGTGGACCAGATGTGGGTTCTCCGTCTTGCCAGACTCGGAGCAGAGGCCACGCCCTCTCAATGGCTGCCGTTAATCTCCACTATTTTGATGCACCTCACGAAAGAACTATCGCAAACGGATGTAAAAGACAGCATTATCTCGACTCCGACCTTGCTCGGCGCGGAAATTCTGGTCAATAGTTTCAAACATCACGAGTTGGAACATTGGAAAGCTGGGGTGAAGAGCGGTTTAAAATCCAATGATTGGCACGATCTAATTACCCGCTGTATGTATATTTCTGAATATGGATCATTGGATCTCCTCTAATCACACACCACAGCAACAATCCGAAGTCACAAGCTGCCGAAGGTAGCTTTGGGTGTCCCAATCGAATTCAGTATGCTTCATTATTTCCTATTTCATTCTGCTATTATACTCGCATTCTGCTCATCATTTTTCTTTGCTTAGAGGATGGTACGTTTTTGTGTTTTTATCCTTAATTCAGTCGTACCTTATTGATCATATTTGTGATTCAGCTGTAATCCGCGCTTGGGGCCTGGAATACCACGGCAATGCTCACAAGATTCTTCTCAAAGCGATTGATAAATTACACATGCTCTCAGTGGAGCTCAACTACGCCAAATTAATGCCCATTGCCCAGTCATCCGGAATGGGGAAATCCAAGACTGCAGATCAGGCTGCCACAGAGCGGATCCTCTTCCCTATATGTTTACGCGAAAATATTGGCAAAAAGTATTTCGGTGTGTACCATGGACTCTGGACAGTCAGCAGTGGACCAATTACATTTACTCCAGCATACTCCCCTACTGACAAAGTAGTCCGCGACCACCTTATGTCTGCACCAGCCACTTCAAAGGAGGGAGAATGCAAACAATATCTCAGGTCATTCTTGTCCTCTCTCTTCGACACAGCACGTCTTCAAGTGGACCGGCTCTTCCCTCCAAACGCTAAATTGTATAATTATGTGTACATGGTGAAGGCCTTCTATGATCTCTTTGCAGATCCATCGCAGAGAAACATTTTCTATGAAAGTGTCATTGCAAATGCTAAAAAAGGCCCTTACATCAATGTCTGGACCTCCTTTAACAGATTTAAGCTTAGCTTAACACGGCTTTGTTCTGACTGGCCAGTGGCCACCATCTGCCCTTTCCTCATTTCTATTGATGAGGTCCATGTCCTCTATACTCATCGTGAAGCAGACATTGAGTCAGACTATACTCTATACTCGCGCTTCAAGTCAATTTTGAACGAGGGAATCAAGCATGACTTTGCTGTCATCAGTCTCTCAACCGCCAGCCATGTCCCTAGCATTGCCCCTGCAAAAGCATTCTCACCATCATTGCATGAAAGAGGCAAGGACCGTATTCTTCCAGCACCATTCACAGAGCTTCCTTTTGATGCTCACATTATTGCCAATCCCCTCATTGCTGGTGCTGAGAACCTGACTTCTGTTGGCACATTGGAGTTCACAGCAAGGTTTGGGCGACCGATGTAAGTAGTTAATCCAACCTGATTATTTTCGTACCCTCACGCTCTTGTCTGTCCTTGTAGGTTCTACTCGAATTATTTGACTCGCAAAGATTTACAGGAGAGTAATATTGTTGATGGAATTGTGGGGAATATCCGCGAGAAACTTTTTGGTCAGCCTTGGCCTCCAGAGGCCCCAGACTCGGAGGCCCCGCGCACAGCGGATTTCAATCTTTCAACAATTGCTGTTTTATCAACTCGACTCCTCCTTGACCTCAATCCTATAGCTGGTGCAGATGTCCAGCAATACGAAGGAGAACTAGTCCGTAACCACCTGCTCGGAATACTTTATTCAGTTCATCAAAACCGGCAGACAATCATGACCGGATCGTCTTCTGAGCCTCTAATTGGAGAAGCATCTGCACAAATCATGAATTACACCCTCATGAACAAGAAACCATACATGGATTATGGAATTTGTTGGCAAAATTTGTTAACCATGGCTTGGCAGCACAAGGCGCAATCGGAGAACTAATTGGTCGGGCTCTCTGCATTTCTGCGATGGACCGAGCCATAAACCAACTGCCAGTGGAAACTGTCTGTGAACTCAAATACCAGACACCTGTGAAAGTAGCAGATTATTACAAGGCACTTCTAACAAGTGAAGCATGGGAGAATCTTTGTCAATCCGTACCAGCCAACCGGGCACAACTGAGCAAGGACTCAGGCAAGAAAACATTTGAAGTTGCATTTCAGAATGCCTATCTCCATTTCTCACACTTTATAAAAGCGAATGATGCCTCCCCAATGTGTGATACATTAGCCTGGCAATTTGGCTCCGTGGAGCAGCAGTTGTTTGTCAGCTTAATCAAGAGCTTACAGATCGCATGACTCCTATTTACTTTCAAGATCGAGGTGCTCTCTCTCCGGGATCAATTTCAGCAATCCTTGACCAAGATAAAACGGGCCACTCAATACATCCTAATAACGTCCCAATTCAGTCTGCTGAGGATCTTTCCATTTTTTCCCATGGACACAAGTTGCCTTACATTGCTTCTACCCATTGCTATGCCTCAAACAAGACAAGTTGCCCAGGCGAGTTCACATAACCTCCGGAGCTCATCGAACGACAAGGAGGCACCTCGTTATCAAATCGATATCTGTGGCCTCAATCATCAGTAAATTGTGGAAAGTCCTGTAAGGCAA
>Ga0307509_10005498_pt1 | contig 17599 bp, 10 predicted proteins | sample 10_EM_MG_FD_202245 | JGI IMG/M metagenome (GOLD analysis project Ga0307509, IMG submission 202245) | Populus trichocarpa ectomycorrhiza microbial communities from riparian zone in the Pacific Northwest, United States - 10_EM | ecosystem: Host-associated > Plants > Roots > Unclassified | place...
AGGATTCTACCGTTCTGCATAGTGCACTTCTGGGCTAACAGGATCAATATCCTACCCTATGGTGGATAGTGCCGCACTAGAGATGAGAGTTTGCTTGCATAGATATCAGGCGCATCCTATAGATAATAACCATATCTGGTTGATGACGGCCGGGCCCTGCAGATGACGGCTGGGCCCTGCAGGGCCCTATAGGTGACAGCCGGGCCCTGCAGGTGACGGCCGGGCCCTGCAGATGACGCCGGGGCCCTGCAGGTGACGGCCGGGCCCTGCAGATGACGCCAGGGCCCTGCAGGGCCCTATAGGTGACGGCCGGGCCCTGCAGGTGACGGCGGGGCCCTGCAGATGACGCCGGGGCCCTGCAGGGCCCTATAGGTGACGGCCGGGCCCTGCAGGTGACGGCCGGGCCCTATAGGTGACGGCCGGAACAACCCATTTTAACTAAACCTACAGGGCCCGGCCGTCAACACCCAGGACGGCCGTCTTACATGAATTAGGACGCTTTGCCCTGGCGTCCTTACCCACCCTGCCCGGGACGCCCGGGACTATAGGACTGCCGGGCCCTATAGGGCGCCCGGGACGGTTGGGAACACTGCTCCTAATGCGTTATGAATCATTCTGGTTTCGAGTTAGGGTATTTTATTGCTTTGTGGCTCCCTCTTTCTTTGGCGTATTTTGGGAAAGTTCTTCGAGCTACAAGGAACTGCTAAATCTAGGTTCAGGATCTACAATATTCAATTATTCGCCCTAGAAGTGCTTAGTTAACTTAGTTGATGTTAAACAGAGTTGGGACGAGGCATAAGAGGTGCGCAATGCCCCTAGACGCAGAAGCCCAAGACATCTATTCACATATATCCTACCTGTCAAGGTTGGTATGCTCATCGTGTCAGGAACCTCCTTAAAACAACACTAAACTAAGTAACTACTTGTCAATTCTGTAACCTACTCCTAAGTACCTCGAGAATCCCAAAGGGAACTTAGGAGATACTGATAGGATAGGAGGGAAAGTCTCGGTGGAATATCTTCAAAAGATATAAGAAAGATGAGGGACTAATAGAGTGACCGTTCAACTTGTAGAATATTAAAGAAGAGCGTTCCTGTGAGGCTTGAGAGCTTGAATCCTTAGGGGATCGCAGGCTCTTTAAATACAAATAAAACATAACCAAATATCCTGTGCCTAACACAAACACTTACTATGCTGAGATAGTATCAAAAGCAAACAACTAAGTCCTAGAACATAGGTATAAAAGCAACAGGATGTAACTAACAAAACAAGTAATGAAATCAAACAATAAGGAATCGCTACTGATGTACTAATCCAGTAGTACTAGTAGGAAAGCATAGGGTTGCCTAAAGGGTACAAGGATATCAAAAGGTGCTATAAGCGAACTTAAGGATAAATAACCCAATAGGAAAATATAACAAATAAGGAAAGTACAAGGTAAGGAGAGCAGCGCTACTATTGTAGAACCTAAATAGGAAACATCCAATGTCAGGTAAGTACAGTAGCGAGAACAATTGGCAGATCCCGTTACAAATTCCAACTTTACATTTCACTATCATACAAGTCAAAAAACGAAGCAATGAACACTAGCATAGTATTTTCATTCCACCTCTAGAGGTCTGGTTACATGCTCCTACTCGGCATCACCCCACCTCGAGAATTTGCTCTTGAGAATAACGGATTCCTTGAGTAACTGCAATACTACTGTTATTCCTTGGGGTCTTCTCCATCGTCTCCAATCACCTCCCCCAGTACTGGAAGTGCCTCCCATATTACAGGTTCCAATGCATGTTGCTGGCTTAAAGACCCGGAGGAAGGCTTATTTAACCTGTGTTCTGGCAGCCACTTGGCGGAAGTCTTCTTGGGGCATATCTGTTATTAGTCACGCACCCAAAGGGAAACGATTGGATAGTACTTGTAATTGTGCCTAGCAAGCCACATTGCCCCGCTTTCTCTAGCTGTTGTCACAGAGCGTTTACAAACTCCCCTGGTCACCCGACAAATCGCTGCACCACTTCTGCATTCAACCGACACTTTGGCTGGAATGCCATGGCTCGAACTTCATATTCGGTCAGCATTGGCGATAGTAGTGCCCATTCCGGCAACGTAATAGGCAGCTTCAACAACACTTTCTATCTCTTCGACGAGAATGAGCAGATTATGCGATGGCTCTCCCCACTAGAGCCAAATAATAGACACCATGATGTGCGCACCGATCGGTTCGACGGTGTAGGGGAATGGTTTTTGGAAAAGAGCGAGTTTCGGGAGTGGAGGGATTGTGAAGGAGGAGCCGATAAGGCTGTCCTGTTTTGCTCCGGAAATCCGGGGGTCGGCAAGACATATCTGAGGCAAGAGGCAGGATGCTTTTTTGACAGAAGCGAATACCGCTGACAGTCAGAAATATTAGTTCCTTGGTGATCGACAGCCTGTGTGATCAGGGTGGGGAGGAAAATATCGCGGTTGCAGCCTTCTACTGCGATTTCCTTTCCCAGCAAGAGCAGACAATCAACAACATCGTGGGAGCTATTCTGAAGCAGCTAGTTAGTAGAGGGGGGGTCACGAAGGGCCTACGAGAGGCGTTTCAAAAAGCGAAAAAGGAAGTTGGTGGTAGAGGGCCGCGACTTGCGGATCTGATGGGGATGTTGAGGACTGTTATTGCTTTGCTACCCAGGGTTTTCATCTGTGTTGATGCCTTGGATGAGTGTTTACCGAAGCACCTGCCAGAGGTTCTCGAGTCTCTGAGAGATATTGTTCGGGAGTCCCCTAGCACGAGAATATTCCTCACCGGGAGACCCCATGTCAAGGAAAATATTCAAAGATATTTCGCCAAGGCGGCTGTGATACCAATCAGCCCTAACACTGATGATGCCCGGAATTATCTGGAGATGAGGTTAGATAGGGATTCCGAGCCAGAGGCAATGACCAACGATTTAAGGGTGGATATCGTGAGAGTTATCTTGAAGAAGATGTCTAATATGTGGGTAGGACCATTTCGGATTTCCACTCTGTCAACGCTGTATACTTACCAACTATTCCGTGTAGATTCCTCCTTGTTTCGCTCAACATCGACGCCATCCTAGGAGAGGTGACAATTCGCCGGAGAAGAAGGAAACTAGAACAGATGATGCTTGGCAATGGATTGAGTGATGCCTACACGGCAACTTTAGCACGACTGAAAGCCCAGAAGGGGTATAAATCAGTACTCGGACAGAAGGTCCTGATGTGGGTGCTGTATTCGGAATGGCCGCTACGAGCCCAGGAGCTCTGTCATGCTTTGGGGGTGGAGATAGGATTTGTAGATCTGGATCTGGAAGATGTCCCTGCGTTATGGACACTCGTATCATCTTGCTTGGGTCTTGTTACGGTCGAGGCGTCTTCGTCTACAGTTCGACTGGTGCACTTCACTCTTCAGGAGTATCTCTCAAGCGATCCGACTCTCTTCCATAGCCCTCACTCAATAATTGCCGAGGTTTGCTTGACATACCTCAATTTTCGATCTATCTGGGATCTTTCGCCAACTCTCGACTCGGCCCCCGCAACAACTCCCCTTCTAGAATATGCTTCTGTATATTGGGGGAGGCATACAAGAAGGGAGATAACGGAAAATATCAAAAAACTTGCACTAAGGCTTCTCGAGAGATTTGATGAGCATATATCTGCTCAACTACAATTATCGCAGTACAGTCAAGATGCATACGATGGCCTATATATTGATAGGACGAGAGGGCCTACAGGATTCACAGGACTCCACGGAGTAGCATTTCTCGGGATTGCGGAGATAGTGCCTGCTGTATTGGAGATGAAGGAATGGGACGTTAATGCATACGATTGCATGGGGATGACGGCACTCACGTGGGCAGCCGTAAGAGGACACGAGGAGGTGGTAAGGGTGTTTCTGGGACTAGAGGACGTCAATCCCAACCAGGCAGACACGAAATATAGCCAGACACCACTCTGCTGGGCAGCTAAGAACGGGCATGAGGGAATAGTAAAGATGCTTTTGGAGCGAGAGGGCGTCAATCCCGACCAGGCAGGCACCCATGATGGCCGGACACCACTCTCACGGGCGGCTGAGTACGGGCATGAGGGAATAGTAAAGATGCTTTTGGAACGAGAGGACGTCAATCCCGACCAGGAAGACACTTACTATGATGGCTGGACACCACTCTCGTGGGCGGCTGGGAGAGGGCGTGAGGGAGTAGTAAAGATGCTTTTGGAACGAGAGGGCGTCAATCCCAATCAGGCAGACACCCAATATCACCTGACACCACCCTCCTGGGCGGCAAAGAACGGGGATGAGGGAATTGTTGGAAATCGGTTAATTCTGTTTGGCATGCTATAGTTTCTTTTGTTTTATGCAAGTGCGGGAGCATGGGAAATATGTTTCCATTCATGTATGGCAAGGAGCATGGAGTGTTAAAAAGGCAAAGGAGATGAAGGCAGAACAAGAGTTTGGGCATTAGGTCAAAGGCGCAAGTGAGCTGGAGTCCTTGTGATCCATTTCATTTGTTCAGGGATTACACAGTGTGCTTCTTTCTTTTGTTTCTGTTTTGGGATAGGAAGCTGCGGGGAAGAAAATGGAGATGTGTGGTGACCGATGGAAAGATCAGAGCGTGGTTCTGTTTTTGATATATACTTCTGTCCTTATCACTAGATTAGCAAGTAAGAACGAAGAGAAGACGTTGCGAGCCATCCATCCAATTCGGTGCCTATATTTAGCCATTTTGAATAGAAATAGTCAAGATGATTTTGGAACGAGAGGGCATCAATCCCAACCAGGCAGACACCGAATGGGGCCAGATACTACGGTGCGGGAGTAGGCATATACGGATAGTAATGATGCTTCCGCAAAAAGATGGCGTCAATCGCAGCTGGCTAGACACTGAACATAGCCTAGCACCCCCCGCGGGCCGCTAAGGATAGGCACGAGGGGGTAGCGAAGATGGTTTTAAAACGGGGCAATTTCAATTCCGACGCAGTAGGCCACAGTGGCCTGAGATCACTCCCGTCGTGACAGGCATGGGGGCTAGCACGTTGTAGAGATGCAATTCCCCGCTGATCTCCTAGGCACTAGCATCGGAGGCCTCAACGCTCAACCTGTGCTCCATTGTCAGGTCACGATGAGGAAACTCGAGCATTGTGCCTCAAGAGTTCTGTTCCCTAGTCCGCAGATAGAGACCTCTGATCAGCCCCACGACCCTAGGTCTCTCAACCCTTTCCTCTAGCCCCTAAACCTCCGGCACCCTCCACAGGAAGCCGAAACCCATCCTAACACTCAATCAATTCTCTCATTTGCCGTCAATTGGCGTTTTTCTTTTCATCGCCTTTCTTATCTCCTTCCACCTTTCTCCTTTCCATCTTCCACTAGATATATTCCCATATATACTTGTAGAGCGAGGGATTGGTGTAAGCAAGACCTCTATAAATTTGGATGTAAATATACCTTGATAAGGGCGTTTTCCAGCGTACTGTGCTACGGATTTGGGAAGTGTGATCTGCTCATTGGATAACGCAATCAGATGTTAAGGTTCCAAGTTAGTATAGGATTAGGAGGAGCTTATTTCAACAACATCATGTGTTTATTCTGGCAGTACCTGTCCGGGATCTCCCAATCTTATGCCTTTCACCAGGTACTATACCTTGATTCGCCATAAGAAAAAGATTTTGCAAGGCAATGGATCAGGAGAAGGTGACTCACCAAAGTGAAAATAGCAAATATGCTTATGGCTTTCAGGGCCCGCAGCTAGTTTTCCAAGGCAAAGCAAGTAAAATAAACTTTTTTTCCTTCTCTGCTACCCAGCCGATCACCACCCTTAAGGTCTAGGATCAGTTTCTACCACCCATAGCAGGATTGATGGCCCCCTAGAATCCTGTAGATAAAGGCTGGGTTCTCCAAATCTCCTTGCCCCCATAGGTCAGGATTGTTTGATTCTCCTGCCATACATGTCGGATTGTTCAATAATAACCTACTGTCAGCGTGAATTGAACTCCTAAACTCCTGCTAAGTGCGACAGGGGTTACTCGGTTTTTGGTATGTTAACCAGTGGGGTGGCTAGGTATTATGCCATAGAATATCAACTTAAGAGCAGATACTTATTCCACTGAAAGCTAGATTTCGGAGTTTAATAGGAAGGGCGGCGTATCTCTTGAGTTGTTAGCAAATTTCTAGGGAGGTTTATTTGCTCCTTAAAATTGAGAGACTCTCTGTAATTTCAGATAAAAGTCATGCTTTGTGCGCTCATTACTGCCACGCATTAGGTATGAAACTACACAGCGCGAGCGATACAGATTTTCCCGTGGACTGAATGGTGGATAGAGCACACACCAGATCATTCTTATAAGGTAAGTTAGGCTCTCCCGAGTTCACATGTCGCTAATTAATCTCTGGGGAGAGTTAGAGTATTATGGCAATCTATTATCTGAGCCTAATTACTTTATTTGGGGAATGAGGATAGAGCTGGGTATTTCCCGGGGCTCTCAAGTTAGACTCTACGCGTTTAAGCAATATCCGGTAACAATTGATACCTTTTCCGGGAGGTTCCCTTAATTTGACCTCCGATTCGCTCTCTTCTATGTACCAATACTTTATTTACCCCTGCCACGAGTCTTTTTATTTAGGGATATGACTTGAAACACAGGAATTGTCTTCCGGTCGGACTAGTCTCGGAAGTGTAGTGCTGTCCACCTTCGGGCGCCCAACAGAATTCATCCAACATTCACACACATCCACACGCTCCCCCAACAGTGACCTAAGTTGCTGAAACAGAGGGAAAAAACAGAGAAACTAGAAATTGGGAAATTGGACTATTATAGAGGGTGTCCCCGCAAAACTGCGATATTCGCTCCGCTCCATAATAGCACATCTTGAGTCACGAAGTATGATTCGTGTTGGTTTAACCTGTAGATGTGGAGAGTGAGGCTGGCCACTGATCTACCGGGGGTTGGAAACGCTGCAGCCATTCTAGAAGGGCTCCGGGGATTACAAGGCCGAGGCAGTTTCTGAAGTTCCATACCAATGGCAAGAACCCGTGCGCTGAATTCCGTTAGGACACCAAGGCCGAGATGTCCGCACTACTCTCCTAGTCACCCTAGCTGGAACAATAGTTTTTCCTATGATGATTTCAGCTAGCGATCATTTGGAAGCTCGAATCCCACTTTTTAGTCCTATCCCTTTTGGGCATGTTCTGCCCTCTTCCTAGTAGAATAGGTTGCGGGATGCTCCTTATTACCCTTGCAGAGGCATGAGTCCATCCTTCCAGGGGGTACCGGCCTGGGCATGCCGAGGGCTCACTCTTAACCGAGACTGGGAGTAAGGAGGACTCGACAGGGCAGTGCGCTTTCGTATAATATTTGAGTACAATTAGGTCGATTTCCTTTTAATCAGGAATGAAATGCCCTCGGGTGTTTTCTTGAGGGCTCGGCGAATGATTTCCCTAATTGGAGTTTCGCTGGGCAGCCAAGGGTGTAATCATGCTTGCACACTAGGAGAAATCTAACTAAACTAGGAGAGAAAATAGATTTTATCTACGATGACCCCAAGTAACTTAACTGCAAAATACCCCCATGGCATCGCTACGACAAATCACTACGTAACAATACCCAATAGACCCTAAATAGTTATGCAATTTTTTCCAGACGGACGATCATTACCCAAGACAGCCGTTGTTATTAGACTTATTATAGAAGGTTTTGGAGAACCTCCACTTTTATCGGTCAGATTCTACACACCCCTGGAAGCGCTATCCACGGGTTGATTAGGGTAAAGTACTCGAGTACTACAGTGCCCGGCGGCCAGGGTTTGGTCTTCGTGCCCAACTATAATACCTAAAATTAGTGAAATAAGAATCCCTGAAAATTATATCATGATGTAGCACCTTCGAGGTTCCAAATTGTGCAAGAGCAAAAGATACACAGGTAACGAGAAAGTTTGTAAATAACAATTCACTCCGACAATTGATAAAAACAAATTCTTAAACAGGGACTCTGACCTTTCAAACTCCTAACAGACGATGAAACCTGCGCTCATGAAAGGAAATTAAATAGTATGATAAGGAAAGGATAGTCCAATCACAAGTTAACTTCCTGACCCACTTCCCCTTATCCACTTGCTAGAGCTCAACGCATCCCGCTGGGTCTCCCATATTTCTTGTCCGAGGCTGATCAGTTGAGCGCCAAACACCTTCAATACATCTTCAACTTCAAGATCCTCTGCACCATCAACATACATGCCCCTCCCTTCCTCACCGCCAAATGTCATCCTTGCCCAACAGTGGCGGAGGTGGCTGACCCAGGGTGCGGCACTATCCGGTCTCACCCTTGTCGCAATCAAGTAGAACGACGACCTTGTAGAGTGGGACGATTTAGGCTTGAATAAATTGATGTCTGCGAACTGGCTAAAGCGGTATAATAGAGAAACGGTATTCCATACCTCCACCCTGTGTAGGAGAACAAGCATCGTGCCGCCGGGCCGGATATTCGTGAGCGCAAGGATCAACTGTGAAAATAACAGTCTCCCAGGCTCCCATGAGCGGCATTCTGCATGCTTGTGCGTGCGCAGTCGTTGGCCGTCGCATATCACCAGGTCATATGGATGGGTCATCTGTGGTAGCGGTGGATTCGCGGCGAATGCCTGGCGGTCTGGGGAATTCTCTGGCGCACTCATCCCTGGGGGAAAGTATATGGTGTGGAGGGTCAGATCTGTAAATGAAATGGTCAGGTTGTGCCGGTCGGAGGTCCCGAGGAGCACTTCATGGCCGCCGCTCTCTACCGGGAGGGTTATCCCGTCCACGACGCATCGGGGGTTTTTCCCCAGGGCGTACTTAGTAAATGCGCCAGGAGCCATGCACACATCTAGGACACGCTGTCCAGCCTGCTGAGGAAATATGCTCGCGGCGCTGTTAATCTCCTCTGCTATATCTAGCATCCTCCTGAAAAAGGCCTGTTGAGTTTTCTTGTTATTGCCAGAGGAATCCGCGGTGGCCCTTTGCCATTTGAAATGGCGATCTGCTTCCTCCGATTCCCAGCCCTGGTGATTGTAAATAGTCAGAAGTCAATAATTCAAACTTGATGGTATGTAGATCAAACGGGTTACGCAGATAAGAGGACTTTCATGTTAGATGTTTGAGGAGTTAGCATCACTAACCTTTGCTCTCAACACACATAGATCCTGAAAGACTCTAACATTATTTTGCTCAAGAAAGTCCTTAATAGCATTCGATTTCTGCGTCTGGCTTCTGGCATCCTCCTGCTCCATCTTTTCCCTTTAATTTGAAGCAGGGCAAAAGATTCAAAGTCTGGAAAGACTCAAAACCGAGCGCAGCAGACTGGGAAGTGATACTAAATTCGATATTAAGTACTAGTATCACAACCAGGACACACACGGGAGGAATAAGAAAAGAAAAATTGAAAAAAGGCAATTTCTTCAGGTTGAGTGCTTATCGTCGCCAGCAGCCAAGCTTCTAGGTAGGCAAGGTAGACCGTGGAGCAAATTACTCGTAAGGATAATGAGAAAAGCAAAAGAGAAAGCCCGGGTACTCCAAGGTAGTTAACAGTCTCCGCCAAGAGGAGCTCCCTAAGCCACTACCGGATATGATTACCAGGGCTGGGGAGTCCTTTCTGACTACCAAGACCTCGAACCCCTGTGCGCAGATTATGATACAATATGTCTCCCTGTCTATCATTCCCCCAATAATATTCTGGTCTAGTCGGTATGGGAGGTGGGAAGAAGGGGTCTGACCAAACCTGACTGAACTAAGGCAGTCAACTCTTGCCGGAGTGCAGGGAATTGAGGGGCCTTATTCACTAATTGTGCTTGGCTAGTTGACTAGGAAAATAAGCACTGCAATGTTTAAATATAACTTTCCCGAGTAGTTAGAGTTTTCTTCTGCCAGAAGAGATTAGGTGCTCTTTGCCTTATCGATAAAGAGCTTCCTGGGTGTAAAATATAGTATTTAGGTAACTCCACCAACAGTGGTGACCCGGGGAAGGGATGGGGTTTTTTCACTTCCCGGGTTTTGGTGAACACCTCCCGGATATACCCGGGGCGCAGCACTATGCACTTAAAACCACGAGGCAGAACGGGAGGTGGCATATCAAATCGAAAGGTAGGTCACCCTGATGCCTTGCAAGAGTGTTGCGTGAAATTACTCTTATCGCTAAGAGTGCAAGGCTGCCTATCATACTACCCGAGGGGCTAGGACGGAGCTTTGCTTAAATTTAGCAGTGTGACAAAACACTAAATGCACCCTTCCGTGGAAAATATTGGTACTGGTATGGGGGTGTATCGTCCGCAGAGTTGTGGTAGGTTGCCATAGCATTTAACCGTATTCCCTATCACACGTAAGTCTCTAGAGGTACTTGCCAATCAGATGGGTAAAAGTAAAGCCACTCCCTCCTTATGTGCAGTTTTCCGTACTTAGTACTCGAGTACTCGAGTATGCATACTGCATGTCATTTCCACTGCAAGCCCGGCCGCCAACTAACCTAGTTAGTACTGTTATCCGGCACCTTTTCAATAAACCTCCGATTGCCAATACGAGAATTCACTGGTGAAGTTAGGCGACCCGGATATATTGTAGTAAACATGATCGCTGGGCTATTGTACAGTGGGAGCTGGTGTTACAATTTCCTTGGGAAGGGGGGGTTGGGGATAAGCTGCATAGTTCCCCGCAAGACCGATGAAGCCCTAGGTTGTTGGATTACCCCTGGAATTTTGAGTTTGCCCTCCTCCTCATTTGCACGATGGGAGTAATGCAAGAGGCTAGAAGAAAGTTGTGCGGCTTTTGTGGGTTGTGAGGGCTGGCTTGCAGGGTAGTGTACATGCTCCCCGCATCGATGCTAGCACAGGACTCTTCGGATAAGCTAATATTCTAGTGGGGGATACCAAGCGGTAAGGTACTTGGACTCATGTAAAGTATAATTAATGAACTCTTTCGTGGAATAAACTTGAGTAGCGGTCACAAAATTTGTACACTCAAGCACCGGGTATTCAAATTTCCCACTACGTGGCTTCCATATTGTGGCTACCGATACATGCAACATTCAAACGCCAAGCACCGGTATCCTACGTATCCGTCACTAAACACCTACACAGTGGGTAACAGTACAGGGGATCGCCTATGCTATCTTGGGATCTAATTAAGTAACTAACGAATACATAGGATCTCCCCGAAACCACAGAAACCCTGCCTTCAATGTATAAGTGACAGATGCTTCAGAGTACCTGTAGTAGAGCACTAGCGCAGGGTGCTAAAGAATGGTATCTTACATACACCCGGGAGTATCCCCGTAGCCCTTATATTGCACAGGAATTTCATATAACTTACAACGTCCGCCAGACTATGGAGGCTTCCCCACAGAACCGTCACGCTATCATATGATATTCCAGAATTTATTCGCCCTGCCTGCTTTCCTCCCGAGAAGCACCGAATCAAAAGTAGAGTTCCGTGCCGCCATGAGCATGGAAACTTGCATTCGCATACACAACCACATAACGCAATCTCCTTGACAGGATTATCCTTCACCCGTCCGAGATAGTTTCATTCCATGTTGAGGGACTGCCGGTAGAAACCCCCGCCAGAGACTCCGAGTGGCGCCCGCCATTAACCCCTCTCACTCACCCCTCCACCATCCTCGAGGTACCTAGATAATTGACACGTTGACTATACAAAGTGTGATGTTCCCTTCTAGATTGGATCGTGAATGTGTATGGAAGAATTGAGAGACTAAAAGCACATGTGGATATAGTGTTGTGGGTGGGGTGTGAAATTCTCATTCTGTTTCTGATCTTTGACTTGGGCCGAAAAAGTCTAAAAGGGAACTTATCTAAGCCCATTCCAACCAAACGCTCCGGAATATGAAACCTTCCAAAGATCGAAATTTTATGCGAGCTCATTCGGAGGGCTATCATCAGCTTGTGAATGAGTAAGGATAGCATGGACTATTTAGTATGACAGAGAGCATAATGGGGAACTCTGAACACATGTGGGAAAGCCATGATGACTAAAATCAAGCGGGTAGTGGCTTGTGGGTATAGCAATCTAAGGATCTCAGTCAGAACTATATCGATCTGTGGGTGGAATGTGGTGGTGGTGGATGGCGTGTTCATTGAGCAGCATCAAAAGCCTATCACTATCATTAAAAATGTATCTGCGCATCAAAAAGCTTCAGTGTAACAAAGTAGTCCAAAAATATCGATCCGACCGCGTTTCATATTTAATTTGATTGGGAAAGTGCATTTTTACTTCTTTAAACTCTTTTTATATGAGCACTATGTAGTGCTACTGTGACTTTAAACTTCAAACGAAAAAAAAAACCTTGTTTATTTAATAAATCTCCGTTGCTAAACTTCCTAATTCCACTAGAAGAGGGGAAATTACCACAAAATCCCTCGCATTCGGCCCCGCCGGGCCATCACTGCTTTTGATTTTCACTAACAAATTTACTGCTGGGTGAGTCGGGGGCTAAACAGCTGCTTTTTCTTTGTTTGTCAAAAATCGAGTTGCCGTAGTGAGCCGACTCACTTCGCGCCTGAAAATAGTGTAGGGAGGATGTGCTCATAAACTTCTTTATCTTGTCTCATATTCTAGACTAACGGAAAATGCAGGGTGTGCATTATATAAAACACGGTAACAGCATCCTGATCCTTCTATGAATCACCACAAATGTCTCCTGCGCACACTCTAGTTATGAAAGAGGGGAGACCATAACTAAAAAAAAACCCTTCTCCGTAAGTCACGGCAACTCCAGAACAAATGACACGATTGACAACACTCCCGAAACTTCCACGATCAACCGTCCCACTAGAGATCCCCCCAGCTACTCTAGCAAGTTTCACCATCGCCAGTGCGTTGCTAACCAACCACCGCCATCAGGGTTTCTGGGGGAGGTGGGGGGATTACTCTATCTGAACAATTATCTCTACTCCCGAATCTTACATTTTCCCTGAGTTGTTCTGGTCACACATTATCCTTTCCGCATCTGACAGATTTCCAACGCGAGTGATTCCAAATGATCACAATCTGGATTTCTCCGAATAACAAGGAAAACTCATCTAGCTCTCCCCAACCAAGTGCGGGGTATGTACTACATAACTTTCTTACAAGCATTGACTGCGCATTTACTGTGGGCTACCAATAAACAGTCTCAGCGTCGAGCAAACCCCGGTTGATCGATGCCCTCCTGTGGATTGTGACAGGACAGGGTTGGATAAACAAAGATGTCACTGGCAAACCTTATATGGCCCCACCCCGTCGACACAAGTGGGTCGAGGTGTGATATACTGGGGTATGACACAGGTGGTGCACTCATTGCCGCTGCCAGATCGGTGTGATACCATGTCCGGCTTGGTGCTGGCTCTCAAGTTCGACGATACGGCAATGCATAGTACCGTAAAAAAAACTCCTGCGATTCGCTAGCGGATTGTCTGTGGGAAATCGCCACGCCAGTCCGTGGTGGCCTTAGCTTAGTCCTCCACATGAGCCCTTGTCTCTGAATCTGGAAATTATAGACCTGCCAGGGACAGCCGATCGGAAAGCGTTTTACGGTATATGTAAGGGTATCCGAGTCCCCCAGTTAAACCATCACTCTACCATAGTGTACGGGGATATCTAGAATTCTCAGAAAAAAATTCTTAACACGTGGACAGGGGGTCTGAGCTCGTAGTGGGTAATTGATAGTCTAGTCTACCTCACGAAATGCGCTGTGAGCACAAAATCTAGAGTGGTTACAGTCACAAATGAACGAACTTCGGAGGAGCCAATTACGGAGTGCAAAGGAAAGCAAGGTTTTCTCATCTGCACCAGCCCGTGCCGCTTCCCTAGTGCTTTGCGCCTTCGCGAGGGCGACTGCATGAGATTCGGTGTAGGTGGCATTTTTTGACCAACAACAGGCAAACACCAGCTGACAGATATCGGGGGGCGAGCGTCTTGTGACTGAAGTACGAGTTTCTTATTGCAAATTTTACGATATGCAGCAGAGGTGATGGGGGAGGTGGGGATTCGAGCCTTTATCCCGTGGGTGGGGAAGAAGTTGACAGCACACAATTTCGAAGCTTGTGATTGTCATCAAGTGAGAACCTAAATGTTGGTAAGGGCCAATCCGAGCTCATTGCTTCCAGTAGTATGCATAGGCCTTTTAAAAGTGATAGCACAAAATAAGATAAGTGATCGGTCCTTTTCGCACTCTCCCAGCAGGTAGGGAAGGGGTTTGCACATATAGTGCTACATAGTATCATACAGTATTACTAGTTATTCCGTACCATTGATAGACTTGAAATAAGAGATTGTGTAACTCGGGCCCGGAGCTCAGGCAACCGCCAGGGAATTGTTCCCCAGTTCCGTCTTGATAGCAATTCCACCAATCACCCCTCTATCAACCACCACTCCCTTCCCCCCCGACCCCGCCAAGAGATTAGTACTTGGAGCTGCCCTACGACACCCCGAGCTCACGATAGTTTTGGAAGTCTCCACATGCGAAAATTTTGTTCATGACAATCGATTACTTTATGGTGATGGAGAGATTTGGTTGGTCGGATCATCAAAACGTACTCGGGGGTGAGAATTAGTAATTAATAGAGGTTTGAAGTTCAAAATCGGTCACTAGAATTTCAGTTCCCTTGCATTTCTGGGTATTGTGCCAATATCGTTCGTACTATAATTTTGCCCTGGCCAACCACCTAACTGTACATGCTGAAGTTGTGCTTAACGGTAGCTAGTTTAGAGAAAGCAGTATGAGATCATACAGAAAGGATCATAAAGTCCGGCACTGGAAGAAGTAGTTGAATTAGCAAGAGATTTTTCAAAAGAGGCCTCGGAATTACCTTTGGGTGATAGCGTGTGGTCATACATTATTTACCCCTTCCCCTTCCCGTTCCACTCACTTTGCCCCCCTTCTTGGTGTCCTCCGCACGACTCCCCCGATTACCCCCCTTCTTTGGCCCCCCCCCTGCAGGTCCCTTAGGCTCTTGTTCTTTCAGTCTCCTTACCTCCTCAGCTCTCTTTTTCTCCTCATCCTCCAATCTCTGCTCCTCCCTTCTCTTCTCTTCCTCGATACGTTGGTTAAACTCCGCCTCCCGTTTACTCAATTCCTCTTCTCTTTGACTCGCCATTTCTTCATCCTGTTTTTTACGCTCCTCCATTTCGCTCAGGATCTTTGCCAGCAAATCGCTCATTTCTTCCTCCCGTTTTTCCACCTCCGCTTCCCGTAGTTGTATTCTTTCCTCAGCCTCTTTCTTCAACATCTCCTCTTCTTTCCTCGCCGCCTCCTCCTCCCCAATCCGTTCTTTTTCTTCCAGCCTGGCTGAATCCTCTTGTCTGCGCACCTCTTCTTCTTGGGTCAATCTTTTCAACTCTTCTTCTCTTCCCTTTAGAGCTTCCTCTCTTTTCTTTATCTCCTCTTCCGCTCTCCTGAGATCTTCCTCCTTCGCCCTATGCTTTCCTTCCTCCTTCCCCATCTCGGCCTCTAACACCTGTTCTATAGCCTGACTACTGCACCCGATAATTGACCCAGATCCCGTCAGTTCCGCCTCCCCAGCTTTCCCCCAATCACCCTCGCCGATTGCCCCCCCAGCCAAACGAATCGCTAACATTCTCGCAACCACCAAACGTCGCAGAAGGCCCTTCTCTTCCAGAAGTGTTTGTTCAGCGTTCTCGATATCCTTCTTCAAAATCTCCATACTTTCATTTGCGACTTCAAGCACTTTTTCGAGATCTTCGAGTGTGTGCTCAGTGCCATATATAAAGCGGTTGATTCCGGAGAATAGATTCGCTATGTGATATATCTTCTGCTGCTCCGAGTTCGATTCAGAAGGTGACATTATGCCGCTTTCGCCTTCGGAAGTCATTTTGTCGTCTAGGGGATTTTGGCTAGTTGCGCGGAGAGGTGGGTTTTTGCAAATCCTCTGGTTTTTGTTGTGGGTAAGGCCTCGCTGGGGGGTAAGGTTATGTGTGAAATGTAGATGGACCAATATGAGTGAAAAGGATGGATTCTTGATTTCTTTAAAAAAAAAAAACCTTGGGGACTTGGTCAAAGTGTAGAAACTATAACTCGAGAGCGTGTTGCAAACACCTCTTTCCCTTTCAAGCTGGAAAAAAATGGGTGCTCAGAGGATAAAGCCTTTTAACTTTGTGGCTTATTTCCCACGACGCCATTGTAAGTCAAGGTTAGCATTATACAAAATTATACTTCCCGAAACCCTTTGAATTATCTTTCGATTGCCCCAATTCATGCACCATTGTGTGTCCATGTTCCGGTACGGCCCCAGTACCAGAATAGCCAGCCAGACAGATCTGAAACCAATTTCACTCGCTCCTTTCTCTTTAACCACAATAGCGATACAACAAAGATCTAGCTTCCAATTTGTAAAGTTATAAACTGATTACTATATCAATTTAAGTTCGTGGGATTCGGGGATGCTTCCCAAAACAATGAAGCTTGTCGAGAGTCCGGCGTCCGTTTATTATACATCCAGCCTCCCTAGTGAGCTAGCTTAACAGGACCTAGCGATAGGCCACATCCAAGCTAGCTTCCAAAAGCTACAGGCTTGAGCCAGGTATGGTTAGCAGTAATTCCTTATCGCTTACCCTTGATCTCAGACTAATCATTGTATGAATGTGGTGGATGGATGTTGTAAAAAATGTAAGACAACAGGCGGACAACAGCCACTCAGAGTTCGTGAGCACCCCCTTGGCAAGCCATCATAGCGCATCACTCACATAACCTTTCTGCCCAAAAAAAAAACCTCTCCCGAGCTACCGGACCTCCTTCGGCGCCGGGGAACTACAACCGACGGCAATACTTCGAGCAACCCTGCGGCTACCAGAAACTCCCCGCTAGCCAGTTCCTCTGACTACTAGACGAACTGCTTCCCCAAAAAACTGAATCCGACTCACCAAACTCTCTGAATCTTCTGGGTGTCAAAAAAAATTAAGCTCCAACCAATACTGTTAGTCTTTCTCGTCTCTAGTTTTATCTAGAATAAGGTATAATAACCCCCCGGAAAAACAAAATGAAGAAAGGGAAAACTCGATCCTAGCCCCCCACCCCTCCGCTTGACCCATAAGAAACAATATCCGAGCCCCAGTCCAGGAGATCTCGCTCAGGCAGAACACTGCAAGAATACATCTCTGGTCCCGTTTCCTAATGGAAAACCTAACCAAGTCTATGTGCATGCGATATCTGACATCTGCACTTCATAAACCGTTACTCTCCCCTTTTCTCTCCCCTTTTCTCTCCCCCTTTCCCTAAAGCATAATAAACACCTGGACATGAATCTCAGCTCAGAGAAGCTCCAGCATATTTAGCCTGTTCCCTACCGTTAAACTAGTGAGTAAAAAAGTAACATATTTAACAAACGACCATCGAGTATATACCACCAGATTCCGCAATTCATCTTTTCTTGACTCGCTTCCCTGTTCAGGCGCTTAAAGTCAACATCATCATTCTCCATCACTCGTCCTAGTCCCAAAGCCTTTTGTTGTAATGAATAGCGTATCTTCATTCAAAAAAATGGTGAACAGTCCTTCAACCTTCTACTTGCTGGGAGAGCGGAGTTCTAATATACTACAAAGCAGCAGTCACAACTAAATGTACTCGTGTCCT
>Ga0307509_10005499_pt1 | contig 17598 bp, 25 predicted proteins | sample 10_EM_MG_FD_202245 | JGI IMG/M metagenome (GOLD analysis project Ga0307509, IMG submission 202245) | Populus trichocarpa ectomycorrhiza microbial communities from riparian zone in the Pacific Northwest, United States - 10_EM | ecosystem: Host-associated > Plants > Roots > Unclassified | place...
AACTTCCATCCTAAATAATGCCTCCACGCGGGCCTTCCTGCCATTTTTTTTTTGGTCAACACCGGTGCTTTGCTCTACATTGAAAAAACAAAACCGAGACTTTGGGTAGAACCTTGTAAGCTTGACAAACTCACTGACGTTTCACCATTAAGAGGCCTATAAATGTTGCTTAAATTTCTTATGTCTGGGTCCAGAGATCCAGCGCAATGTATCATTCCAACCCAACATCGAGGAGAATCTTTCCAGCAGAGCTGGTCGATTCCGTCATCGACTACAACCACGACGACCCACAAACCCTGGTCAATTGCGCGCTGGTCAACAAGCAATGGACACCTAGCAGCAGATACCACCTCTTCTCCACGGTCAATATATCGCACACCAACGCCCGAGAATTTATCGAGCTCCTCACCTCCCCTCATTGTACCTTTCTGGCCGTACTCCGTGGCCTGGATGTGCATTTCGTTCCCGGATCCCAACGTTGGTTCAACGAATTTTCTCGGCGTTTGTTCCTCTTCGACGAAGCGACGATTACATCCCTTGGAATTTCCGGATCCAACAACGCCCTCATCCGCGATGAAGCTAGGCTGGCCCTGTCATCGTTCTCGAATCAAGTCAAGGATTTATCCTTTGGCCCTATTCTTTTTCACAAATTCGCAGACTTTGCGGCTTTGATCTGCTCCTTTAACATCCTAGAGTCGCTTTCGTGTGTGGCTGCATTCCAGGACATCGAACAACCACAAGGTCTGTCGTTTGCAGGCCCTATTCGCCACCTTGAATTGTCCTCACCATCCATACAACTGGTCCTCGAGTTTCTCCACGAGAGCACCCTTCCCACAGTCACATCGATTTCTTTGTCTCACCTCACCGTCGGGGACTATCCTGCATTTAGTAGGTATTTGCAAATGCCAAACTCTATCCTTCAATCTTTGGTCATGAAAATGGACGTCAACTTCTCCGGTGTTCCGTTAGGTCCGTCTCTATTTATTGTGAATTTTTTTTCAAATTCGGGCGCTTATTCGGCATCCTTACTGGTGTAGATGTGTTTCTGGAACGGCTCGACCTGACACAGCTCATGGCATTGCGCGAGCTGGATATTGACACTACCCCATGCATTCCACCGCAATCCCTGTTTAATATCCTATCCAACATGGCATCGGCGTCTCGCCTCGAAATTCTCAAGATCTCTGCATGTCTCGTCCAAGGAATAGCGGGGGTAGATATCCTACTCAGCGGCGACCGCTTTCCTCTCTTGCGTCAACTGACGATCCTTGGAGAGCCTTGGGACGAAGTTAACCAGTTCTTACCCCGCTGTGGTGCCAAGAACATTTTGCGACGTGCGTAGATCGTTGTGGTGGTAAAACGACCGGCCGGAGTTTCCCCATGAAATGATTAAGTATAAATACGGAATATATATACATTAGATATACCACAAGAAACGAGCACTCCACCCTCGAACTCCGGAGGCTCCGTTCAGTTTGCTTATTCAAAATCTTCTATGTCATCAGATTCTAACCATCCCCCTTGATCTTTGACGGCCTTTGTATTCGACTGAGAACTAGTGTGACCATTGACCAGGGATTCGAATTCCTGGTGCAGGCCTACGTCACCTTCATCAAGTTGCTGAGACCGGATGCCGTTTCCCGTAGTACGTGTGAATTCCATTCGGGAGAAGAGATGGTGCATTGAAGGGGGTTTGAATACTTGTGGTTGCGATAGCTGGTGCCGCCTCGATTCCGCATCACTCGCCTTGAGAATGCTGCTGAGTTCAAGAACGATATCACCGTTACTCCATCCGCCTGCTCGCCATCCAGAGCCACCAGTCTGCATTAGCGACAAGAAAGGAAATGTTAAGAATGGCCCATAAATCGCCATCATATCGAAGTTCTCACCTCCTTCACTTCATTTTCCGTGATCCAATCCTTGGTGGTGCGTACGGAATCCCAGGCATCTTTTTCTTTGTGGAGAAATGAGAAAAACTCGGGCTTGAAGTACTTCTGGGAACGCCTTGGCACAGGCGAGGGCAGAGAATGTAATGTACCCAGTGCCAGCAAATGGAATTGATGCGGATTCGCCAAATACCACTGGAAATGCAGAAGAGATCAATCGTTATTACTTGATGCCGCACACATCGATGAGAACGGCTTTGGAAAGAAACAACGTACGACATCCCCTCCGCTCGAATCGACCCAACTCAGCCAGTCGGCTACACCCTCAGTTTCTTCTATCTTGTTGCAAAATTGGGTGTAGTTTTGGTGAATATATAGAGAAAACAAAGAGGACTCAATGGGAGAATCAGCGTAGAGTGTCTGTATGCGAGATAGCCCCCATCAGAATTGAAAGGCGACTATAAAATTTAAAATAAGGGAAGGCATTGACGTACGTCGATGTCTACTCTGCTCATTCGACGATCGTGGTGCTTCAGGTGCGGAGGTAACTGAGTGGTGTCTTTCAGTAATGCGTCAATCGCTCGTTCTTTCTGTAAATCCTTGGCAGTGGCAGATGGATTCGGAGGATCGTCTTTACCTGTTGAAATTAATGGTAAGTAATTGGGCAGCTTTTTTGTTCATCCAAAATCGTAGTATGATCGAATGATTAAATAACATACGCTTGTTATACATCACCTTCCCCAGAAGATGGAATAGGGCAAGACTTTGTTCCCGTCTCGTCACGGCTTCCAGAATAATGGTGCTCTTCGCTTCATTCTTTTTCTTCTTCTGGCCCGGAAGTTCCATGATGCAAGCAAATTGAAGCGCCATAATGGCACTCCTAATATCTCCATGGGCAGACTCCACTATAATGTCAAGAACCTCTTTGGACGGCGCCATCAAAGAGGTCGAAAAGCTGGACGAGAAATGTGTGTTGAGCATCACTTGCAAGGCCTTTTTAAGGAGCGTTGGAGCGATGGGGTTAAATCTGTAAAATTGACACACTGACGTGAAAGTATACAGCCAAGGAATGTGCTCACTGTATCTCGGTAACATAGGGCCCTCCTAGAAGGTTTTTAGGTAGCACAGTTCTAAGATCCATGGCTTGTGTCTGGTCTTTGCCCCAGCCACCACCCTCGGCTCTCCGTTCGTCCCTAGCTTCACCTCGTGTACCGGCGTCACTGATAATGATGATGACAGGTACGGGCGGATTTGAGGGTGGCGAAGTTACCAGAGAATTGAGTGCTTCGTGGAATTGAATCTGGATTTTTTGATGTAGAATGTTGGGAAGGTCTTCGAGGAGGATGACTCGCTTCTTTGCAATACTTTTGGACATGGACGAAGAGGCAGAAAAGATATCATGGCATGTGGAGGCACGCGTCAAAAATGCCTCGAATTTTGTAAACAAGCCCTCGTAGCCAGTATCGAATTCAGGGCCGCTGCTTTGGAATGACGAGCTAGCTGCATGGTTCTATGAGAAATAAAATTCATTATGTTGGAGGAAGCAGCCTGACGGTCAACAAAGGGTGTGGAGAGTGTCTCGCCTATCCCATTTCGCCATTCCAATATCTCGAAGCCCATTTCTCTCGCAAGGACTCGGATCGTGCTCGTTTTACCCGTCCCAGCTGGGCCAGTCATTGCGAGAATACGCTACGACATTAGGCTACAAATAGGGGAGAATTTTATGTCAAGAACTCACCCTGTACTTCTGGAGCCTTCCTCCATGTCCGCCGTTGAAAGCCTCTGACAACCACCCACGGACATCCTCCACTTTTTTGACGTGAACGGCCAGTTCTCCCTGAAGGAAATTTTAAGTTCCAGGGACGTATTAAATGAAACAAATGTACTTCAGTAGTTGGTTCGTATTTGTCTATCCAGAGTGAATCATCTGATGGACGGTATTAGGACCTCGCCGCCCACAACTTGGAGAACTGCACCAATATTATCCACAGGAGAAACAGTGATTCTCTGCTTAGCCTTCCCTTTGCCTTTTTGGGTTTTCGGTGGCGGGTTTGAACTCGACGATCCATGACTATCAGATGAAGTGGTTGGTTGAGTGAGGTTTGAGAACTAAGGGCTTATGCTCAGTTATTGACCGTGTCTATTTTATCATCGAGAAGACTTACAGCGGTAAGTGGGTTAATCCTTTTGGAATTAAGTGAAACAGAAGAAGAGGCCCCATCAAGCTTAACGGTTGTTGTACGCGCAGAGGATCCCGACGTTTTTTTTGGTCTCCCTTTGGTTTGAGAGTGTGGTTTGCTGGATGGTGCCATGGAAATGGAAGGGATTGGATGAACTGTGAGGTAAGAATTTCCCAAGAAAGGGTTGTCTATGCACAAAAACGCGTCGAAACACGCGTTTTACGACTTGCAGGATGGTAGAAAACGCATCCAAATAATTTTTGAAGTTAACGATAAGTTGTGGGGTTTGCTTGGCGTCACCTTTAGGGACAAATATTAACCCGGACCGATGTCCCGCTCTTCATTGCCCAAACCTGCAAGCAACCTGCAAGACTCTACTTTGAATGAATTGAGATCCTTCAAGTTAGGAATACACCGGTCAAAAGAATGACTCTGAAGATGAAAGTAGAAGCAGGCGATACAGCGACCATTACAATTGGGTTTCTCTTGAAACAATGACCAGCACGCACCACTTTCCTCAGGCTGCCGTTCCCAGAGATCCACGAAGTCTCATTGTCGGCACCTTCCTGAGGGGGGTCCTTGGCCTTGCTACCAAGCAGTAATTGACAGAGGGATAGTTTCTTGACGCCATAATATGGAACTTACTGCATGAGTTCCAATCCGTCTAATAGTCTCAGAATATGCCGGCGAAGAGCAAATCCTTGGCGCTAGACCTTGTTGTTGACCTCGGTGAAATTCCTTACTCTGACCAATGCATGAGAGATGAAATTCCTGTAGATTATTCCGGGAGAATAGTCTTGTCCGCCAAACAGTAATATAACAATCAAGGTGATATGCCCCCCATGTAATTCCTCTTTGAAAAGTAGACCACACACTAGTCGTTGTTGGACCATCTGCCAGGAGGGATCCCATTGAGCATGGTTAGTAAAGAGAATAAATCCTGTAGCAATAAAGAACCGTCGACACAACTACCGGCTATTAAGAGTGCACAAAAGGCTGACGGCTCTCGAAGATTCAAGTTGTTGGATATCATCGCGATCGGGAAAGCAGGAGGATCGGAGCATTCAGTAGCCCCACCCGTCAAATTAACAATGGCGCTAGCAAAAACTGTAAGCCAATCCCGGAGAATGCTAGTGCTTAGAATATCCTTGATAAACACAGCGTATAAGTGACCTAATTTGGAGACTACAAATGGCGGCGAGAGATAGGGCATCCACTGACAATGGCTTGTTAAGTAGTTACAGTAGCGGAGGCTCCAAGTCAAAGAAAGTAATGAGCATTTGGAATATTGGACATCTTTCGATGGGGATTGAGCAGAATACGAACTTCGTGGAAATTATAAGTATCTGTAGTGGGTGTGGAGTCTGGACGCGTCGTCTCGTCAACGCGACCCTTGAAAATACCCACGTGATCACTCGTCGCGACCGCACTTGTGACCCGACGCATTAAGTGTGACACCGCGTCCCATCCATTTTCCGACCTTTACTGTTTTCAATCTCCAGTTTCCATCCCAAGCCCTGGAAATCCAGCTACCACCATAGTTTGAAAAGCAATGTCGACAGCAAAAGCGCGGAGTGCCCATGCCAAAGCTATCTTGGGCCCGGAGTTGCATGCACAACTTGCCAATACGACTGTGTTGCTAGTTGGCGCCGGCGGGATAGGTTGTGAACTACGTATGTTTCTGTTCTCGGTGATGGAAAATTCTGACTCCCTTTTACTTCCCGCAATTTCTTCAGTCAAGAATGTTGTATTGACTGGCTTTGGCAAAATCACACTCCTAGACTTGGACACCATCGACGTCTCAAATCTCAATCGACAATTCTTGTTCAAAAAGAAAGATGTGAAGCAAAGTAAAGCTTTGGTGCGTTCCTGGTACCCTATTCCTCATAGGTTTCCCAGTTTTGGTCTTGTTTTCACTTTCTTATGTGATACGATTACTCACAATACAACTTGGAACAGGTTGCAGCTCAAACTGCCACTCCATTCAATCCGAACGTGCGGATCATTCCCATTCACGACAACATCAAGGAGCCGCAGTACGATATTCAGTGGTTTCAACAATTTGATATCGTGTTGAATGCGCTCGACAACCTGGGTATGTAAAACTCTTTATAATCCTTCCATTCATTCAACTTTACCACAGATGCTCGGCGACATGTTAACAAGATGTGTATGGCTGCCCAAATTCCCTTGGTGGAATCGGGTACCGCTGGCTACCTTGGTCAAGTTCAGCCGTTGCTCAAAGTAGGAGATTCTTCTCTATCATGAAGGTGCTGTATTAAATTCCTTCCCCATAGGACACTACCGAATGTTTTGACTGCATCCCCAAACCAACCCCTAAAACCTTCCCTGTCTGCACGATTCGTTCCACTCCAAGCCAACCTATCCATTGCATTGTTTGGAGTAAGAGTTATCTTATGGGGTGCGCTGTGTTCTCTCCGAATACAGCGCATGTTACCTAATACCATTTAACCCAGGCAACTTTTTGGTGAGGATGAGGATGCGACAGGCGAATTGGATGATGCATTGCAACACGGAGAGAATGGTAATGGGTTATCTTTTTTTTTTTTCGTCTTTGCGCTTTGATTAAATGAATCATAGCACAAGAAATTGCAACTCTACGGAAAGAAGCACAAGCATTTAAGACAGTGCGAGAAGCATTAAGGAGTAGACAGGGCACCCCCGACGCAGCAAAACTAGTATTTCAAAAGGTTCACTCCTGTTTTCTCTCCGATTGAATATTAAATCAACCATGCCTCTAGGTATTCAACTCGGACATCAAGAACCTCCTCATCATGGCCGACATGTGGAAATCTCGATCCCCGCCCATACCGCTCGACTATGACGCTATTCTGGCAGGGGCATTTACCACTCAGAACGGTAATGGCGTTGCCTCGTCTGCGAGTTCGATTGCTAGCGGCAGTGGTCAAAGTAACGGACCCTCGAAAGCTGTAACAAATGGACAGGTCAACGGAAATGCTTCATCGTCATCCTTAAAGGATCAACGTGCACTAAGCCTGAAAGACAACCTCGATTTGTTTGTTTCAAGGTAGGATCTTGCCTCAGCTTCAAGCCCTTCTCTTCTAATTTTCTTTAAAAGTACTAATCGCCTGGCGACGCGACTAAGGAACGGAGAGGATACCATCACCTTCGACAAGGATGATGACGATACCCTCGACTTTGTCACAGCTTCCTCTAATTTGCGCTCATATGCATATGGCATTGAGGGTAAAACGCGGTGGGAAGTCAAAGGTTTGTGGAGCTTTCTCTAATGATTTCATTCTGACACTTCTCGACAGAAATGGCAGGAAACATCATCCCAGCAATCGCCACCACCAACGCCATCATCTCGGGCCTCATCGTCCTCCAGGCCTTGCACCTACTCAAGAAGTCACACGGAAAGCTACGCAATGTGCACTTGCAATTCAAGCCTGCTGTTCCATTGAGCACCATCCGTCTAAGCGAGCCAAACCCCGAATGCGGGGTTTGCAGGGACACATATGGGACATTGCTATGCGATCCTTCTCGCACGCTCCTTGGAGATGTGGTGCGGGGAATTTTGGGAGATGACGAGAGGGAAGTTAGTGTGTATGAGGATAAACGCGTGCTTAGTGATCCAGATTGGGAAGATAACTTGGATCGGACACTGGAAAGTTTGAATGTGGGACGAAACAAGTTTTTAAGTATAGTGGATGACGAGGGTGATTGGGCTACCATTTGTCTTGGCATTGGACTCCTGCCGTAAGCCACTTTTAATATTTTACTGGAATAATCGCTGACACTTTCCACTCTGTAGACCAAATCATCCTGCTGATGCTTCACCGTTCATATTGCCTTCACCACTACCGCGGCCACCTCGCAAATTTAAACCTATCCCTGTACCTGAAACTCCCCAACGCACATCTACGAAGCGACCGCTACCTGTCGAGGATGCTGACGGCGTGATCGACCTCGCACCGACACCAAAGAAGCCTAAAGGAACTACCGTGTCAAACGGTGACCTTGCTTCAGGCAAGAAACGGAAATTCGAGGAGGGGCCGAGTCCCAGCAAAAGAAGAAGGTTGGAAGAAGATGGCGTGGTCGTCATGGATGGACCTGACGAGGCTCTCGATTCCGGCGAGGTGGAAGCAGTGCCAGAGTCGGATATCATTTTGATAGACGACGACTGAGGATTTGCTTGGATGCTGCGGCACTCTCGCTCTCCCACATTATATATCGCGAAATATTGTGCGCTTATTCGCTTATTTTTTTTGGCTTTCGGTGTCACGTACTCGAGTAATAACCTTTTCATTATTGTTTACCATAGACATGACTAGGTCTTTAACAGTCCTAGAAATTAATTCGAAAATTTCCCAGTTTCCTTGACGAGCAAGTTTTTGAGATCCTCCGAGTCGATTTCATCCCACAACGATGCCTGCCGCTGATTTTTTGAATGTTCCGTGAGTTACGCACCTCTTCTGCTGATCGTCGCTGTGTTTTTACAGCCCCATTTACTAGATCCTTGGCAGATTGCCTTTCTTCTTGCTCATGTCCGCCAGTTATGTTTGTGATTCATCTTTTTTCAACTTCCTGATGGGATCTAGGCCACTGTTTCTTTTACAAAAGCCAACAACATCCCACAGAATTTGTCCATGGCCGGCTAGTCTCATGCCTGATCGCCCTTAGAAGACCACAACAGCAGGACTGCTAAGGTCGGACTTTTTCGACACGATGATCGCATTTTCTTTGTCGACGAGGTAGCAGAGAAGGTCCAACTTCGTACTACTCAACGGGGTGCGTGGACAGATGCCGCTGTCGCCGACATTCTCGGCTTATGCTCCATCGTGCTTCGGAGAATTTCGAACGTAAGTATAATACTAGAATCCCACCACTGATTGCCAAAGAATCACTGGCTCGAAGCTTCTATCTCATCAGTCATTACTGCCATTTTTCGAGAGTTTCCTTGATCACAACACTGCTGCACTTGACAGCAACGGGTCACCCTCTTCTTTATCCGTTTAACCTTTTGTTTTCGGGCGACATATCATGCTTTGGCCAACGAACCCGCTTGCGCCTCATGCAAGCAATGTGGCTGAACATATATTTCCAAAAATATACGAATGCCCCATGAATAGATTCCGGTGCCTGCTTCTAACACTCAGGAGACTGGATGCAATTGTGAACCCCTGACGTGCCTCGAGGTTATCCCTAACATTGCAATCGGATACTTTGCGCAAAAGTCCAAATTTAATGATCCACGTCCCAACCCATCAACCACCTCCCATGAGACTTTCGGTGACGCCACGAAATCAAACTTAAGTACTGAATAAACCACTGCCAAACTTAACTTTGTTCTATCTATCATGATAAACTTAAATTTTGGTTTGTCACGGTTCTCAACAAGTGGAAGTGATCATTCATGCTCGCAACCCCCAACTTTAATCCTCGCATCTTCACTCCCGCCAATCCCTTGGCTCTGGAGAACCATGCGACCAGCTCTATTTTTTCCTCAAAAATTACGCCGTTCTCGCAGCACGCAGCACGCCCCCCAGGAGAAGTACCGTCCGATAACATTGTCCAGCATTGTTTTGACTTTTTTCATCCAATCTATAGACAGCTTCGAGCTATTGTCATCCTAATCTTTTTGACCACGATGTCCGCTTGACTCCAAACTTACGGGAGACCATTCTCATGAAGTCAACAGCGTCAATGTTACAAATCTTGTGCAAATCCAACTTTTATGTAATAATTACAGCGAAGTAAGGACAAGGAGGACCATATTCAGTGCTACTTCTCATTCCTGAAGTACTTACGGTGGTTCAACGTTCAGCATTATTGTTCTCACTGTGTACCACAGGTTTGACTGCATAGAGGAAGTCAGCCATATGGGAGGCGATTATACCATGGATTGCGCTGGTGGGATGCAAGCCATCCATCCAAATTCTTCCAACCCGCTTCTTTGTCTCTTCTGGCCAAATCCCATGCTTTTCTGGATGATCCAAAATGTTTTCAAACATTTGAAATGAAGAAAATAAAAGGACAGTTGTATCCTTGTGGTCGTCACATAACGTTTGAATGGCTCTACGCAAAACAGCGTTCCAATTGAAGTATCGCTGACCCGACCGTTCCCGATTTTCGGGAACTGTTTACATTTTTAAGGACAGGAAATTTTAAGGGAATGTTGAATGACTGACATGAGGGAATTCTGTGAAGAGGTGGTACATCCACAAATAGAAAATTTCGGGCGCCAATATCGATAAGTTTTTCTAATTCTACAAGGAGGTCCGTGATTGCACTCTCTGGCTTCACGCCATAGCTGAGAGAGGTTGCAGTCAAGAGCTAATCGAGGGACGGTGAGAAAATCCACTTACCCAATATCATTGATACCAGCCCAGATGACTGAAGAATAAGAATAAAGCATCCTTGAAATGTACAGGTGAAATAAGGCAGTGCAAACTTACTGAATAATGTATTTACCAGGCACTCATTATCCCAATTTCCTTTTACTTGAACAGTGGGAAGAAATGAGTACTGGATTTGCTCTCGAACATTTTCCATAGTACTTCCTCCTTCCGCGTAACTGTAAACAAGCAAAGGAGACTCCAGGCATCGTCCATCCTGCTCAGTCCCCTTCAGAAACGGGACGAAACGGGGTTCAGGAGCATATGTTGTAATCATATGTCCAACCCAGTTGGGGAGACCTGGTTCGTTGTATGTATGTCCAGGAAACGAGACACCGAGTGGCTGAGATGCAGTAGGAGGTGGAGCATCGTAACTGTAACCAACAGAGCTGTAGGAGTCCCCACTAAATAGGATGGAAATCAGCATTATCTCATGGCTGAGCGGGCGTACCACCAGTTGCTACGAACAAGATTACAAGTCGACGAAGAGCATAAAATCCTTTCCAATGAGGTCCAACTTGGTAGGTTGTCGACATATCCACAGAAAATGTTTCCACTATGCAGAACCAGAGCGAACTAGCTGCGGACCCACAACTTCAAGTTGCAGACGTAGTAGGCATCTGGTAACAATCAAGCACAAATATTAAACGACAACTAATTTACACCCAAATTAGATATATATTATGTAATTTATTAACATCTTAAAGTTAAACCTCCAAGCAACGTCCGAGTCAGTTCAAGGGACGAACTTCCAACTACTTCACCCCATAGCGGCCATTCACGAGAATGTCCCATGTTGGAAGTCCTGAATTGACACCTAGACAGACCTCCCGAAACCTACCACCATCGTCAAATCATGGAAGGTCAGATCTGGGCGAAGAGGTCCTGAGTGCCCTAGAGACCTACAAACAAAAGGACGCAGCAAAAGGTGATTTTTTTTATTGATGGATTTCGGATAATTTACCCACTTCGCATCGTGATGCAGTGGTGGTACGCTTTAAAGGTGTCGGAAATGCCCCGATTATGAGACAGAACATGTACAAGATTACTGCAACCAACCGATTTCAAGCCGTAATTCAATTTCTCCGCAAAGAGTTAGGTTGGCAAGGCGGAGAACCTTTGGTGCGTCCACCTTATTCTCTGCTTGAAGTTGTCATGCTAACGGATGTCATAGTTCCTTTACATCAATTCCACCTTTTCCCCAGCTCCAGATGATACCGTCCAAAACCTTTTCAAGGTAGGTTAGACAGACTTTGTGTTTGTGGACGTATTTTGATGTCATGGACAGTCTTTCGCAACCGATGGGTATCTTATCGTCAATTACAGGTGAGCCGTGGAATTCAAGTGCGGTGGCAGTACTTTACTTCCTCTTTAGCACCACGCCCGCCTGGGGCTAACCTCCTCTCTATTTATCGACATACCGTGCTGACATCAACTTCTGTACCCTATCTCTCTTCTAATGGTATTTTTGGGTGGCGCAAGGGAGGACTTAAATCCATCCTGGAATTTCAGTAGACATGGTGGAGCCTGTCGCAAAGCAGCAACCATTCGGCCGTTGTCTTCGAGGTAGCCGCTGACCAACAGGGGTGTCTCAGAGGGCATAACCTTGAAAGGATTGAAGACCTTCCGCCGTGGAAACGGGTGGGCTACGATGCGGTGTTAAAGAGTCAGTCAGTACTAATACATACACTAAATTCTTCTACTCTAAGTTTCCAGTTACTTTTATACGTTCTGCGGGATTTGTCTACCCTATGGAATATGCCATCGATTGTTCTACAGAAAAATCCTCTGCAAATTGGACGTGACCAGACTGGTGAGTACCGTTCATCATCATCTCGACTTCTGTGGCAACTTCTATTCTTTGCAATGAAAAGATGCCATAGCCGCACAACTCTGGGTGAATAACCGCGAGCGCATTCGGCAATTTAGGCTACGTACTATATTTTTTCCGAATCACAGTCATGATCATGTGTGATTCTGGTAGTTCCCCTTTCACGAGCGATTGATAAGAACTTGCCGGGTTTGTTTCGAAGATATGAGTCATTATCTATGCATTTCGGCCCATTTCTCGCTATGCGATATGTCGAATCACTGGCGTTCTCAGCAACGCCTTTTCTCTTTATCTTGAATTCGGAAGCAAGGCCTTTTTGGAAGCCATAGAATGGGGTCTGCGGCCTGAGGACCCACACGAATGGCCAAACTGTTTATTGGATTCAGGAGAGGCTACATAACTCATGAGCGGTCACTTCCACCATTCAAGTGCTTGAAGAGCCGCTGCCGCTGAGTGCACATCAGTCCCGGCAACTCAGTACAACCCGACTGTTCCCGGAAATCCACCCTCGAGTTCCATGGATCCAGGGAATTGTTCGAACAGCCAATTCCACATGTAGCTACGCTCCCCCATTTTAATATCAAAGGTGTTCAATCTTACTGCGTGCGTCGCGATCTCATTAATCGCATCGAGACGAACCCAAGTCGGATGGCCTCACAAATCCCTCATTGGCCTACCTGCAATTTGACATCCAATAGCAGCGCATGGCCTACCGTGTCTCGCACAAGGTCAGAACTTCCCCGAAACGGTTGATATAGTTGCTTGATATGAGAACGGATTGCAATACGCACGCACGACGCGATATCTAGAATCCCATTAATAGCACCTGTGGTGGATTCGTGTTTACGTCCAAGTGTCAAGATATGTAGGACGAGGCTGTGCCAGTGCTCTGCGATAACACCTTATCTACGCAGAGTATCGCCGAGTCCCATTCCAATTCGTTCCGATGAAGCGAGATATTGCGGACCTTATGGTGAAATTTCCCTTTGTCGTAAAGCAACACGAAGTTCTTCTAACGACCATAGAAAGAGGGCGCAGAAGATAGAGATCCTAGATGGGTATCTGATAAATAACGAGGTATTGGCAATTCGCGACTCCTTTGTTCAGGTCCTTTATTCTCCGGCATTGGGTATCAAGGTTTGAGCGTTCCAGTGGGAAATCCTTTGATGGTGAATCCTGTTATCAAAGTCCTCGTTGGGAGCAGCCTACGGAACACTTATCTATTTTTGTCTCTAGTCGAAGCTATTCTTGGAAAGATAAAGTTACGGAGAGTCAGAGATAATGATTAGTTTTCATGAAATATTTCCTGCTCGCTCTATCGACCACCACTATACATGTCATGCGGTTTTTGAGTTCCCCGAGAAGAAAACAGTTTAACCAGCATCTCCATTGTTGGATGCAGCCCAAGGATTTAGAGGGGTTGATATAGGATTTGCCAGAAACGTGACAAAGGAAAGCATTTAGCCTACTTGGACCCTGACTGAATAGTCGGCTCTCGGAAGCGCATGGCGTTACTGAATATATGTAAGTTACGCACAGGAAACCCCTTTGATCTGGTGTGTTGAAAGGCGAAAAATTGTGTGGGAGGTGAGCAAGGAGGAGCATTATGCACTAGGGGATATCTCGATGGCAAGAACGGTGGAAATACGCTTGGCCAATCGTAGAGTATGTTATTCCTTTTGAGCAGGCTGGTTGGCACAGAAGACGTAACGCGTGCAAGGCAGGACACGAGCTGTAAATTTTTGAACTCCGTGAAACCGTTAGTGCGACGACTTCGGTCCAGAATACACGTCGAGTACAGGCAAAAAAGAATACCGAGGGCTTGCAGGCGTGGCAATTCGGAGTTCGTAAGCGGGTCTAGTGTTGGAAGATAGAGTGTAAGCATTAGTCTCCGTTTAGAGTTTTCCGGACAACCAAGGTGACGTTGCGAAACCATAGACACAGAGTGAGAGTGTTGAAGGAAAATTTTAGACAATAGTAAAACCATCCCTGGTGCATTGGGCTGCCCCTCCGTGGCAGAGATTACCTGAATCCTCCCTGCGGCAGCATGATGCCTTTGTGCGCGGCTAGCACCCCACAGTTGAGAGCGGGACCAGTTGAGAACGGGACCCGACAATTAACATGAAATTCCGAAGCTAAGCACCGGTGAGCGAGTCAATTAACGAGGTATCCAGGACGAACAGTACGCATGTTAGCCAAGGTGCCGGTCACCAGCCGGCGGAAATATCAAATCACTACTTTCGTTGATCCTCACCGGTTGGGAAGAAAGAAAAAAAATGCCAGTGAGAAACATCAACACGAGTTTATGCCTGAGACATGACACATACGATGGGATTTACCACCTGGACTTACTCTATCCTGATGTACACATCAAGGAAAGGCAAATTGTATGGGACGGGTACTACAATTTGACAGTCCAGTCTTATCCCAGCACGACAGAGTGTTACCTAGCGGTTGCACCAGTTAGAGTACCACGGGTTACCGGGACTATTCGACGTTTGCAGGCAACAACTCTTGAGGGACTGAGAAAAACGGATAGCGATCCAGGTGACCGCGGGGAGGACGCATAAAGAAGGCGGGCACCGAGGGAGAGGATGTGGGCCGTAAAGTTTGAAAAATATATATATATATCCCCAGTTCTGTGGGAAGGTGATGCCATGCGCAATATTCCGGGTAAGGGATTCCGGGACCTTTTTTATCTGGCCGAAATTCGGAAAGATAATAATGCGACAGACGTGAGTAGGAATTGGAGACGGGGAACGGGGTGTTTCGCTCAACTGGCGAAGATTAACCAAAAACGGTTATTTTCGACGCCACGTGGATCTCGCGTGGGTTGTCACGTTATTATGTGCCCCTCGCGACGCGCTGGTCCATTGCCGGAAAAGGCGTCGCGCTTTTTGTGGCGAACTTGCAATAGAATTAGGCGGGCGCTGTCAGTTTCAGCTGGGCAGCTGGGGAAGTGAAAAACTCTAATTTATTTAATTTAAGTAACCCGCCACTAATGTTAGGGACAATATTTATGTGATGCATGTTGAATGGACTAAATGGTATCATTGATCCATAAAAGTAAGGCAAAACATTTTCAACTCAAAACAATGCCAGATTTCAAGACCGGGGTTTCTGAAGACCCAGGTACAGTTGAAGGTGAACAAGTGCCAGGTGAAGTGCCCAAATTGACTGTGATATTGGGCAAGGAAAAATAGCTAGATATATACAGAGATGCTAGCTAGCACTGATCTATAACCAAATTAAATACGATTAGACCGAGGATCCCCAAGGGAATATGTGTAAATGCTGAAGAGGCTACATGAGTTGTCTATAGATGCATGCGAATATGAGAGCGAGGAAAGCAATGATGTCGAAGAGGGTTTCGATGAGCCGTGAGGCTAGCAGCGGTACGGAGAGTCGGTATGAAGTCCCTTGACAAGAAACGAAGGGTGAGAATGGGGGAATGAATATCGGGCGCCAATCATGTTGAGAATTTTGGTTTCTAAGAGACTAGGAGTTAGCGCGAGAATGGATGGCAATTGGGGAGTACCTACTGTTCGCATGGTCAGTTGCGACGACGTATCTGACGATTTGGAGGTTGGATTTGTGGGCTACAGATAAAGAATCATCATTCTGAACGACAGTGTGTTTTGGTACAAGACTTACGGTTGTTCGGTAGACCAACGGCTGTTGGGCCTGCGGTGTAAATGAAGATGGAGTTTTTGAAAGAGCTTTCTGCAACTAATGGAACAATGTCATTCAATTGAATAAACAGGATGCGCTGGTGGTACTGACCTTGGCCTCGCTCTCTGCTGCCCGTTGGGCGTACATATTCGGGTGGAGAGAAACGTGTTGAATATTTGTCGCCTGGGGTAGGGAGTGCAGAGACGACGATACGCTGGGAAAGGCGATGAGGTTGGAAGGGACACCTTTGTTGTTGGAGGTCATTGCGGCAAATGGGGGATGAAAAAAGAATTTGTGCTACTGAGGGGATTGATTTATAGACGGCCATCCACATGCGACGCGTGACGGACGAATCTAACAACAAGATCTGAACGGGAGCTTGGCCAGATCTGATCACTTTAAGGCTGATCTCCCACAGACTGTTTACAACTCCTCTGAGTCCCCGATTCAGCCGCATTATCAAGATTCACCTCCCGGCGGTGTTGCCCGTTCTCCTGCATAGATTCCTCGAGGCCTTCTCCCTGCTCTGGAGAGTCACCTATCTGCATGCAATTGGCCCATTTAAATTTTGGGGTGCTCATAAAGCTGATCAGCCTCTTCCCTGCATCCCCTGATTGGTCCCTACGGAACCTTTTCATTGCCAGGTTATGCAGTTACCCTCCCAATGTCGTTCTTTTCATTAAGGCGGAATCATCTATCTTAAAGGCAGTCGGTGTTCTCTTATCATATCGTCGTGTACCACTGTTCTACGATAGCTCACTCAAGGATCCTCATGAGAGCAACACACGAAATAGATATGACCAATTGATTTCAATATTCAGACCTGCAGGGGCGAGCTCCCGCCGTAAATCATCTGTTTGCCTGAACCTGACCACCACCCAATCCGCCAGCGTCGTTGGACGGGCCCTAAAGTGAAGTGATGTTGGCCGCTCGACTTGACTTTGGAATTTCGAGCGTAACACCGCATCCATACCCACATTATACAATTCCGGGGTTCATGCCTGTGAATTTCTCACCATAAATCCCCCGAAGCCCCTCGATTCCACTGGCCGCCTCTCGGTTGTGGGCCTCGGTCAGCCCCGAGAGAGCGCAGCTGCACTGCACTTTTCTTTTATCGTGTTATCGTGACCCATTTGCATATCTCGAGGCTAGTCTAAGAACTTGAACCCTCGTAGGCCCATACCTTTCATAACCTATTACAGAGCCGAATTAACATCTTCACCAAAATTAACCCTCTTGACATGAGCCACATGTATGCATCAACTCCCATAACCCTTACCATGGGTCATCTACTAAGGGTATGGGTTTAAAAGGATTCGACCGTACTTTGATATTCCTCCTTTGGCTAAACATGATCATCTGACCCCCTCCCCTCCTCAACACGTGTCGCGCATGCCATTTCCTTGTGGGCAAACCGTGAGTCTGAACTTCATATCTATAAATTCCCGTATTCTAGAGCAATGCCCCCAATTCCTTAATTATTCCACTCACCCCTTCCCAAGGAACGTTGAATACCACATTATACTACTCTTAATCTTATCTTATCTTTCCAGAGTCACTGGAGATCCACCAATCCCAGTTGCCCTTTGACCCATGACATCAACGGGCTTTACACACTTAATCTCCCTTCTGCCTTCCTTAATAGTAAG
>Ga0307509_10005500_pt1 | contig 17597 bp, 24 predicted proteins | sample 10_EM_MG_FD_202245 | JGI IMG/M metagenome (GOLD analysis project Ga0307509, IMG submission 202245) | Populus trichocarpa ectomycorrhiza microbial communities from riparian zone in the Pacific Northwest, United States - 10_EM | ecosystem: Host-associated > Plants > Roots > Unclassified | place...
CGGCGGACTGGTGGTGGGATACACAGGTATGAAATAGGTTCTGACAGGCTTTAAGTGGTCGGCGTTTCCCATGCTAATCTCTCATTTTGTTCTATATTAGCAAACTCTTCCACCCGGGTCAACCGTCATACCCATTATCGGATTGTCAGACCAGACTCAGCTTACCAATTTCTTGGGAGATAAGAAAGCCTGGCCGGTATACGTGATCATCGGCAATATCCTTTTGCGGACTAGAAACAGCCCTGCCAAGACGCCGATCCTGCTTCTGGCATTGCTGCCTGTGCCTCCAAAGTTAATGGGTGATTCAGGCCGGGCGGACGAAGCCCAGAGGAAGACCAACGCCGATGCTCTACGGGCTGTCTTCGATCTTGTCCTTGCACCATTGAAGGAGGTTGTCCAAGAAGGTACGGTGATGGATTGTGCAGATGGCAAAACACGCCTGTGTTTTCCCACTTTTGTCGGCCTGGATTGCGGATCATGCGGAAAATGCAGCTTTGCATGGAATAGGTAGCAAGTCGTGCCTTAAGTGTGAGGTTTCATCCAAGGAGCTTGGTGGGAATCCGCGGAAGATATATGAGGCCCGCGACTATACTTTATATTGGGAAAAAGCACGGGAGCAACAGTCAGGAGAGGCTGGCATCGCAGAATACTTTCAGCAGGTGGGCGGGAAAATAGGCCGCAATGTATTCACTGAACTCTACCGAGTAAACCCGGCGGACCTACATAAGCCGGACCTCTTACACAACATTTAACTCGGCCTATTCACACATATGATGCAATGGGTGGAAGGGTTCCTGAAAAAGCATAAATGGCAGCAGGCGTTCGACGATACCAGGAAAGAAATTCCACCTTATCCCGAATTCAGTGTACCAAAAAGGGCCTATCGTGAAGTCACACAATGGCAGGGAAAGGAAATGCGCAACCTCGGTCGATGCATTTCATCAGTATTGGCGTCCACATTGCGAAATCCGGACAGTTCTCAGCATCAGGATTTCAACATCGCCTTGAAGTGTGTTGGTCCGCTGGTTGATTTCTCCGTAATGAATCAATATCGCAGTCATACACCGGATACACTTGCTTATATGGAAAGGTACATGCACACATTTCACCAGATGAAGGACATTTTTCTTGAGTTCCGCACTTCAAAGTCTACACGCGTGGAGGTAAATCATCAGGACCGGGAGTTAAGGAGATTAATGGTGAATCAGATTGCTCAAGAAGCCCACCATATCTCTGCTGCCCAACGCCGTCGGCAGGCGGATCAAAACAGGCTTCAGAGGGTTAACCGGCGGGCAGATTTGATCCAGCGAGAAAACCACCTCAACTTCATCAAGATGCACTACCTTAGTCACTTTGTCTCCCACGTGCCACGTTTTGGGTCTATTTTGATGTATTCTACTGAGATGGGTGAGCTGGCACATAAGGAATAGATTAAAGAGGGTTACCCCAGATCAAACAAGAATAACGCTGCCCGAAAGATCTTGTCCTACTATGGCCGCAAGCACGCCCTGGGAATCAGGTTGCAGACGATAGAAGCACTTTCGAAAGCCGAGAATGTGTTCGTAATGGGAAATGGCCGGATGGAGGCACTGGCCTCAATCTGGAGTGCGCCACGGCGAGTTCTCAAAGGCCGCATAATGGAGAAGATCGGAACTCTGACAGAGCTATGCAGAGCCCTCAACATCGATTATTCCAACATGATTGAGAAGATGCTACGTTTTATCAGGCAGACAATAGCGGACGACCAGCGGCTGCCTTCTGACGGCACGGAATTGGGATCACTTCCCGTAGAGCAATTTATACACCTTGAAATTCCGGTTTCAGACTTTCAGGAAGCGGACGTTTTCCAGATCCATTGTGCCCGCTGCACCGGAACAAAGGCCTTCCGCAACGATGATCCTAGAAACGATTGGATATGGGTCCAGGCTGGCGGAGAGGAAAGTTATGAGGATCTGCGAGGGAGGGTAGTAGCACGATTATTAGCACTCTTTAAGATAAGAAACGTCCTGAGCGGGGCCAGAGATGTCCATAGCCTAGCATTGGTACGCATACTCGATCCTGTCCGCGCTGGTAGATTTCACCGCGGAAGCGGACATATACGACCCAGCAAGCGGCCCAATGGTCGAGATATGCGAATAGTCGGTATAGGGGCAGTGATCGGGCAGGCCCATGTAATTACTAGCAGGGAGAGGCAATGGGTAGTGAATCACAGGATAGATCTGCGGACGTTTAATGAGATATATTAAGTTATTCTACAGGATTGCGTATTCGGCCGCATGAGTATAACTTGGTTAATTGGCGGATGTTAGAGGATAGGTCTGCGGCCGAAGTAAAGCCAGACCCTCCGCATCCTTATACGTCCGCCGGACCCCCTTTGTGTATCCTCCCTTATACGGCGGACGTTCTCCCTTCTGTTTCTCCTCCATACCCATATCATCTGCCGGACTTTCTACCCTTCCTCCGGCTGTTCTACCTTCCTCCACCTGACACCTTCCCAACCTTCTGAGCCTTCATTTCGGTGATACCACCTTAAGGGTCTGGCTTCATTTCGGTCGTGCGAGTAGTAGTGTAGTGAATTGCTCTATAGAGTAAATCTGCGGACATTTAATGAAATATATTGAACTGTTCTATATGCAATTTGTACTAGTAGATAATACTACGGTAGTGAAAAGAAATAGAATGACAATCGTGATACCTCTATGAGTGGTGCGCCGGTAGGAAAAGATAAAAGTGGCTCGAGGGCATCCGCGTCGAAAGGAGCCGGATGATTTCAGATGCCACGGGGCGGATTTAGGTCGCCAGAGGGAGAAGGTAGGGGGCAGGTGGTCCAGGTGCTGGGAATTGGGGATGGATACGCCGGATGCCGTCAGACAAGAGTAGTAGAAGAGGGGAAGGATGAGGGGGGTGTCGGGACGGAGGGCGGCCGCAACAAGCGCGCTGGGTGCATGGGAGGGGGGATAAGGGCGTTGGGAGGCACCAGGCACATGGGATGAGAAAAAACGTCCGGCGGACGGTCAGGGCGCACAGGACGCATAGGGCGGACGCGGGTTGCGTCCGCCGGACGTAAATGGTTTTTTTGCTGATGGGGGACTCCCTCAATAACCTATTTCCCTTTGACGTCTGAGGTTAGTCATGGTCCCCATAGTTTTTTGTTAATGGTGATACTGACTTGGCTGTGAATACAGAGGGCTTGTAAAATGTCTGTCCTGCTGCTCCACTGAGGGAGCCGGCCGTTAGTTAGATTCAGTGTCCTATTCAAATCAACACTAGCTTTGTCAAGTCTGTATAATTTCAAGACAATTCGGAAATCTCATGCCTTCATCAAAACCGCCCGGTGAATACCATTAGCCTGAGCATTCATTTTCGTAATCTTTACTTTTTTGTCTAGATTGTTACTTGTTTGTTTCTACCATTGCATGCTTGGTCTTCAGGATCATATCTCCAATTGAACATATATATCGCAGAAACCAGGTTCTAATAGGGTCACCGCCGCCCATATCATTGTCATATTTTAGCTTAAATGGCTCCTTCTTAGAACTTGAGTGGTACGTAAGTGTAAAGGCTTGCCGTGTGCACATGCAAAGTACTAAGAGAAGGCAGTAGTTAATAAAGCTCACAACCCTGAAAGGGACTGATGTTTACCATTATCTGAGTGGCGCTTTTTGTCTGTGTGTATTGATTGCCAAGCTCGCTAACTGCTATATCTTTGATGTGGTCATGATCCGCGATATACATAGAACTATTGACTGTTGTTGTGATATGCAAAAGGAAGATTTGACGGTACTCTATTAAAATTAGCAAACACAAACCTAAGCTGTAGGAGGAATTTCCTTACAGAACAGATAGATGGTACATCTACTTGTTGAAAACGGCGCTTCGCTTGGATCTGGTCTTTGATACGGGCAGCTTCAGTAACTACCCAATGTCCATTACCACAATTAGAGCAGGGTCGAATACTACAGAGTGGACAATGGGCTTACCTGCTCTGGCCACCTGATCGGTGTTCGACTCTCTCACAAGTTGGACAGGGCTTTCTATTCGTCTGCTTGCGGAGGAGCGACCCCTGCTTCTCAAGCCATCATGTTGACTGGAGGTGAATCCATGATCAGGACTGTGAGAGCAAGAGTGATCGTCATTCCAGCGGGAGGCGCCGCAACTGCTAACTGGTTGCCCTCTCTCAGACTTCTGATTTCTGGAGTCCCTAATACGATCTCGGCCACGGCAAGTGCTTCTTTTAGGTGCATCCTACTTGCTTCGCTCCCTACAGTCTGACAAGTGGTTAGTCATTGCAAATCCTGTTCGCTAGAGGGGGCTGTACATGACGGAATATGAGGTGGTTCTAGATAAGTGTTGATGTATAAGTTGAGAGTGAAACGTTATTGAGGTTGACCAAGGAAAGAGCTGGGGAGAACTATTAACAAAACTCTGGTTGAATACTCTAGCATTCAGGTCTGAGACGAGTGAATAGGTTAGGTGTGAGGGTGTAGTTTGTCTTACAAATATTTGTGAATGCAGTCTTATAAAGAGATGGACGCCCTGAACTGGAGTGTTGCAGGTTCCGACAGAGGGAGGACGCTGGGTATTCTATCAGCGATTTGAGACGAGTAGAGGATCAATTGTTGAGTAACCTTGTGCAGTGGATTCAGTTGAATTAATTCTGGAAGCGTGAATAAAGGCTGAATGATATCGGTGGCGATAGGAAGTGTGAGGGAGGAAGGCGAGGTCGTATGTGGGGAGAGACATTGGCAGGACGAGGGAAGAATAAGCCGGCGGCAGTGGACGCCAAGCGAGAAAGCTTTTCCCTCCTATCTGATGATCATGGTTGGAGCCTCATTTGATCAGATCATCAGATCGGACATTTTGATAAGCATTTACAGTACATATAGACTAGCGGCCCTCTCGACCGACGGTCAAGCTGTATTCATGTAGAAGTATAGAAGACTCTTGCTTGAGCGGACTGTTGGTAAAAATTGCCTAAGTACCATAGATAGCAGCCCTCTTGACCAACCGGTCAAGCTGTAATCCTTCTATGGTTGTATTGCTAATCCAGGTACAGGTCAGCAGTAATGGAGATGTGGATTAAGAGAGAAAGGTGGAGTTGGAGAGATTGTGGGGAGAATATTCGTTTAAAATCAAGGTCCCAATCTCATAAGATTCTCATGTACACTTGAGTCTCGCCTTCCCTTGCAAGCACTCCTAGCTCACAAAGGAAACAAATACTTTTCTCCCGGCTTTCCCGAAAGGTGCCCTATACAAAACTATCATGCATTCACGCATTGGCAATGCTTTCCAGAACGTAGAAACAAAGAAGCACAAAGGTGAACAGTATACTGGAAGCCAAAGCGAATGCCCGAAGCCAAAACAGGTCTTCACAAACAGCCTCATAGATTGATGCTAGGGGCATATTCGAAAGCAAACTTATGCCCAGCGCCGGATCCTTAGGCCTGGATCGTCTGGCTATTTCCGAAGCCAAATGAGTACGCTCCTGGAACCTATCGGCATAACAAAGAAACTCTCAACAAAGTCTGGTCAGCGGCACCATTTCCAACAGTTGGGCTGTCAATATCAGGCTTTTCACGGTCGACCTCTTTCCATCTGAGAGTACACTTACAATTTTCTCATTCCTGGTCAGACAGGCCACCGAGCACACTGTTCAACCCCAATTACGTAACTTGTTAGGATTGACCTCATCCTGTCCGAGTACTATTTTCACCACTCCCTCATGTACATTCTGAGCCACATAGGCGAGTGATATTCCACCATCATTTTTGGCTTGTTAGGGTTGACCCCTTCCCGTCCGAGTAGTATTTTCACCACTCCCTCATGTCCATTGTGACCTGCATAGGGGAGCAGTGCTCTGCTGTCCTTATTTCGCTTATCAGGGTCAACCTCTTCCGGTCATTGTAGAATTTTCACTACTCTCTCAGGCCAACCTCTAGCGGCATCCAAGAGGTTTGTTCTGCTGTCATTATCTGGCATATTAGGGTCGACCTCTTCTATTTACAATTGTATTTTCACAACTCCCTCATGTCAATTCTTAGTATCTGAGATTGGTGTTCAGCTGTCAATATCAGGCTTTTCAGGAGTGCTCTCAGGCCATTCAAGCAGTACTCTCACCACTCCCTCATGCCCAGTCATGGGGTTTTCCATCAGTGCTGTTCGGCCATGATTATCTGGCCGAACGAGATTGGCTTCTTCCCATCCAAGTAGCATTTTCACCACTTCCTCATATCCATTTATAGCGATATCCAAGAGCAGTGTTGAGCCCTCATTATCCGACTCGTTGGGCTTGACTTCTTTCTGTCCGAGTAGTATTTTGACTTCTGCCTCAAAGGCACACCCAGCGGCTAACGCAAGCTTTCTTCAACCACCCTTATTTGGCTTGTGAGGCTCGACATCTTCCCTTGGGCACAGTAGTTTCGCTACTCCGGAACATCTATGAAGAGTAGCATTCCAAAGTGGTGTTGTACACTAATTAGATAACTTGTAAGAGTTGACATCTTCCCATCCAGGGGGTATTTTCACTACTCACAAATATCGATTCCAAGCTATTTCCATGAGCGGTGTTTCCTGTTCTTATTGATAAAAAGATCGATCCGCTAAACATCCCCTGTCAGTTGAGAGCTGGGTTAGAGGCGATCTAGTACCTACCTACCTAGTACTGGTTACTGTCATAAGGGAAAATCGAGTGTGGATGGCAACTTTCACAGTCTTTCCTGCAGAGGAGAATGGAATCTGGAAACAGTAGCCTTTGAACATGGGCGAGACATCGCCATCTTATAATCCCTACATCTCAGATACATCATCACTAATAAAACGGGTGTACAAACCTCCAAAGAGGTCTTCTGTATAGTTTATGCTTAGCTATCACTTATGACACCTGTTATAAGGTTAATTAGCCAACAACTGCTTAATAGAGTTCAAATATTAGTATGAAGCTTTGAACGTGCGATTAAGCCCCTCCAGGAAATACCACCTACCAAGTTAATTTACTAACCTTTCCTCTGAAGCCAGGCATCTAAGCAGCTCTGTAGTTGTTAGGTTTCCTGTCAAGTCTGGTGCCCATCTAATACATTGAACGCCAGCAGGCTTTATAGTAGCTACCATAAATTCATCGTCGAGTGATGAAACCCTAATTTCAAGTCTGGTATTAGTCTCCATCTACTCCTCATGGTGACAGGGTAGCCAAACCTGCTGATTCCCACATCAACTTTGATAACCATAGTAAATCTCATTGAGAATTCACTCACTCCTTCTGCATCGCCTGCTTCAAGCAGCAATTCTACCAGACCAGCAGGTGCCTTCACTACAACTGCCATTGAGTTCCGTCGTAGATGATGGGGACATCATATATCAACTTAAATAGCTCCTCCTTAAAACTTGAGCTGTGCATAAGTGTAAAGGCTTGTCTTGTGCAAGTGCAAAATACGAAGGGAAGAGAGTGGTTAATAAAGCCCGCAACCCTGGAAGGGATTGATGTGTACCATCTCCTGAGCGGCACTTTTTGTCAGTGTGTATCAATCGCAAAGGTCCGAGTTGTCAACTTCTATGTCTTTGATGTAGTCAGCGTCTGCGATATAAATGTCACTATTGAATATTGTTGTGATAGGCGGGCTAGAAGATTTTCCGGCGCTCTATTAAAATGAGCAAACGAAAACCCGAGCCATGGAAGGAATTTCCTCACAGAAGGGATGGGCACTAAATCTACTTCCCTTGAATCGAGCCCTTGGTACGGGAATCTGCAGCACCTACTCAATACCAATTAGAAACATTATGGAACCGTTGAGGGTACAGAGTGGGCAATTAAATTACTTGCTGTCACGGCGGGTGACTTGAGCTCTTTGACTGGTTCGACAGGGAGCTCCCCATGGATCTGCTAATGGAGGGGGAACGCCTGCTTCTACGGCGAGCATCTCGACCAAAGGAGAATTGGTCTGAGAGCGACGGGCATCCGAGGGGAGGCATCAGTCTGGAGGTGCAACCTTGTTTCCGTAGAGAGTAGATGGAAGGAGTGTTGGAGGTGTTCCGGGAGCATTGGGGTGAGCTGTGGAGAGAAGGTTAGTGTTGAGTGAAAGATGAAAGAATAAGTGTGCTGTAACCAATAGGATAAATTTTCGCATTGGACTTGGGATCTCAGATTTTGCGTTACATCCCATGCATTGTGCGTTGCATCACACGCATGTGACCACAAATACTCTGAGTTGTAGGCACCAGAAGTAATTAGATTCACATGATAAGATCACGCTATCAGATGATCAGATCGCACGTTTTGACAATTACGTGCAGTACATATAGACTAGCAGCCCTCTCGACCGATAGTCAAGCTCTGTCTCTGTATTGGAGAAGATTCCAAAAAGTATAAGCTGGTACTTCAGGGTGTGGTGGTGGATGGTGGGGGATATTAGGAGATGGTCAGCGTAGGGTGGAGATGGTTAAAGAAAGGCGAGGATAGTTGAGGATGGTAGAGCTGGTGAGCAAGAGCAGGGATGTGGAGGAAGGGCGGTGATAGTTTGGGATACCGGCGAACTGCCGGGGACTCCACATAATGGTGTGAGTGATACATCATGAAGTGCAAAGAATCTCTTGAGAGGTGAATACTCTCAAATTGGGTACTACAAGAAGCCCCAGGGCCATTCATTATTATATTCCCCTATAATCCCTCTGGTTCTCACCTCAGGGACCTAATCTGTCTTAGTACCAATGACAAGAGCCTGAACCTTACGTCTTCCGGTGATGAATATCCTCATCATGAATAACTTTGCAAGATTTGTTGCAATTTCTAAAACTGTATTAGTAGTCAGTGTTCCCAACAGGGCAGTTTGTCGTCCCGTCCGGTCATTTTCTAAAGTTGCCCGGCATGTAGGATTGGAAGAGGAGGACTGACCACATTTTGTCGTCCCGTCTGGTCATTTTCTAAAGTTGCCCGACAAGTAAGAATGAAAGACGAGGAGGGACGGCATTCTGTCGTCCCATCCGGTCTTTTCTGGAACTTGCCCCACTCACCCGAGTGAAGGACCGTCCCCAACCGTCCCCCGCCATCCCCCACCGTCCCCGGCAGTCTTCCGCCGTCTTCTGCTGTTTTCCATTGTTTTCAGCCGTCTTCCGCCGTTTTCCATTGTTTTCCGCTGTTTTCCACAGCCCCTGCCATCCTGTGCCGTCTCCCACCTCCCCCGGCTGTCCCCCACCGTCCCCTCCCGGAATATGTCCCAGATCGTGGGGCTTGTCGTCCTTCCTAATGACGGCTGTCCTGGAAATTCAAGGACGAGGACGGACGGCATTTTGTCGTCCCGTCCAGTCATTTTCTCAAGTTGCCCGACAGGCAGGAGTGGAAGACGAGGACTGACTACATTTTGCCGTCCAGTCCCGTCCTAGGCTCTTGGTAGTCCACCTGCTGGGCCCTATGGCGGCCCCGGACGGCTGTGAACACTGTTAGTAGTAAATAGTAAGGAGAAAGTAGCTCCGGCACCAGCAGGTCTGCAAGTTCTTCCACGCCCATCACCTTCCTCTCTACGGCGTGGGTAAAGTGGCTGTTCCTGAGCTCACAATAGGTGGCGCACTTCATGCCAGCTAGTATGTGACCTGTATAATTCTCTCCGTCAATATGTTCTGTGCCTTGGGTCTGAATGGAGGGCTTCCTGATGACTTTGACTGCTTGGTAGACACAGTTTTGTATATCTACCAGTTCTAATTCTGAGTCTATCATGCACAACACTTTGTTCGTCCAGATCTCCCCTTGCTGCGATTTTGGCTAGTTTTCCAATCGATAGATTTACCTTCTTGTCCCATTGGTCATGCTCTTGCTCTGTCGCAACTTCTAGAAGGATGTCTGCTACAAGGGCGTACTCACTGAGTCCTACATCATGGATCTGGGAGAGCTTTGCCTATCTCCTGCCAGATAAAAGCAATCTGGTCAAGTATGTTTCTCACTATTTTTCCAAGCCGTTAAGGAGCGTCTGTAGCTGGCAGTTCTCGACAAGGTCCTTGTATATATCCATCGCATAGACTTCACCAGGTTTGTCAAACAAGGCTTCCATTTGCTCGAATGTCTGCTTCCTTGTCTACGCTAGTTCACCCTTTTCACTTTCTCCAAAAAGCTACACGATTGGATGTAGTGTTGCTAATGTCCATTTAAATCCCTTCTAGATGGATAATCACCTCTTAGTAGACCTCTAGGGGTATTCAATAATCTTGACATTTCTCCCCGAGCTCATAGTCTTTCTCCAGCATAGCGTGCTCGGTGAGAGGTTTTATCCACCGACCGCATTGCGTTATGTAGCGCTCTTTGATTGATTTGCCTTCTTGCAGGGTGCCCTTGCCGTCTTGGTTCTGCTGCTCGCACCCTGAGGAGCGCACTTTGAAGCTGCGACAGGAGGTTTCTGAGAACAGGACTAACTGCTTAGCGACTTGTTGTATGACTTCTTTGCCTTCGAGATGTGAGGCTAGTCTTGACCCCCTGAGTGTTTTGATCATGGTGACACTGATTCATGGTAAACACGAAGGGCCTGTAAAATGTCTGTCCTGCTAGTCAATGAGAGTAGCAAGCCGGTAATTCTGTTCATTGTCCTATTCAAATCAACACCGGGCTTGCCAATTCTGTATAATTTGACAGAACGAACTCGCAAATCCCATGTCTTCCTTAACACCGTGACGACAACACCATTGGCGTCAGCATCTATTTTGCCCATCGTTACTTTTTCATACTGGTCCTTTTTTTTTCTACCATTGGAGGCTTAGTCTTCAGGATCAGATGTTCAATAGATCCTATAGTATGTATCGCTGAAACCAGTTTCAGATAGGGGTACTGTCACTGATATCGTCCTCAGAGGTTAATAATTCAAGCATGATAACCATGAGGAGGGGGCACCTTCCACGCCTTGTTACCTGTGACAGAGATGGTCTTCTCTCATATTCTAGATTTCACAAGTGGCGTGGCACTTCTGCTATTCATTCATCCCCGAGAGCTAAAGCGCTAATTTCAAGAGACAATTAGCCTCTATCTTAATCCTCATGGCGACAGGGTATCCAAACCTTCTAATTCCCACATCAACTTTGATAACAATTGTAAATCTCACAGATAACTCCCGAACTGCTCCGGCCTCGCCTGCTTCAAGAAGCAATCCTTGCGGACTAACAGCTGCCTTTACTCCAACGGCCATGGCGGTCTGTCACGCACAACGATGACATTATATTTAAGCTTAAATAGCTCCTCCTTAGATCTTGAGCCGTGCATAAGTGTATAAGCTCACTGTGTGCACGTGAAAAATCTAAGGGAAGGAGGTAGTCAATAAACCCCGCAATCGTGGAAGGGATCGATGTTTACCATTTTCTGAGTAGTGCCTTCTGTCAGTTTGTATCGATTGGGAAGCCTGTTAACATCTGTTTCTTTCACCTAGTCTCATCTGCAATACACATCTCCCTATTGAATGTTGTTGTGCTAGACGTGCTGGAAGAATTTCCTGCGCTATATTAAAATTAGCAAATGCAAACCCTACCTATGGAAGGAAGTTCCTCACCCATTAGATAGGCGGTACATCAGGGTTTGTACTCTGAGCTTCGCTTAGATCCGGGCCTTGATACCTACAGTCAAGCAGTTACTCAATGTCAGTTGGTAAAATTAGAGAACAGTTAAGTAGTATAAAAGAGCAAATAAGCGTACCTGCTATAGCCACTAAGTTAAGCTTCAGCTATTTCATTGGTTCGACAGGAGGGCTCTCTGTCGATCTGTGTGCGGATTGGGGACTCCGGCTTCTCCAGCGATTATCTCAACAGGTGGAGAATTAGTGATGAGGATTGGGAAAGCGAAAGCGACAGTTATCCCAGTGGGGGCGCTGGGCCTGCTGGCTGGTTTCCCTCTCTCAGACTCCTGATCTTTCTAGTCCCATACATCATATCAGCCTTGGAAAATGCTTCTTTGAGGCTCATCCCACAGGCTTCACTTCATACAATCCGAGGAGTTGTCGGTCGTTGCAAATCTTGTTTGCCATTGGAGATGGTGGAGGAAAGAGTATGAGGCAGGATCTAGATAAGTGCTGTGGTATGAGTTGGAAGCAAATGGTGGTCAAGGTCGAGAAAGGAAGGGGGGTTGATGGAAGGAGCAGGGGAGAACTATGAACAAAGCTCGGTTTGTTCATTCTAGTGTTCGGGTCTGAGGCGAGGGAATAGGCGGTCAGATGGCCAGAGGCAGTTTGCGCTACAAATAATGGTGAATCCGGTATTATGAGATGGACACCGGGAACTGCAGAGCTGAAGGTTCCAACTGGCGCAGGGGATGTTCTAAAACCCTTTACACAAATGGTATCGAGATTTTGAAATTTTCGCCTCTTTGAGAGATGGAGAGGATAGATTCTGGAGTAAGGATGTGCGGTGGATTGAGTGGAGGTAATTCCGGGATTGAATAATGGTTGAATCATAAGGGTGGCAACGTTATGTGAGAGGCGACACTGTGTTGGGAGTACGTTGTGTGGGGAGCACGTTGTGTGGGTAGGGCAAAGTTTAAGCGTAATCTGATGATCGCACTTTATTAGACGATTAGATCGGACATTTTGATAAGCATGTATAGTACATATAGACTAGCTGCCCTCTCGACCGATGGTCAAGCTTCCTGTCCATGTTGCAAGTAGATTCGCTTTTGCATATTGTTTTTAAAAAGGGGACGCATTTGATATCAACAGTGTTCTCAACCGCCGCGTGTGGCCTCAGGGAAGGGCAGCCGGCTTTAAGCAGGACAGTGGGGCCTACAGAGTGAGACTTGTTGGTTCATTGCTGGATGGTTGGTGGGGGGAAACGGTAGGGGAGGGTTGAGGTAGGGCAGCGATGGAAATGCTTGAGGATTGGTGAGGATAGTGAGGGATTGTGGATGAGGTGCGGGATCAGGGAAAATGGTGGGAGATGGCAGAGGAGGATGAGAGATGGCGGAGAAGGGCGAGGGATGGTGGAGATGGTAAGGGGCGGCGAAGAGTGTGAAGGGCAGTGGACTGATGATAGTAACAATTGCATGGATACCTAAGAGAACCAGTGGAATCTTAGATTAATAGTCATTAGTGGATTGTCGTGGAGTTCCTAATATCATTACCCATACCTAGATTTCCGACATTTTTCCTGAATCCTATACATAATATTCGCCTCTAGGCTCTCGTCTATCGCATCCGGGGTTTCATACTCATTCAATCTAACAGGTATTCGATGATATCATACATGCCGGTACCTGGAGATACACCTTTCACTCATTTGGCATGATGCTTTCTGATTTCAGCCGGAATGTTTGGTCTTCCAGTGATGAATATCCTTACTCGGTAACCTTTCCAGGATCTGTTGCAATTTCTAGAGAGCCTTTAGTAGTAAATAGTAAGAAGAAGAAGAAAGCAGCTCTGATGTGAGCAGGTCTGCAAGTTCCGTTCCTCTATGCACGTCTCCTTCCCCTCCATGGCCAGGGCAGGGAAAGAAGTTTCCAGAGCTAGTGACCGCCGGCCGGCTTCTTAACTGGTTAGTGTGCCGCTCACATATTGCTCTAGGCTGATCTCTATAGTCCAGTGTGTTGTTGTTAGAGGCTTTCCCGACCACTTTGACAGCTTCCTCATACGGTTTTGTATATCTACCAGATCTAATCCAGAAGCTGTATTGTGGAAACTTTGTTTGCGTGTCATGATATCTCATTGCTGCGATTTTGGCTAGTTTTCTGACCGATAGCTTGAAAACCTCTTGTTCCATTAGTCTTCCTCGTGCTCGGTCCCTAAATTTCAGAAGGGTGTCTGCTGCAAGGCCATGCTTGCCAAGTCCCACCTTATTGATCAAGGGAAGCTTTTGGGTACCTCCTGCTAGATTGGATGAATCTAGTCCAGTATGCTTCCCACCAGTTCTCAATCTGATTGATAGGATTCTCAAACAGGCCAGGTCATTCTAGGCTAGGTATCCTGCTCCGGGAACTTTGCCAAATTTCTGAAAGTAGGCTTCCATTCGCCTGATGCTCTGCTTCTTACTGTGAGCTAGTTCAGTGTTTTCCCTTTCTACAGCTTTGCAATTGGATTTAGCGTTGCTGAGGTCTGTCTGGCTCGCTTCGATATGGATGATCTCCTTCGAGCTGAGCTCAACAAGTGTTCAATAGTCTTGCCCTTTCTCCTTGAGCGGGTTGGCTTTCTCCGGAATGCCGAGTTTGGCAAGGGGTGTTATCCACCCACCGCATTGTGATATATAGCTCTCTTGTATGGGTTTGGCTTCTTGCCGGGTGCCCTTGTCATCTTTGCTAGCCTGCTCAAACCATATGGAGCACTCTTCGAAACTGCGACAGCAGGCTTCTGCGAACCCGGCAAACTGCTACTCGACTGGTTTGATGACTTCTTTTCCTTTGAGATCTGAGGTTAGTCTTGGCCCTTGTGTGTTTTGATAATTGTGAGACTGACTTTGTTGTCAATACTGAGAGATTGTAAAATGTCTGTCCCGCTTGTGCATGGGGGTAACAAGCCTGTAGTTTTGTTCATTGATCTATTTGAATCAGCATCGGGCTTGTGAAGTCTCTATACTTTGCCAGAGGGCTCTTGGAAATCTGATGCCTTTATCAAAGCCGCGAGTATAATATTATTTACCTCAGCATCCATTTTCACTATTGTTACTTTTCCATATCGACTCTTCCTTGTTTTTACTACTATTTCGTGCTTGGTCTTCGGGATCAGATCTTCAATAAATCATATGTATTGCAGGAACCATGTTCTGATAGGGTCACCGCTGCCTATATCGTCATCATTTTGCAGCTTAAATGACTCCTCCTTAGAACTTGAGCTGTGCATAAGTGTGAAGGCTCACCGCATGCATATGCCAAATACTAAGGGAACGCAGTAGTTAATAAAGCTCGCAACTCTGGACGGGATCGATGTTTACCATTATCTGAGTAGTGCCTTTTGGCTGTGTGTATCGATTGCGAAGCTTGTTAACTTCTGTATCTTTTGTGTGGTCACCATTAGTGATATACATATTACTATTAAATGTTGTTGTGCAAGGCGGGCTAGAAGATTTTCTGGCGCTCTATTTATAATCAGCGAACGGAACCCTATACTATGGAAGGAATTTCCTCACAGAACGGATAGGGGGGTTTCTACCTTTTGTATACCGCACTGCACTTGGATCTGGGCGTTGATATGGGCAGCTGCGTAGCTACTCGATGTCAGTTAGCAAAATTAGAGAAGGGTCGCATGGTAGAGAGTGGGCAATGGGCTTACCTGCTGTGGCTGCTGGGTTGGGCGTCGGCTCTTTCGCTGGGTTGACAGGGTGGCCCACTGTTGATGAGCTAGCGGACTGTGACTCCTGCTTCAGCGGCGATCGTCTCGACGGGAGGAGAATTGGTGATGAGAATTGGGAGAGCCGGGGCAGCAGCCATCCCGGGGGAAGGCGCTGGAACTGCTAACAGGCTTGCGTTTCTCAGACTCTGAATCTCTATAGTGCCTAACTCAATCTCAGCTATGGAAAGTGCTTTGAGGTTCATCCCACCAGCTTCACTTCCTCCGGTTCGAGAAATCATCAGTGATTGCAAATCTGGTTTGCTATGGGAGCTAGTAGGGGAAGGAATATCACCCGGAATCTAGATCACGGCTATGGTATGAGTTTAGAGTAAAAGGTTATTGAGGTTGATGAAACAAAGAGCAGGGGAGAACTAATAACAAACCTCCAGTGGTACACTCTAGCATTCGGGTCCAAGGCGGGTGAACAGGTTAGGTGTCAGGATGTAGTTTGCGCTACACATATTTGTGAATCTGGTTTTATGAGGAGATAGACGCCCGGAACTGGAGTGTTGCTGGTTCTGACAGAGGAGGCCTCTTTGTATTTTTTCCGCGATTTGAGCCGAGTAGAGGATCAATTGTTGAGTAACTTTGAGCAGTTGATTCAGTTGAATTAATTCTGGAGGTGTGAATAAAGGCTGAATGATATGGGTAGCGATAGGAAGTGTGAGCGAGGAAGGCGACGTCGTGTGTGTGGGGGGAGTGGGCGCCAAGGCACAAATTCTTTCCGTCCTATCTGATGATCTCGGTTGGAGCCTCACTCAATCAGATCATCAGATAGGACATTTGGATAAGTACGTGCAGTACATATAGACAGGCTGCCCTCTCGACCGACGGTCAAGCCTGAGGTCTCTGTTGAAGGTCTATTAGATGATCAATATTCAATCAAACAAGGCACCCAATTTGATATCTCCAGTGTTTCCAACCATCCAGGGGCCCAGTGGAGCCTGATTAGGCTACTGCCAAGAGTCCCGCAGCGCACAGGATGGTTATATCTAATCCGTTCTTGGTGGGTTAAGTGTAGCCTGGGCTTCTTTTGGCAGAACGTGGCCCTACAAGGTGAGACAGGGAAGTTCATAGCACAGGTGTCGACAGCAGGTGAAAGCAGAGGACAGCAAGGTATGGCTGATGACGGCTGGGGACTGTCTAAGATGGCCGGGAATGGTGATGGGCACCTGCGGATGGCATGGGTCATGTCTTATCAAGTGAAAAGAATGTGCTCAGAGGTGAATGATCTGATCATGGCTGGTACAGGAAGTCCAAGTGCTAGGAGTATAGTTCCCTATAGTCAGTCTGGTTGTTACCTTCTCGGATGTAGTCCATCCCAGCACCCCCCAAAAAGACGCAATATGAGCAGTAGTCTGTTCTGTTCTCCAATGAAGTCGGACTCAGTGCACGGTTTAGAACCCTGACCTGTTCCTGTCAATCTACAATTTGCAATACTCCCTCATCTCATGCCCACCCCTACTGGGATCCGGGGGGTGTATTTGCCTGCAATTATCCAGCCTATTAGTGTTACCCCCTTCCCTTTCCAATGCTAATTTTCCCACTCCCTCATGTCCATGCACTGCCGTATCTGAGACCTGTGCCGCGCCTTCAATATCAGGATCTTGGAAGGTAGATCTCTTCACGTCTGAACACTACTCTCACCAGCCACCAGGAGTAGTATTCGACCATCATTACCTCGCTCATTGCGATTGTCCTCTTCCCGTTCGAGTACGATTTTCACCACTCCCTCATGTCCATTCATAGCCAGTATTCGCAACGGGGCAGTCAGTCCGTCCTGAGGGTAGGGCAAGGACGGACTACGAATTGTAGTCCGCCCGGTCCTGGGGAGAACTTTGCCCCGGAATGATAGCCGTCGGACGGGTAAGACGGTGGGCCCCACAACTGGTTTTCAGAATATCTCAAAATATGAGGCCAGACAGATCCCCACAGATCCCCCCAGATCTCGACAAATACTGACAGGTTCCGACTGATCCCCCATATCCCTGGAGGTCCCGACAGATGCCCACAGATGCTCACAGGTCCCGACAGATCCCTACTCTTCCCCACCATGCCTAATAGAGAATCTGTAGTCTGCCACTGCACCTATATCAGCAAAAAATTACCCTGCGTCAGATACGGCGCCGTTGCGTCCTGACGCACGCGACGTTGAATCTGCGTCCCCTGCGTCCTGTGCGCCCTGAATTGCGTCCTCTGCCTCCCCTGCGCCCTGTGCGTCCTGAGTTGCGTCCCCTGCGTCCTGTGCGTCCTGAGTTGCCTGGCAACGCCCGCTCAAATTCCATGCGTCCTGAGTTTCCTCGCAACGCCGGCTCACATCCCATGCCA
>Ga0307509_10005502_pt1 | contig 17593 bp, 11 predicted proteins | sample 10_EM_MG_FD_202245 | JGI IMG/M metagenome (GOLD analysis project Ga0307509, IMG submission 202245) | Populus trichocarpa ectomycorrhiza microbial communities from riparian zone in the Pacific Northwest, United States - 10_EM | ecosystem: Host-associated > Plants > Roots > Unclassified | place...
GTTGCTTAGCTACAGCCTCAAACACACCCAAGGTAAGGGTTACAGATACCTGTCAGTAGCTACCATGCGCCTCACCTAGTGTTCCCCTCAGGGGAGAACCTAGTGTGCTAGTTGTCTGCTCAACAAACAGTACCCAACATTGTACATGGCTGTATCCCACCCACTCAAGTATATCTCCAAGTGCCCTGCCCAACTTATCTGATCTTGATGAGCCGCCTCCACAAGTATTCCCACCTCGGCGGACCTGGCATTGGGCTCATTTCTTGGTCATGGGCTCTGCTATGTCATGTTCACCCCGACAAGTTAACTTTATCTCTACTGCGTCCGCCTCATCCTCTGCCAGCTGTGCCAACACCCTTCAAAGAGAGGAGGGGCACAACAAATTGGATATATTGTGCAGTTGATACCTATATTTTGGGGTTTTTTGACAATAAAAGATTATTTATATGTCAAAATACTGTGTTCGCTTCTTTTTATGGTTCTGCCTAATGTCAGGACGACAGAAAGGGCAAAACTTGTAACGTGTGGCTTACATAATATTACTCACAGACACCACCAGCAGTATTTCCTTAACCTATCGACACCCAGTTTCCTTAGTATCTTCCGAACTCATGTCTTCCGATAAAAATGACCCGCGCGACGCCTCCCTCGAGACGGAATTCACCACACCTAAAACATGGTTCCGGGACACGTCTGGTGCGTCATGCCACAATACAGTTCGTTCTGAACATCCAGTTTAGATACTTACCTTCCTTGCCTCGAATTTCAGATGGACTGGGTGCATCAGGAATGTTCCTCTCTGGGCTCATCATGGTGACGAGGAATCGGTAGGTCTTCGGTCGACTTTTATATCGAAGTTTGGAAAGAGGGGAAGCTGACGTTTGGCGTCATTTTTACGTTTAGGTATCTTGCGTGGCCCTCGGTACTGTTTGGGCTAAACAATATGTTTAATGCGCACCCAATGCGTTCGAAGGAGGGTGGGTCTGGGTGGTCGAATTTGGCGTACGTCTCCCCCTTTCTTGTAGACGCTAATGTCTAATTTATTACTATTCTGCGTAGATTATGTATATCCGCGCTTTTCGCCTCATATATTCCTGTGTTTGTTGTGACGAACAATCTTAATTGACGCAGTTATACCATTGTGTTGCTTGTACCTGGATCATAATTTATTTTCTTTCGGTTTGGGTGGGAAGCTTCGCAAGCCGGTGAACTGAAGCAAGAAGACTGGAGTGCACATACTGTAGGTATTTCTATCCATTCTAAAATATTACATTATCTCCCTTCAGATTTTTGATCCTTCTCTGGTACAAAACATTACACGTTACGCACTCTCGGGACTTTTGGTGCAGCTCTCATTTCTTCTGGGCGACGTGTTCGATAACGGCTTTCACCAGATCAATATCGGGCATGTCCACCTCAATAACCCGCTTTTCTCTCTGTAACAGCCCCTCGAACTCTTTGGGGAGGACATCGCGATCAAAGTTGAACGTGGGCGATTGGTCAAGGGCGCGTGAGACGGCTTCGGAGAATTTGGCGGGGTGAGCTGTTGATAGGATGATTTGGTAGGTAGTGGGTGGGCTGGTGGAAGAAAGAACAACGCGAGTTAAGTTTCATAAGAATGAGATGTAGAAATGGGACAGACTTTGTTTGTGCGATGATACGAGCAGCCGCGAGCCCCACAGCGGTATGTGGGTCTGAAATGTATGGGGCATCTTCTTCGAAATACGACTTGATGGTCTTCAGTGTCTAAAAAAAAGAAAAAGGCAGGTCAAATTTCCGAGAGGAATTCATGGAGGGCTGAGAACGAACCAGCTCATCGGAAATGCGTTCAGCGATGAAATCCTTGCGCGCGGTCTCGAGGACCGATGCTGGAACTTCCACTCGGCCATTTTTCTTCATCTGGCTCATCCAGCCATCCAGTGTCTTCGACGCGGCGTCTCGCTTTGCCTCGCCAGTGCCTTCGGCGTTCTCATACGCGAGATACCACAGCAGGCGCTCGAAGTTACTTGAGACAAGGATGTCCATGGCTGGGCTAAGCGTCTCCTTCACCCCACTCGCATCTGTCGCTTGCTTCCCATCCGATGTGCCCTCCACTGGAGGCGTCGACGATGAGGAGTCCACTTTCTCGTATTTGCCATTCTTCCAGAACCGTGCCAAGATATCGTTCGCATTCGTTGCCACTACAAGCTTGACAATGGGCAGCCCCATTTTTTTGGCGTAGTACCCAGCGAGGATGTCACCGAAATTCCCAGTTGGTACGACATATTGAAGCACTGCGTCTGCTACAGGTAATTGTGCTTGGACGTGGAAGTACGAGAGAAAATAGTACACCTGTTGCGCGAGGATACGTGCCCAGTTGATGGAGTTGACGGCGCCGAGGCGGTGTTTGGCGTTGAATTCCTTGTCGGCGAAGAGGGCTTTGACGATGTCCTACAAAGAGAGAATGTTAGATCGAGTTATTATCTTAGGAATAAAAAGAAGGACGTACCTGACAATCATCGAACGTGCCTTTTACAGAGACATTGTGCACGTTGGCGTCGGTCACTGTAGTCATTTGGGCTTCTTGGATGGGGGAAACGCGGCCTTTGGGGTGAAGGATGAAGATGGAGATATTGGCCTTATTGCGTAGACCATAAATTGCGGCGCTGTTCAAAGAATTGAATTAAGGTAACACAGGCCAGATTATTAACCTATGCGTACCTTCCAGTATCTCCACTTGTAGCACCCAGCACTGTCAATTTTTCCTGCTGTTCTCCTGGTACTTTGCGTGCATTCCGTCGGAGCAAGAAAAATTCAAACAGGTTCCCAAGAAGTTGTAGGGCAACATCTTTGAACGCAAATGTAGGTCCATGGAACAGCTCCAGTATGAACGTCTTGTCATTCAACTTCTTGAGTGGAGTAACGTCGGGATGGCGAAACGTCGCATACGATTTCTCCACCAAGCCTCTCAGCTCCTCCGTCGAGATCTCATTTGGCGAGATGTAGAGCGAAAGTATGGCCACGGATAGCTCAACAAATGAGTACCCCTTCCATGTGGTTTTCCAATCCTCTGGCAGCGATGGGATGGATTCCGGGATGTAGAGGCCGCCGTTAGGGGCGAGACCGGTGAGGACAGTCTATTGGAAGGGGTTTCGTTATGGGTGGTGAATATAGATATGGTTTGGCAGGATTGACCTCTTCAAAAGACAGCCTCTCAACTCCTCCCCGTGTCGAAAAGTACTTCATAGTGGTGGAGACGATCTTGATCAGCTGTAAATAGTAACAAATCCCAAAATAAATAGTTCCCGATAAAGCCGAAAGCGTGTATAAAAAGCTATTGATGGACCGTGACATTGTCGGAAATACAGAATTCAACTTCCAAATTACATATCTCTATCTTGGAAAAACTGGTGGCGCCCAGCTGGACATCGCGTTCGCATCACAAGCTCACGACAGTGACATACCCTCGCTTCGGCATCAAGATAAGAGCTAGAAGTTTGTTTAATATACAATTGTCCGCTAGAAGAACTCATAGCACATAACATTTGTGTTAGTAAGATTAAGAAGGAAGGAGTGGGGCACCTCCAGCTACAAAAGGAATAGTCGGGTCAGCCAGGGCGGAGTTGTATTCTGTAAATTAATCAAATCACGTAGTTAGTAGCCCGGCGAGCTCATTCTCCGAATCAAACTATTTACACCAGAAGGTAAGTACTTACACCGAAAGACTGGCGGGGCGCCATAGAGAAGAGGTGTGAGTATCAAAAAATACCCAGACACAACTCAGAAATTGCACGAGCAGCTCGAGTTGGAGAATTATGCTCAATCCTATTTCCGATATACGAAACTCGTTCAGGATCAAGCGGACGCCATGCGCCATAATCCACAAGAAATGAATGCCGCCTATGCCCGAGTGGCTCCCGAGGGTGTTTTGGAGCTGGAAGAATTAACCCATGGGGTCCACCGAAGAATGCAGGCGATTTTGGACGACCTCGCGAGGTGGGCCGAGATTGAACTTAGGAATTTCGATGATTTGAGTATTTCACTTGCATGGAGTTTACGTGTTCACAAGGATGTTATACAGCCGCATTCGCATGTCCTTTGCTTCCTCATTCTATCTACAGCTTTTGTTTTTAGGTTTCCCCAAAGGTCCTGGCAGATCTCCGACAGGCGCCAATACTGTGGCCGCTAGAGGTAGCCAATTATTGTAAGTTGTATCTCGAAAATGGTTTTACTCATACCTTCCAGGCGAGAGTATTATAGCGGACAAAGCTCTTAGATCCTGACCGTTGCTCCACCTATTTGTCAAGTTCACCCCACAGGAACCAATTAATGACCCCGTTCTACAGCAAGACATTGAGTTGTGGACCTCTCAGCCCACCGAGCTTGTCGGAAAGAGCTTCATTTCCAAAGAGATGTTGCGCAGGGTCTTTGTCATCGATGACTATTGTGTTAATCGGAGAAAAGGACCTCAATATGATGTCTTATTGAATTTATCTTCTCTTACCCATAGTTTATGTTCCTGCATTTTACTCCTGTCAATTTACCAACTCCTTTGTGGGTTGCGTACGGTCGACGGAGTATATTCCAAAGGGGCAGTCAAAAGGCAGCTTGAACATGCCTGAATGAAATTCAGGGGAAAATACATAAGCTGCGCCGTAATCAGTCAACTTCCGTTACAACTTCCTCGTCTAATCATCGTTCTCGTTCTCCAATTTCAAGTCAAACGAACAAGCGACCTGAACTGGAGGGATACGCCCATTTCTTCAAATGTACGAAGTTCAGGCCAAGCGGATATGCACCCTAATCCATAAGAAGTGGATGATGCCTACGCACAAAATGGCTGGGCTGCAAAAGCTCATTATTCATCCTGAGAAACGAAAAAAAAGCCTCTGATTAGATCTCGCAAGGTGTCCAGTCCAGTAAAATAACGGTTAATGTGGTTTCATTGGCGCCTGTGATTCTCACCAACTAAGAGTGAGCCCTTTGTCGATGAAATAGGTCCAATAGATAGCCGCATTGCCATGGCTCAGAACCCCGGACATATTGTCCAATATCACTCCTAGAGCCCAATCACCGAAGAACGTGGTGAGCGAGACGATGATCACCAGGCTTGTGAGGGCGAAAAACTTCGTAGAGTCAGTGCAGGCTTGAAGGAGGGAAAACAATACCAAATCCCTATTGTTACGAAGAATCCGGCGATCAATTGGTCAAGCGTAGACTGGCGGATAAAATGTAACCGCCGATATCACAGAACCGATGCCAATGAGCCCGATGATCATGAACCGGGAGGTCTAGAGCAAAAAAATAATTCACAAAACAATTCACCCCCAAGGTGTTTAATGACTTACGGAAAAGCATCCATAACTATCCAAAGCGGGAAAGCTCTGATTCTTCTGGGTTCGATATGACGAGCTACAAACCGTTAGGGCGGTCAAATCACTAAGGGCCGACGTGCTGAGATTCCGAATCGCAATTAAAACACATTGACATGCGCGGTGACATTTCACCCATGGTCCTGATCGTCATTGCTGTAGACGCCAGAAAGAACTGAGACCGGGAACGATATCGACCTTGCCATATTTGACTAGCCGGAGAGTCATAGTGCATTTGGGCCAAACAACAGGCAAGCAATTGAGTAGGGTGTGCCATGTTAGGAAATGAACCAAGGCCTCCATACGGCAGACCGTAACATTCCATTCCTTGAGGCACAGCTCACAAAATCACCCCATCGCATTGGGGTCTATGTGGGCCATGAATGCTGAATCACTGTCTGACATTTTCCTCTAATATGAGGATCTAATGAAGGACTGTGTTTTATAGGTGTGATAGTTCAAGTTCGGAAGCGAGGAAGGTTCACTTACTGGGCGGAATATGGGTGAAAGAAGCGATACACGTTTGACCCCCAAGAACTTCACGCGAAAACCGTGTGTTGGGGTGATCTAACGATGATCCAGAGATTGACCTGCATCCTAGCATGGTTTCCTGCAGCTCGACGTGTGGAGATATGTAGATCCATTATTTCCGGGGGTCCATATTCAGCTCATGATATTAGGATCCGAAGAAAGAACAGAGGTCGACGTTTCAACCCCCATTTTTGATACCTGGACGATCAGGTGGGGCAGGGACCCGGCAGGTTATTGACAGGCTGACGTAGACGCTAACGAGAATGACGGTGGTATTGGTATTGATGCAACTGATTGAATTGAGGAAATGAATCATGATGGAGGCTGGAACGTCGGAGGAGGCGAAAACAAGTCAACACCTAAGTTATGTCGGGCCGAGCTCGCGTTGATTTTACTCCATTTACACTTTATTAATTCAAAGCCAGTCCAACGGTTAGCGAATTCGATAGGCTTCCCCAAGTTTGATATGTAACTTACTTCCAGGAAGGAAATCCAATAATATAATAATTTTTTTACAGTATCCCTGCAATATATGACCCTGTATGACCAGGCTAAAGTAAGGAAGAATAAATGAATCAACCGCCAGAAGAGGATGCAGTAGAATAGAGCACTAAATTAGTACTAAATGAGCGAAATAGAGCAAAAAAAACGTGGCTGATATTTTACACACAGAATGCAGAGAATGTGCCATCAGAACGAAAGCAAAAGTCCGAATGAGTAGATCCGAGAAGTAACTTGGCCAAACCATTTGTGGTCAAGAGCTTCTATGCTAATAATAAAAGGGGAGTAGGATGAAAAATAAAGGAAAATTGTAGATACGTAGCGAGTTGAACGAAATATTGATGGAAGGAGCGTGAGTGCCGAACCATGCGGTCATAAAATAGGACAGTCAGGAAAATGGGTGCGATGCAGTATGCGATAGCAGATGAGGGCCAAATGAAAAACGAGTGTGGGTGTCGTATGACAATGCTGAGTGATGTAAGAGGGACTACGAAAATGGACGTAATTTTTCGAGGACGTCGTCCATGTTGGGCGTTTTTTCGAGAACTTGAGCTATCGACGGAGGTCGGCTGCGTTTGATATTGGTGGAATAAGAGCTACTAGCTGCTGTTGAGGACGATGTTAAGGATGATGTGGAGGTGCGATGGGAGGTTCGCATGGCTCGTCGTTCCTCCTGTTGGTCGGAGCTATCGTACCTCGGAGGTCGAAGTGTGGAGGTGGGGCCTTCCGGAATTGCTGAAAGCGAAGACATTGTAATGCTCGGACTTGGAGGTAGCAAAGAGGATGTTGATGAAGAGGGGGATCCGGATATTGAGCTAACGGAAGAACGTTTGACGTTCGGAATATCTTGTGACCCTTTGTCAGCGCCGCCAACCCCAGGAGGGAGCCTTGATGATCGTAGAGCACTACCCGTGCGACTGGCCGCGTATGCTTGGTCGCCAAGAGGGTATGGTCGCCGCAGCCTCTTGTTCCGAATCATAGAAGATATGGACTCCGAACCAGAGGCGCGGAGCGATTCAGCACCAGATGTCGCATGGGATTCAGCGCCCGAATCACTTTGATAACTAAACTTGCGAGATACTCCTTGGGATGTGCTCTTGTCTTGATCGGGTTCCATTGACGAAGCGAACCGCGATTGGTTCAGTATACCAGGAGGAAGAGGTTTCGGGTAGTGGGATGATTCCTCGTCGCTAAGCAAGAGAGTGAACCCTTTGATTTGTTTCTCTCGTTTAAGAGCGTCCTTCGTTAAAGTTGAGATCTTCTTCTCCAGCGCCGTAACCTCTGCGATGTGCGACTCTGTCATCTTGAGGATGAAGCTGGCGAGCTCGTCATATTGCAGATTGCGGTGTTTGAGGGCTTCCCGCAGTTCCTCCACAGAAGCGTTTTCGATATCAAGTATTTCGCCATCAGCTTTGGAAGGGGTGGCCGCAGTGATCGGTGGAGTCAGTTTGTTTGCTGTTGGCTGAGCAAGAGGAGAGAGGGAGGTAGAAAGATCAACAACAGCGCCAATGGTGTGGGCTCGAGGGCGAACGATAGTCTTTGCGGATGTCGATTCTTTCTTACTCGCTTGTGTTCCTTGAAGACCAGGAAAACTGGGGAAACCGGAGGGAGTTGGGTTGGGGGTTGGTGGGAGGGGCAAGGGCATCGAAGGTGGCCTACTCCTGGCTGGAATAGTTGACTGCTTCATCCGAGATCGTATAATAGACGACCCGTTGTCGGATTGGTGATTGGGCCCTGTTGCCACAGAAGGCCGCCGCTGGAGAGAAGGCGGGAGGCCTTTATCTCTGTCAAGGAGAGAAAGCCGAGGAGATTCACGAGGTTCAGATAGGCGCGGCGTGGATGATCCCTCATCCTTTTCGTTACTCTTATCAGAGTCGGAATTGTTCCTCGAATTCGAAGTCTTTGAGGAGGTGCTTGGTGCTCGATCGCTTCCAACGCTGGAATTTTGTCGGTGACGAACCGCTGCGGCAATTGCGGATGCAGGAGTATGCCCACGGCGGTAGATCGATTGTTCAGGAGAGCTAGTAGGTGGGTTGGCGTTGGGCGCAACATCAAGATCTACGACAGCACTACATTTCTTCGTTTTGTCGGCAGATTGCGAAGACTCGGTGGTGTTTTTTCGTTTCGGTCGCGTGAACAAGTCCTTGAATTGGTCGTCAGGAGATAAGGAAACCATTATCACAGGTTGGGCTGGACGAGGCGTTGTGGATCGCTTTTTTGTGCCAGCTGAAGAGCCAGATTCAAAAGACGCGGACCGGGTACTTGGAGGCTGAAGCCCCGAGGAGGCCGCCGTGGGCTCAGCTGGGGTGGACGAAGCTTGTGTGGTTGACACTTGCTTCGATGATCGAGAATGAGAGAAGTGGGCGGCCAACTTTGAGCTAAGAGATGGCGTAGGAACCTTGCTGGTTGGCAGAGGGGGAACTTTTACATGGACGATGGAAGGCACAGAGGGTCGTCTATTGAAAGATAATTTTAGTACACCATATTCACCTGTTCGGAGGATAGAAGGAACGAAGTAAATTGTCCTCGAAAAAGGCTTCAAGATACATTGAAGCATATTGCCAACCGAATCGTCTCAAATACGTTCGTCCGAAAAAGGAAATCAAAGGGGAAAGAAATGCCAGCACACCTCGTATCTGCGCTAGCAGTTGATGGCTCTCCCAAATCTGAAGAATCGCGCACAAAAGACGCGAATGGGCTTGAGGAACTCGACTGGTTCGACTTTTTGCGAGAGCGGCCAAATAATGGGATACGCGTGATCCTTTTCTTGACTGAGGCTGTTTCATCACCAGATGGAACCTCTAAGTTCATGGATGTCGTTGCATCCTTCTGAGTTTGCCGGGGTTGGTTGGGGGAGTTGCCATTACCACGAAAAAAGTCTGTGAGGTCTGAGGTTTTGGTTCGGAGGCGACGAGTAGGTGAAAGACCAGACATTGTGAACCTCGAAGAAACAATTAAAGGGAAACGAAAGAAAGTAGGCGACGCGTCCGTCAATGAAGACGACGGTGATTGAGGATACAAATGAATCGTCCCGTGGGGTTTTATAAATGTCCGAGCGGTTTTCCAGGCTGCCCTTTCTTGCCGTAAGTGCTAAGCCGGGCTCGAAAATAGCTTTGGAGCCGGTGAAATCTTGTGATGCGAAGTTGGAAGGAGGAAGAGCGAAAAGGGTGTTGGAGAGAGGGCAAGGAGGAATAGGTTGAACTTAGAACCCACACCAATTCCCAGGAGAAGGTTGAAGACGCGAAACGTGTTGCATCCCACACTTCATGAAAATTCGGAAGATCTATGCACATTCTTTTTCCAGATAAGCGAATTTTTCGACCCTACATCATCGCCGATCTTTTATCTTTTACCTGACTAAGCATCTCGATGCCGTTCCTGTACTCGAATGCCCAATGAGTATGCCTCTGCTCATTCCAGGTCGATGCTGCAGGGCGCTCATTGTTAAAATGGGCCTCTGAGGGATTTCAAGGAGGATTTTCAACACGATGACAGGGCAGTTCTTGCGTTAACTGGCATTTTCGTCTGCGGAAACATAATAAGTACAAACCCGCCCGGAAGCCGATACCCCGAAGGAGTTCTGCCCCAGGCGAATCGGGCTGACAATATATCCAAACCATAAGGAAACCTGCAACGGTCAGGAAAGAGGGAACAAAAGCACATGCTTACCTCAAGCTGGTAGGCGAAGGGTATTGTTGCATGATACTTCTCGAGTTCTCAGCTAGAGCATACCGGGCAGGTAATTATGACCAAGCTGCGTGGAGGTTGGAGCTCCCGCTACCAACGGCTCAAAAGCTTGATAAAAATGAGGATGAGATACCCCAAATGCCTTAATGAAGAGGATACTTGACACTCCCACCACCCGGGAGCTGATGCTTACCCGGTCATAAATCGATCACAAATGGTGCGCAAAATTCAAATGCAAATACATACATGATGGTGATGTCGAGGTCGTATGTAGGATGAGAAGCTTGTTGCCCTCAACAGTGGTTACATAGAAATTTCAACAAAAATGATTGCAACTTTCAAATTCCCATTCTCGAACATAGCATACCCGACAGTTTGGCGCATAAATGAGTGGCCATTTCCCATGCGTCCCCTATTTCTGAAGACTTTCACCTGCTTTCGCTTGAAATGCAGCGCTCGCGGGGGACCTCCGCCTAACCAACTTAAAAATTCCTTTGTTCTTTCAATACGTCCCCGGACGGCTCTCAGTCTTTCATCCCACATCCAGCTCTCTCTCAAAAGCCTGTTGGGCGCTCAGATTTTCCACAACGCCGGAAATATGGGTCTTTCATGTCGCAACTGCCGGTTTGTATAAGGGCGCAATCAATCAGATTTGCCGAAAGTCACGAATGCCGATGAATCTCGTTGGGAGGTGGCTTCCCCTGAGCTAGGCTATCTACAGCGGTTCAGCTTTATTTGGCATAAAGGGATGGTCGCTTTCAGCTTTTTGATCGCCTCAAGGGTCCACAGTCTTGATTGAGCTGGAAGTGAGCTGAATAAAAATTACAAAACTGGCGCGGATCCTCGATTGCCATTTTGCTTCCGCCCATGTCTCATCAAGTCACTGGCTGTTGGGTTACTTCTGTCTGAGAGTCCAATATACCCCACCTTACACACACTATGCGCCTCTGGGTGTGGATGTCCTCCTGATCCTTCCCTGTCAGTGCGCGTGACGTACTGACATAGAGTTGTTTGATAGATGGGGACGCTCAAATCTTGGCAATTACCCCCGTGTGTTGATGTGCCGTGGTTCAAAGTTTTAAGTGATCAGCCGTGAGTCTTTCACCAATTTACATTGAGCAATAGTTCTTTAATCTTATTTTTGGTGTCAGATCAAAGACCTATGGGTTTTCTCGACAATTATGAGATGGTGGCAATACCTAATATCTTGCTTCTCATCTTAAATTTAGTATGGAATAATTGGTTCTCAACGTTTGGTCATGATAAAAGCGTCGACCACACTCCAACGATCGTTATAACCATTTATGTCCTCTCTTGTTCGGTACAGATAAACTGCCTTGATAGCTTTCCTCCAAGATTGTGATCTTCGGCGAGGGTTGTTAATGGCGGTGTTCATTCTAGGTGAATGTCGGTTAAGGCCGAAACGTACGATGAGGACCTGGTTTTAATTTTGGTGGTTCTAGATGGATTTCTAAACCTCCGGTGCTAATGCCATCCATCCAACACTCAAGTCACGGATCCTCCCAGACAGCTTCGAAAGCTCGGAATTTTTAGTAGGTTTTTGAAGATCGCACCCTTTCATTTGAATCACTGTTTGCTGAAGTTTCCTTTTTCTTTTTTGAAGAAATTGACAAGTTGCGCATCGCACGAGATGCTGTTTTCTGGCTTCGCACCCGTCGAGGGGCAAACCTTTCGGGATCACTGATGGATCGACGGGTTCCCACCGGAGACCCACGTACAACCCGAACGACAGTAAGAATCCTTGCAACCTCTCTGGCATATATCAGAAGAAAACGTGGACCTCAATGACATCCGGCGGCTAGACTCTTCAGTGACATTAGCGCAATATGGTTAACATTTCTCAGGGCAAATTGCGAAGTTATCATCCGGGTCTCTGGGGAGTTGTTATCAGGCCCGACTTCCGTTGTGTGCCCTCATCCTGTCCAGAGATTCGTTATTCTAAAGATCTACGCCTCAGTTCATTCCCACCATGTCGCATCCGATCGTGGTTCTAAAACGCCTCCCCCTTCTCAATCTTTATCCGTTGGGAATAAGGATGACGAGGCTATCGAGCTCCCTAATTCCACGACACGGCTTTTAGAAAGCACGACCCCCCTGGAAACAGATTTTGGTAGGTTTCCCTTTTCCAGTTAGTCGACAGACGTCAGCGTAATATATTATCAGCTTATCGCAAAAGCGATCGGGTGCTCGCAAAGGACCCACCCAAACAGATAATCACATTTACAACAAACAAACACTACGTTACACCGGCACGCGATCCTAGAATGGCCCATCCGCAAACAGTATTTCCTTGCTGGATCTACTTGGGGAGCGATCATTCGGGTTGAGCTCTAAGTCTGTGCAGATGCTGAGCATTGCTGAGGAGACAGGCATTGGGGACAGAGTATTGTATGCCGTAGACAAATGTAAATTCCAACTTGAGGCCACACCTCAATGGACCATTCAATATATATATTATGGGTACCTTATCTGCAGTTTAGCAGTTCAGTTTCTATGAAACCATATCGCCCTAGCCAGACTGAGGAGATTTCGACATACGCCATCTACTGCAGTGCACATGCAGGTGATCTCAACGTAGGTAGGGTAGAAATAAATAAGTTCACACCTGTTAACCCTTGTTCCTACACAGTGATACCCCTAGTCATACGGGTCGCGGTTTCATTGCTCCCACAAATTACAATGTTTCATCCTTCTCTAATCTCGACGCAATTTTGACAAGGCCCCCAGAAGCTACCTCAGTTTACCTTGCGTTGTGAAGGTAACTATATTATAAGTTATGTCGAGGTACCTTCATATTAATCTGGCACCTTCAGAAGAGGTCAATAATGTGGCAACAAACTTGAACACGAGGCTCACAACATATATTTGGATGATTGCGGAATTTTTAGACGGAGCCCGACATAATTTGATTCCCTGGAAATGCTAACCCTCTTAAGGTCCAGCCTTAGTGTTTCTGAGAGCCGAGGCTTCGATAAATTTGCGGTACCGCCGGGATCTTGTCGCTGAGTTACTTGAGTATGTATGCGATCCGAGAACCGTTCGGTGGTTATCAAATCGAATTGGGATATAAGGATATAGGCAAGTGAGCGAGGAAAGGCGACAAATTGAGAGGAAAACACAAAGGAGATTTTCAAACGTTGAGGGAAACTTGCAAAGCTGGTACAGGCCACACGCGCGCCTGTCATGATCATGATGTTTTAAGAGTGTATGCTCATGGCCATGGTGAGAGTAAGATAATATTTTTTGTTGATCAATTCCAGTAAAGCAACAGTCGGGATCCACAATCGGGAAGAACGTGTGGGCAAGTACATATCGATATCTGCACCCATATAGCACAAGGAAGAACTCTAATACCAGACTATACCAGAGCAGTGGTTCGGGTCATGTATCCGGAGAGTCAAGCAGCGGAACACCTCCGAATAATGTTGCGAAAAATTAACGCGGTAGTTTTTGTGATGATGATCATGTACTCGATGAAGACACTCCTCGCAATATCCTCGGAAGTCGTCAGGTGAGCTACCAACCCTCAGAAATTGACTTGAACGAGAAATTCGTTCTAACTTCTGGTAGCCTAGAAGTCAGTCGTCATGTTCGACCGTTTTCATTCTGTCAGTATTTGTTGCTTTTCGAGTGTCGAAGAGATTACAAATATGCCCAAGCCGAGAATACTCCGAAAGCTCCGAGGAATTGGGCGGCTGTAACATACTGCTGCGACATTGTGAATCATGGATGACACAAGCGACATCAGGAATATTTTACAATCAAAGATATCCAAAGGCTGCGGTGATCGTTGAAATCCAGTGTACAAGTATAGCGGCTGTCCTTGATCGAGTGTGGAACTGCTGCAAGAAATACCAATATCGCAGTGCTCAAGGCGGAGAATACTTACGGCACAAGCAGAGCAAATGCATAATTTCGAGAGCGTGCGATGAGGATACGTAGATAAGTCGTCCTGTCAGGCCTAGCTACGGCATAGCATGATGTTGCCACCCGCGGGGAACAAGGAGGTTGAGTTAAAACGGTCGTTCGATCGACTTCCAGCTGCAGCCAATACTTGAATTAGCAGGAATAGAACTCGTGGATACGAGACATCATATCAAGGTCCAGAGATATCTTGAAATTGATGTTGAGGGGAGAAAGAAAGATTCTGGTTAGTGTTTGGTTCGTGCTGAGTTATTCAAATCAAATCTTCGTTACATAACCAACCACCATTCACTCGATCACACGAGCCACCACTTCGCTTCCAATGCGACCGTCCCAACTCAACTCCCGCCGCTGACGGGAACCAGAACATGGAAGGCTTGATGAACTGCTTCAGGACTGCTTCACCAGCTCGGCACTCAGTCACTGACAACACCGTAATACGTATGGGGCTTCTCTCGTGGGTGATCTACATTTGTTGGCTGGGTCTGATTTTGTGCATTGCTTTGTGTCATGAAAATCATGATGATGACATACATGGTTGGATCCGGAGGTTTCTAAAACCCATTTGGGCTTCAGGAGTTGGCATAAATTAGGTACGCCCTTCGCACGTTTTTCCGAAAAGGGTCGGCAGCAAATTGTGTACTGAACTATTTTGTCAGTGTCACAACGCATATAAGAAATTTACGTCGGAGGTGGCTCAAAAAATCATGGATGATGGCCAGGTGGAAGGAATAATTCATGTGTTTCGAAATTCCCGTCAACGTTTCAAGAAAAGCTGTGGGCCTGCCTTCGGCAGTGCTCGCCGTGGGATGAGGCTCATGATGGACTGTGTCACGCATCACCAAACACTTGACTGATGCAAACCAGGTTTCCTTGCCATCCTTGGCAGCATATCCACTCGTTTGACTCGGATATCTTCTAGACGGACGAAGGAGCCTGGTCCATTTCCTCGTCAGTGCGGCGAACTTGGTCAGGTTCGGTATGCCTGCGTTACCCTCTTTCATCAACTACAAGTCTGGGCGGAGGACCAAGGCAATCAAATCGCCTTTTGCTTTGTTGCGCGGAGAACCTTCAACACCAAATGCGACAGCGAGCCTACCACAAACCTATCTGCAAACAGAAGTCATTGATATTCATGACCCAGCTGCACGGTATTCATTGGATTTTGACGGAGGAAAACCCATAGATGAATACGAGAACCCTATCGTGGACCAAGAGCCGCCACACCATGGAGCGGGGACTTCTTCGCCACAGGTTCAGCTGGACATCGATTTTTCACCAGCTCTCACAGATTGGTTTCCGGCTGACTTTTTACAGTCGGACGGATTCACTAGTGTAATGGACGGACGCAAGCCGGGCGGAAGCGGCCTTCGGAACGAGGTTACGAACATGTCGACGAACGCGAGAGGCTTAGGATTCACGAATGGAGGGGGAGATGATTCCATGGAAAATGACAATGAAGGTGGCGGGAGTTCTTCCCTTTCTTCATCGGAAGATATTATTGCGAACCTGAGAGCCATGGATGTAAGTCTCCCACAAGCCTGCACATTTTGCTGCCACCAATTTAGCATTTCTACAAAGCCTTCGCATTTTGGGAAATTACCAGGATACGACAACTTCAACCGTTTGGTGAGCGCTTCCAATTTTATGAAACCAAACCAATTCGTTCTAATTCTCTCCCAGGAGCAACCATTGTCATCGTCCAAAAAGAACATCCCAAATTCAATATCTATCAAACCGAATAGGCGTCCAGTAAATACTGTTTCCTCACCCTTAAGGTCAAACCACCGAATTTCGCTTCAAGACACCCCCACATCTTCCGCTGTTTCCGGGACTACACTCGCCCGCGCCCTCCTATCCAACAGCTTCATTTTAACGGATAATCGATCTTCAAAATACCGCAGTGGGTCAGTGGGGCTTACGCGCTCAGACTCCGCCACCCTTCCCCGCTCAGAACACAGTTTCGGTGCAGCGTACAATGATGATCGATTTTCCATTGGATCAGATGCACCCCCCATCCCTTCCAATGCCAGTTTTCTCTACGAGCCACCCAAGAAACCTCGAACGGGTGCAGCAGAGCTAAAAGAGAAACGGAAGCAGAATATGCGGAGACGATCTAGTACAGGGTCTCTCGCGGCACGAGTTCTGCCAGAAACGCCCACACCTACGCGGCCGAGCAGCGCGCTTCTCAGCCCTGGGGTGGAGTTTGACATTGCTTCGTTTCTGCCCAAGTCGCCTGAACCTCGAAAAACCCCACCTCGTTCGCCTTTACCCCCTACACCGAAGCTTCCATACTTAGTGGAGGACGATAATAGCTCCAAACGAGAAAGTGGACGGGACGAATATGAAGAAATCGCGCGGCGCTTTCCCATGGATTCACAGCTCTTATCCCCTGATCTGGACCTGCTGTCACCTGCACCCTCTTCTGAGGGCCCACATTCGGCGAGGAACTTGGAGGATGTATTGGATTATTACTCGCTTCCGGACTCTCCAGAACCTCCTCTACTACTCAATGCCAGCTACCGACCTGCCTTTTCGCCAATTACTGAGGAGTCGAGTTCACAGTTGTCACCGCCGACACCATATAAGAATGATAAGCGTGAATCGCAAAGGAATATGCCTATTGGAGCTCGAAGTCCGTTATCAGGCAGCCCTCGTGGTATGGCGCTTGCGTTCCCATCTAAAATTCATAATATACTAATTTTGATTTTTCTTTTTCTTTTAGTACGAGGCGAATCGCTGTTATTACCCCGCCGACCTTCCGATGGACGCAACTCAAGACAACAGCAGCATCCGTCAGGAGAACCGAACTCTATCACTCAACTACCATCGCCCTCTAGCGCTCAGAGTTCTTCCTCCTTCGCGTCCGCGGGCTCGGACCTCCTTGCCCCTCTGGCTCCACCGCAGCTCAGCACTATTTTTAATCGCCAGAGGTCAGGAAGTGCACCGAGTCCGATCAAGGTCGTGCGAGATTCGCGCGACGCGAATGCCTACAAGATCACTGTGACATCCCGACTAAGCGACCCCGATACCCCATCAACAGATGAGGGTTTAGTTGGTGATAATGTTGTATCGCAGGAATTCCCGGAGACGCCAGATATGTTCAGTCCGATGTTTACAGACGGTGCAAGTGGATCGTCATCGAGAGGTCAGGAGTCAATCGAGGGAAGGCAAGATGTGTCCCCAATGCCCACGATGCCGATGTCAGCGACACTGTCTCGGACAAATTCGCAGCCAAGTTTAGCGCAACAGATACTCCTCAACAGAGCTGGGACGACAGTAAGGCATTCAAGGCAAGCGAGTATAAGTAAGATCAAGACGAATGGGCTGGCTGGCAGGTCGGGGTCGCCTTCGAATCGAAGGCTGTTGGATATTTCAGATGTTGACTCGAACGTGGAAGCTGTATCGAGCTCCTCGATGAACGTTTCACAAGACCTTGTGCCGGAATTGTCTGTCACGTCCGCTGAGCATGTACCTATGGGGGACGTGTTGTCGCAGTCACCTGTTGAACTCACAGCGGGAGGTCCTATCAGTGGTGGAATGTCGACATTAGATCTCAGCAGGCCTCCGAGTCGAGG
>Ga0307509_10005504_pt1 | contig 17589 bp, 22 predicted proteins | sample 10_EM_MG_FD_202245 | JGI IMG/M metagenome (GOLD analysis project Ga0307509, IMG submission 202245) | Populus trichocarpa ectomycorrhiza microbial communities from riparian zone in the Pacific Northwest, United States - 10_EM | ecosystem: Host-associated > Plants > Roots > Unclassified | place...
ATATCTCGGCTAGATACGCTAAATGATGCCAATTAGGTCGTAACTCTTCCCAGCGATGAAGCCCTTCGCAAGCACGGCATCCTTCCTCCACGCGAACCCACGCCGCCCTCTCCCTCTCCACCGCCTTCGCCAACACTCGATGACGTCCTCGAGGGCCTTACTCCCGCAGAGCTTCGGGAGCTCGGAGAAGACGTGCAAGATGACGCCGTAGAACGACGGATCACGCAGCATCGAGCGCAGCGCCTTATGGAGGAAAGACTGGAGACTCAACGCAAGCGTTTCGGCACCATCATCCCCATCGGAAGAGACGATTATACACGCGAGGTCACAGAGTCCAGCATGCAGGACGAGCCCGGTGACGCAGAAGCGCGTGGGACGGGTGTGGTCTGCTTTTTGTACAAGGACGGGTAAGTGTCCCCCCCTCGCGCTGAATTTTCGTTTCCAACGCGTCTTGCGCTTTATCATAGCATTCCGCGAAGTGACCGTGCGCATGTACATGTTCGGACGTTAGCGTCTCGCCATCCGCGCACTAAATTCGTTTCCATCGTTGGCGACAAGTGCATACCTGACCTACCTGACTCTCGTGTGCCCATGTTCATCGTGTATCGGAAAGGCCAGATTGTCACTCAGAGCACGGCTTGGGGATTGGGTCGAGAACGAACGCTCGAAGGTGAGTCCTCCGTCGCAACCGTTGCCCCGAGTTCAACGTTCAACCTTGACTGCGGAACAACTACAGAACTGGAGGCATTGCTGATCACATCAGGCGCCATCATCCCTCCAAAGAAACCACCGGCGGATTCGAGGGATGACCTGAACGATGGATCTGACGAGGAAGACACCCCCGAGAGGAGATCCAAATCCACTTGGGTCAATTACTCGACCAAGAATGTGCGCAACGCATCGAAAAATGGCGATTCTGACTCGGACTTTGATCTATGATGGGCTACTTGACATGTGGATGGCCCATCGTCGCCTCAAGTACGCTCGTATCAACACGAACTTTTTCTGACCTTGGGAGAGGAGACACTATTACTATCTTAGACATTATTCCTTCATGTAAGCTTAAGTGTCATTTAGATCAGCAGAAACAAGAATGCGGACTCTGTATTATCACTACCTAATCAGCGGCGTCAACAACTGCACCATCTTCTATCCGACCGGCATCGCTGATAGCGGGATCAACCCCTGCTTCAACTTCCGCTTCCTTTGCGGTCTGCTTGCTACCCATAACAGTGGCATTGATTCTGTTTACGGGGTCCATTAGTCTGGTGCAGAAGAAACACGATCGCCAAAAACACGTACGTTAACATCACTTGAACCTTGTTTTTCTCACCGCTTATGGGGTCCACAATGTCGATGGCGAGCCGTCTGTTACCTTTCCACCCATAACTTCCTGTCGCGAAGGTGCAAGGTTGTAGCACAACCGCGGCAAGGATGCCTGGATCAACGGGAGCTGAAGACGCGCTGTTTTCGTCTCGAACAGTCGGTTGTGTGTCTGTAACAGTGACATGCAGTGGGACAGCGTGCGCTTTGAATGCCGAGGCTGGGATGGCCTACGGGACACGAGTAGAGATGTGTGAGACCCCAAAAAACAGTCAGTGCAACTGAAAGAAATGCGTACTTTGGGTACTCTTTTCGTATCTTTCCCAGACCCTGGGCTTTCCCTACGTTTGGTACCATCCTCACGCGTCGCGACGTCCGCCTCATCTGCTGAACGTTTCGTACCTGAACGCAGTCTATGACAAACAAATAATGTGATGGCGTTAAGAATCGACGTACTGCTGGCCATGAAGTTGGGGTTATTTGCTGGAACACAGTTGCGAAGGCCTTTATATGAGTCTGGCAACGGAGGTCAAAGCGACGAGTTCAAGTTGTGGCGTATCGTCGTGGTCCGTGTGTGGTCAATAGCAAGAAAAGCTCTTGGCCACAACTAGATCCATCAATGAAACACAATGCCTCCACGAGTGGTCCATAAATGCACTTTGATCTCTTCTGTAGAGGATTGGTTGTGTAGCGCCAACGCCGATGACGTGAGCAGCCCCAACGTTAGGCTACGATGTCTGACAGGGTCTTGTTCTCACTCCACTGACAGTGGTCCTCAATGCGGCGCCGGTCACTTTCCCCCTACTCCACCGCGTTGGGGAATAGTAGATGTTCCAAGGGTGGAGGACGTCGACCCCACCCGCAAAGCTGAATGCGGGGACCAGCTTGCCGTACGCACGGCTTGTGCTACATGCCGCACCAAGTGCCGCACAGCTCCACGACCTCCAGGCTACCTTGGCGCCGAGTACCAGCGTCTCTTTTCGGATGCCCTGCAGTGTGCAAGTCGATCGTCAACAGGGTCGACATGGGCAACATCAAGTACGTCGTTCCCGTCTTCTTCGACGAGAACCTCTCAGAGGTCATGGAGATTTCGCGCGTAGTGTCATGAAGGCACAGGCGGCTAGTGTGCCTTTCACACCCGTCTTTGCGGCCCTTGTTTCGAAGAGACGCGCGGGTATCTCAAGGTGAGCCGAGCATTCAACGGTTTGTTCTATGCTAGTGCTAATGTGTTGTTCCCTAGAACGCCCCTCGCCCCATTCCGAAACCGAAACAACACCGCGCAACATTAGAGACCGAGCCGTCGTCTTCTGACAGTCCATCAGACACGGACTCGTCCCCTGACATTTCTTCCTCCGATTCCGACAGCGAATCCGATTCGTCAGATGACTCTCGCGACCGCCGCTCCTATGGTCATTCGTCGAACCCGCCCCATCAATACAGGCGGCATTCGGTCCCTATCGCCACCTCACCCTCGCAGAGATGACGATCGACGTGACGACAGTCGAAGTTATTACGGCCGTAATCGTCGCGAGTTACCTTCGCCGGGCGGTATCGTCGGCGCAGCGGCTCGGTCTCGAGCACTACGAACGTAAACGTGAGCGTTCTCCGACGCCGAGAGAGCGCACGGGACTGGGACCGTTCTCGTGATTACGACCGCAAAAGGGATGATTCACGGTACAGATACAGGTATCCCCTGCGTTGATGAAGATGCGTATTCATTGGGAGTATATACTTTCCGTGTCCGCGTTGTTCCCTTCTGTCTTATATGTCTATCACAGTATTCTTGAAAACCCTCCCACGTTCGGGCGTTCCTCTGTTGTGGCATATGAGATACATTCCGTAGGACCACTAAGGGTCTTAATTTGGCCAGTTCTAAGACTCCCAAGGTATTATCTTTGCTCCCCACAGTCCGGCAAGTCGTTTGTGGCTCGCTGTTAGTATGTCCTTAAATGACTTGTATTGTCATGTGGGGATGTATCCTGGAACATTTACCAAATGACAGCGGAGTTTACAACAGGGCTATGTATTCAAGTATAAAATGCCAAAACACGACATAAAATGAGATGCGACGTCCAAAGTAATCTAGAGAAGGTAACCTGAAATCGTGTCACACGTTTTTCTGACTCTGCAAATACTCCGACAACAACTGCATGACCTTCGTTCCACCTCCCTCCGACGCAACTTGGAAGGGGGTCTTTCCCCTTTTATCCTCGAGGTGCACATGTGCGCCATGCTCCAATAGTAGCTGTGCACCTTTGACACGGTCAAAGTAAGATGCCAGATGCAGCGGTGTCGCGTGGTCATCATCCAGTGCATCAACGTCCGCGCCATGTGCCAGTAAGCATCGCATGGTATCGACAAAAATATCCAAGGCATCGTAGGCGTCATCCAAGCTGGCCAGGACTCGGTGTAGTGGTGTCCGACCTTTCCAGCTCCGTGCATGGATATTTGCACCGTGCTCGAGCATCAATTGTGCTCCCTTGACGGATCCGTAATATGAAGCCTGATGCAGAGGGGCCGAGTGGTGGTCATTCCTCGCATCTGGGTCCGCACCATGAACAAGTAAAAATTCCACCACATCAAGACTTTTGTCTTGAACGCTTTCAGGCTCCTCGAAGTCCTCCATGGCTCGGTGTAGTGGTGTGTTTCCAGAACTGTCCCGCGCATTTGTGTCCGCATTGCGCTCAACCAGTCTGCGGACAACATCGAGGAACCCATTATACGCTGCCAGGTGTAGTGGAGTGACGTCCTGATAGTCCCGAACATCCGCGTCCGCGCCGTACCCAAGGAACAGCTCTGCGATATCGGCATGTGCCCCACCCAACGCTGCGTGCAACGGAGTGTTGCCAGAACTGTCCCGCGCATTTATGTCTGCATTGCGCTCGACCAGCGTGCGGACAACATCGGGGAACCCATTATACGCTGCCAGGTGCAGTGGAGTCACATCCTGATAGTCCCGAACATCCACGTCTACGCAGTACCCAAGAAACAATCGTGCGATATCGGCGTGTGCCCCACCCAACGCTGCGTGCAGCGGAGTCCCGTAATACCCTCCGACGTTCACGTCATCTGGACGCTTTGAAACGAGGTAATCCACCAAGCCGCGGTATCCATGTGCCGCAGCGTAGTACAGGGGAATTATGTCCAGCCATTGTCGGTTTCGAGTGCGAAGATCGCTTGGGGGGCTCATCCAGACCCATGCAGCAAGGTGTGGTCTGTCTGCGCTGAGGAGAGAACAGACCCCATACCATATGAGCGACAAAACGCCTCCGAACCCCGCATGATCGCCGAAATGTTCTGCAGCATACTCGACTAGAGGAAAGTCCTCGATGCTGGCTTCGTTGATGTGGGAGCCGGATCTGAGTAGGACACTGAGACAAGCTTGAGCCATGATTGTGTGTGCGGGCTCGAGGAGAATATGATGACGGGAGACGTCCATTGCCGACGTGGCAAGGCGATCGGAAGTCAGGAATTCTTTGACCGAGAAATGGGAAAATTGGACCACACGGGAATCCCCGTACCCGCCCCAGATGACGGCGATCAAGCTGGAGCACGCCGAAAGCACGGCCTGTTCTTGATCCTCCCACCGGAACGCTGTGTTTAACTTTGGAATCCCTTCCGATGTGTCAAAATCAATGGAAAGGATCTCGGCTAGCTCCTCTACACGCAGTGGGCGAACGGCAACAGTAAGGCACTGCAGGAGATGATGAGCATGAACTTGATTTGACTTGGGAATTTCCTGTAGTATCCGCTCATATGTCGCGTCTAACGTTTCGGGTAATTCCGCTAGAATTTGGCGCACACTGGCCGGGAGACAGTGTCGCAATGTTTCCAGTTGGCAGAATACCCAACGAAACCTGAGTGAAAGTATGAGAGTGTGATACTGAACACATATGAAGGCGACCTCACATGCCATCGGCCCTCTCTGAGAGAACCTCAATGACCACCTTCTTGTCTTCCTCCCGCCATCTCTGCATCTTCCTGTCTGAATAGACCATGTAGTTCACATAGTCAACGATGTCTTTCTTTTGTCCGATCTGGTCATGAAGACATATCCGATTCGATGTCAACGGTTCAAGGGAGGTCCGAATGTCAATCTCCGGACGACTTGTTATGCACAGGTGCAAGTTTGGAAGGTCCAAGTTGACGAGTTCATCGACAAGTTCCAGGACTTTGTCGCGAGGGTACAGCGTTCCAGTCGTGAGGGGGCACTCATCGAGTGCGTCGAGGATAAGGTAGATTGGGATTTCTTCTGAAGACGTGATCATGTCTTGGAGGCATTGTGTAAGTGCGCGGTCACTCGGTTGCCGTGGGTCAGATTGGTGGTTTGAATAACAGGCAGAGAGAATGTCGCAGAAAGGAGTAGATTGACGGCTGAGCTGGACGAGGAGAGAAGAAAGTAATGCGTGGGCATCCTGCTTATCGACGTCCCTGAAATCAAAGAAGAAGTAAGCGACGTGGGCTGAACCCGTGTCAACGACACAGCGAAGATCCTGGATGATCGATGAACTGGACGAGAGTCAACAATCCCGGCCAAATGATTTTGATGTGTGACAAACCTGAGGACACTCTTCCCCGAACCGGCTAAAGAAAAAAAGGTCCATTAGCCAGAGCGAAGAAGACGGGAGAGGGAATGTACGTTTTCCGTAGATCCACAACAATGAATTAGACACCTTCCAATTCTTGAAGGCGCCACATCCCATAAACCATAGGTTGGTGCCTTCGTGGCGAGCATGGCTTGCAGTGTGATAATTTACGGATGGATCTGGGGGAGAAAGCCAGTTTCTGAGGTGCTCGTGTAGCTGATCCCCTGTGAGAGCAATTAAGCCTTCATGGCCAGTCAGGGATGACGAACGCTTCTGATTCCCTATGTCATCTGCGACTTGCTGGCCCTTGTCGTTGACACTTTGTACCTCGTCATGGACCGCATGCGCGGCCTTCAGACCTTGCACAGCTGCCATCCAGACTTCCTCTTGAGTCAACTGATCGAGTCGAGCCAGCGCATCATCGATATCAGTCCTCCCCACTACCTTCTTCAAATATTTCTCTGAACAACAATCAGTCGACAGTCACGATTCATACAAGCGATCAGCTTACTCGCTCGACTCTGACTAATCTCCCTTGTCGCGAGGGCTAGGATTGAGAGTACCTCAGTCATGATCTTCACGATCATGTCGGTCATCCCTGGCGTCGGTGGAACTTGGACATAGGCCTCAAGGCGTCGAAAGAAATTCTCGATGCGCTCAAATACGTTGATGAGCGCATCCTGACTGGCAGAAACGTCTTTGGCTGCCTTAGAGAGCGCGATGTCAGAGTAGTCGAGGAAATAGAATCAAGAAGATACTCACTGAGAGAAGAACGTCTATCCCAGCGAAGATCACCCCAGCGGGTGGATACACCTGTACAACGGCGAATATCAGACCTTGACCTGTGCCGCCCCGAACGCTCTCATTACTGACCAGACCAATACCCGCACCGATTGCCTCGGACAACGAGTAGAGCACATTGACAGTCGGATTTAGCCAGTTGGTCAACTTGTCATTGGTGCCACTGGTACTGTGAGATTGGTCGAACGTGGGGATTTGCTCTCGTAGAACTGTAAGGACGGCATCGGGAGAGTTGCAGGCTTGGAGTTTGGGAAGTAGTGGGTGGGATCGGAGCTCTTTTTTGGTCTTCTTCTTGTAGGCTTTTAGAGCATTGTCGAAGATAACTTGATAGCTCGAGGTTGCGGTGGGTGTTTGGGACATGGCGTTTGTCGTGGGAGGATACTAGTAATAGTAGGGAAAGATTCGGGAAGGGGATTGAGTGAGGATTCCTAGCGCCAAACGAACACGTTCAGGTCACAGGTGAACTTGTCGTCTGTGCGCCGTTTACATGCTTCGACCCGATATGGATGATAGTCGATAGACGCTCACCCAAGCAATAACACGGCAAGGGCGGCAAGGCCAGCGCGGAGAAGGAGAATCTCAATATGAAACTCGCGGCCAAGTGGCCCGGAAAAAACCACGAATTCAGTTGACACAAGTGGTGCAAGGTCAGTACTGTACAGTATCTATGGTGTCCCTCTAGTATGTGGCAAGGGTCGAGTCATATCTATCCGAACACGTACAGTTACGAGGAAGAAGGGCCTGCGTCTTGGGATGTCGCATTGCACACAGCAGTTCAATATTGGGATAATAAATACCACGGCAGGGTAAAGCGAAAAAGTGTCACCAGTTATCGATAGACTCTTATCCATGAGTTTCGAGCAATACAGTATTCCTGACTTAGAACACCTTATGGGCCTTATCCTGGGTGTAAGTAAAAATAAAATAAGTGGTTATAAGTTTGGCAAAGTTTTGTTGGGGTTATTCTGACGGAGAAGAAACAGGCAGGGTTTGTCAATCTGGCTTCCTCGCGCACCGGGGGCGTGTAGGCGCCCGCCAGCCACCGCGTTGCCGAGTTACCAGCGTCTTTTTTGGGATGCCCTGTGCAAGTCGGTCGTCAACAGAGCCAACATGGGCAACGTTCGTCAACCATGTCGTCCTCGAGCTCTTCTCCGAGAACCTCATCAGAGATCATGCGTATTCTGCGCGTAGCATCATGAAAGCGCAGGTGGCTAGTGTCCCGTCTTTGCGACCCTGGTTTCGATTATCAACACAAACCTGCTGGTCCCGCTCATGATTGGCGAATTGTTGCTTCACCGGTTGATCAGCCAGTTCAGAAAGGGCATTAAAGAGGAATGACAGGGTACGTCAGAGCATTCTACTTTCACGCTGTAAAACTTACACTACCTTCCTTTCCAGACGGTTTGTCATTCCACGACTACATTCATCGCACACTCCGTCAATTAAGGCGTTGCCTAAGAGCGGATTGCTCCTCAAATCCTCGTTCTTTTCCTGGAGCGGCCTACCGACGGTACTATTGATAATCACCGTTGGTTTCACGCACGAGGTCGGAGCTTTCCTCCAGGAAAACTGTACAAAGGCCAATGCAACGGCCCTTAAACGTTTAAACGTCCCAATGCTGTACTAAATGAGGGCAGTACCGGTCATTGCATCTAGTACATGACCGGAGTATTCATCAAATACGCAAGGACAAGTACAATGACAACCCGACATTACCAGACTTGTTGTAGAGAGGAGTAAATCACGCATGAAACCTAGTTGGAGGGAGATTTGGATGTTGAAGAAGGCCTCAGTATGTATCCCATCTGCTGCACCAGGATCTTTATTAATGTTCCGTGGGCAGATATTTTCAAGTTCGATCTAAATTCCCTTGAAACCGAGGAAAAGCACAAGGCTACGCCCCTCGCCTGATTCTGGAACAACGTCGCGCAATGTTAAAAGCCGAGCCCTCGTCCTCCGACAGTCCATCGGACACGGACTCATCCTCAGACATTTCTTCATCCGATTCCCATAGTAAATCCGATTCGTCAGATGACTCTCGCGACCGCCGCTCCTATCATCGTTCGTCAAACCCGCGCCGTCAATACAGGCAGGATTCCCCCCGCCGCGGACGAGATAACAGTCGGACGCCATCTCCACCGCCCCATCGCCGTCGGGACTCACCATGCCGCAGACGCGATGATAGCCGGTCCGCATCGCCACCTCCCTCTCACAGAGACGCAATGACGGTTGAAGCGGTTATGACCGTAATCGTCGCGAGTCACCACCCCCGGCCGGGCGGTATCGTCAGCGCAGCGACTTGGCCTTGAGGACGCCACCTCGTGAGCGTTCTCCGCCACGCTGAGAGAACGCTCGGGACGGGGACCATTCTCGGAATTACGACCGCAGAAGAGATGATTCACGGTGCAGATACAGGGATCGCCGGCGTTGATGAAGATGTCTATTCATTGGGAGTATCTTTACGTGTCCGCGTCGTGCCCTTCTGTCTTTTATGTCTATCATAGTATTCTTGAAAATCCTCCCACCTTCTAGTGTTCCCCCATTGTGGCATATAAGATACGTTCCACATCATTTTACAAATAATCTTAATTTGGCGACTTTCTAAGACTCCCGAGGCATTATCTTTGTTCCCCAGTCTGGCAAGTTGTTTGTGGCTCGCTGCCAGTAAATCCTTAGATGACTTGTATCCTGGAACACGTACCAAATGACAGTGGGCTTTACGACTTCGGGGCTACTGCATTCAAGTATAAAATACCAAAACACGACATAAATTGAGATGGGACGTCCTAAGTAGTTTAGAGAATATGGTAACCTGAAATCGTGTCACATGTTTTGCTGAGTCTGCAAATGCTCCGATAACAACTGCATGACCTTCGTTCCACCTCCCTCCGACGCAACTTGGAAGGGAGTCTTTCCCCTTTTATCCTCGAGGTGCACATTTGCGCCATGCTCCAATAGTAGCTGTGCACCTTTGACGCGGTCAAAGTAAGACGCCAGATGCAGCGGTGTCGCATGATCATCATCCAGTGCATCAACGTCCGCGCCATGTGCCAGTAAGCATCGCATGGTATCGACAAAAATATCCAAGGCATCGTAGGCGTCATCCAAGCTGGCCAGGACTCGGTGTAGTGGGGTCCGACCTTTCCAGCTCCGTGCATGGACATCCGCGCCGTGCTCGAGCATCAACTGTACTCCCTTGACGGATCCGTAATATGAAGCCTGATGCAGCGGGGTCGAGTGGTGGTCATTCTCTGCATTTGGGTCCGCGCCATGGACAAGTAACAATTCCACCACATCAAGACTTCTGTCTTGAACGCTTTCGGGCTCCCCGAAGCCCGCCATGACTCGGTGTAGTGGTGTGTTGCTGGAACTGTCCCGCGCATTTATGTCTGCATTGCGCTCAACCAGCGTGCGGACAACATCGAGGGATCCATTATGCGCTGCCAGGTGCAGTGGAGTCACATCCTCATAGTCCCAAACATCCACATCTACGCAGTACCCAAGCAACAACCGTGCGATTTCGGCATGTGCCCCACCAAACGCTGCGAGCAGCGGAGTCCGGTGATAACCTCTGACGTTCACGTGATCTGGACGCTTTGAAATGAGGTAATCCGCCAAGCCACGATGTCGGAACTCTGCATGATCGCCGAAATGTTCAGCAGCATACTCGGCTAGAGGAAAGTCCTTCATGGTGGCTTTATCGATGTGGGAGCCGAATCGGAGTAGGACACTGAGACAAGCTCGCGCCATGATCGTGTGTGCTGGTTCGAGGAGGATATGGTGATAACGGGAGGCGTCGATTTTCGATGTGGCAAGGCAATCGGATGTCAGGAATTCTTTGACCGAGAGATGCGAAATTTGGACCATACGGGAGTTCCCGTCCTTGATGACGGCGATCAAACTAGAACAGGCGGAAAGCACGGCCTGTTCCTGGTCCTCCCATCGCAACGCTTCGTTCAGCTTCGGGATCTCATCTGATGCGCTAAAGTCAATTGCAAGGACTTCAGCTAGCTCCTTTACACGCAGTGGGCGAACAGCAACAGCAAGGCACTGCAGGAGACGATGAGCATGTACTCGATTTGACTTGGGGATTTCCTGCAGTATCCGCTCATATGTCGCATCCAACGTTTCGGGCAATTCCGCCAGAATTGACTGCACATTGGGCAGGACACAGTGTCGCAATATTTCCAGTTGGCAGGATACCCAACGAAACCTGTGTGAAACCATCAGAAACTGGCACTCAACATATATAAACGCGTCCTCACATGCCATCGGCCCTGTCTGAGAGTACATCAATAACCACATTCTTGTCCTCTTCTCGCCATCTCCGCATGTTCTTGTTCGAGTGGACCACAGAGTTCACATAGTCGGCGATGTCTTTTTTTTGTCCACTCTGGTCATGAAGAGATATCCGATTAGACGCCAACGGTTCAAGGAAGGTTCGGATGTCAATCTCCGGACGACTTGTTATGCACAAATGCAAGTTTGGAAGGTTCGAGTTGACAAGTTTCTTGACAAGTGCAAGGACTTTTCTGCGAGGTGACGGTATTCTAGTCGTGTTGGGGCATTCATCGAGTGCGTCGAGGACGAGGTAGATTGGAGTTTGTTCTGAAGACCTGATCATGTCTTGGAGGCATTGTGTAAGTGGGGGGTCACTCAGTTGCTGAGAGCCAGATTGGTGGGTTGAATAATAGGCAAAGAGAATGTTGAGAAAAGAAAGAGATTGATGGCTGAGCTGGACTAGGAGAGAAGAAAGTAACCCGTGGGCATCCTGCTTTCTGGTGTCGTTGAAATCAAAGAAGAAGTAAGCGACGTGGACTGAACGCATGTCAACGACACGGCGAAGATCCCGGATGATCGATGAACTGGAGGAAGGTCAACAATCCCGGCCAAATGGTGTTGAGGTGTGAGGAACCTGAGGACACTCTTCCCACAACCCGCTATAGAAATAAAGTCCATTAGCCAGAGCGAAGAAGAGGGGCGAGGGAATGCACATTTTCCGTAAATCCACAGCAACGAATTAGACGCCTTCCAATCCTTGAAGGTGTCACATGCCATGAACCACAGGGTGGTGCCTTTGTGGCGAGCATTGCCTGCAATATCATAGTTTACAGATGGATCTGGGGGAGAGAGCCAGTTTCTGAGGTCCATTCGTAGTCGACGCACTGTGAGAGCAAAGTCAGATGGGGCTATTGGATGACGAACGGCTCTGGACTGCATAAGTGGCCGTCAGACCTTCTGCACCTGCCATCCGGACTTCCTCTTGAGTCAGCCCATCCAGTCGAGCCAGCACATCATCCAGTCAAGCCAGCCCATCATCCAGCCCACACACCCCGATATCGGTCGTCCCGCTCACCGTAAAATACCTCACTGAGTAACGATCAATCGACAGTGACGATTCATATAAGCGATCAGCTTACCCGCGTGGCCCTGACCGGCCTCCTTTGTCACGATGGCTAGGATTGAGAGCACTTCAATCATGATCTCCACCATATTGTGCGTCATTTCTGCCTTGGTGGAACTTGGACATAGGTCTCAAGGCGTCGAAAGAATATTTCGATGCGCTCAAATACGTTGGTGGGTGCAATCCGGCCGGCGGAAATGGCCTTGGTCGCCTTAGAGAGCGGGTTGTAGTGTCGTCGAAGAAGTGGAATCAAGAAGATACGCACTGAGAGAAGAACGCCTATCCCGGTGAAGATCTCCTCCGCGGGGAGATATACCTGTACAACAACGAATATCAGATCCTGAACTGGTAAACCTCGAACGCTCTTTTGCTGACCAGAGGAATACTCGCACGGATAGCTTTGGAGTACAGGTAGAGGACATGGACAGTCGGATTCAGCCACTTAGTCAGCCTGTCACCGCTAGTACTGCGAGATGGGCCGATAACGGGAATTTGGTCTCGTAGGAGGGCAAGGACAGCATCGAGAGATTCGCAAATTTGGAGTTTGGGAAGTAATGGATCGGAACGGAGATCTCTCTTTGTTTTCGTCTTGTACTCTTCTAGGGCATTGTTGAACATAGAATTACATTTATGTCTGTCGATAAAAGGATCAACGAATCGGTCCATGGCGTTCGTCACGCCTATGGGGTGATACTGGCAAAACAGAAAAAGATGTGGAGAAGTGTGAGATTGTGCGAGGGTGCTTTGCTTAGGTAACCCGGTCTGGGCGTTTACACGCCGCAGGTATTATGTTAAGTTACTCGATATAGACGATAGACGCCCAACAACGGGAAGAGAGGATTGTCACTGGGAGCACAGGGCGTCCGACATGGACCATGATCGAGGAGCATCTCAGTTCGGGTCAAACTCGCGGCCCATGGAATCACAAGAGCAAGACGAGTTCAGCTGACGCCAAGTGGCAGCAAGGTGGGTACAATCAGCCTTTGTCTGCAACAAGCTCCATCATGTATTGCTATATGCAGAGGAGTAAAGTTATCCTCGTCCCGCGCATCCGCGCAGTTACGACGTTGAAGGGGAAAAAAAATAGAGCAATGGGGAAAACATATAGTTCGATAATATTGACGGCTAGGTACAGGAAGACCCCAAGTCTGCACATGTACCACGCCCTTCGCTACTCATCTGAGTACAGTAAGTTTAAAACCATCTTCATGTTGCCCATCACTACTGTAGATCTCTGGTGTCTAGTTCAACATATTCGGATAATAAAATACTGGGGGAACCGGAAAGGATCGTCGATTTTCGATCATCCCCCATTGAACCTACCTTGGCCTCCTTCTCCTTTAGAGGTGCCACCAAAAGTACCCCTACTGTTGCCCTCACCTTGGCCTTCCCACTGGATGGGTCCCCACCTGCGCCACGGGGGAGCTTCAGCTCTAGTGACGTCATCGGGACATCGTTCAGGTGGTATGGAGTGGCATTGCAGGTAGTTGCGAACACCCTACACAGATTGTTGTCGTCGTCGTCGTCGTCGCGGCGTGTCATCGTGGTTAACAACAGTGTTGGGTCCTCCGCCTGCACTTTCGAGTCAATGGAAGTAATGCATAGAGAAGGGAGACACTTTTGGGGTTCTCGTGCTTGTTGACCTCCTTGTTAGACTCTTGTTAGAGGTGGCGCCGGCTGTGGTTGAGAGCGGTGCTTTTCCTTCCGGGCATTCGGTCGCACCAGAGGAGTGCATTGCGGACAAATGTTATCCTTGGCCCTGACATGTCTAAGCAAAGATAGTAAACAAATGAGAATTGTGAAAAATGGCACCCTCCATTCACGTTGAGGGTGAAGAAGGGACTTCGGGGCGGGGTTTGGGTTTGCAGATTACTCACTTAGTCAGCACGGACGCCACGGAGCTGCAGCTGCTGTGACGCATCGACCTTCGATGGATATGACACCACAAAGGATACATTGATACATCACGAAAGAGGAAAAGGTACCACCCTCATTCCTCTGCGCATTTTGGCTCTCGCAGTTCTGACTGACAGGTCAGCAGGTCTCGTTCTCACTCTCCTGGCAGTGGTCCTCAATGTGGCACCGGTCACTTTCCCCCTCCTCCGCCGCGTCATGGGATAGTAGATGTTCCAAGGGTGGAGGAGATCGACCCCACTCGCAAAGCTGAGTGCGGGCGCCAGCTTGCCGCACACATGTCCGCCGTCAAACTCGAAAAGGCCGGAAGGCCAAAAGGTCGATACCAGGAAAACCCCGCGAAACTTACTGGTCTTATAACCAAGTTATACAGTAAGCAACTTATTCCGGATTTATCACAGTTCCGGAGTGATTATAAGTGATGGATTTGTCAAGCTGACTTCCTCGCGCTCCAGCAGCGTGTACATACCGCACGGCTCCGCGCCCTTCAGGCCACCGCGTCGCCAAGTACCAGCACCTCTTTTGGGCGACCCTGTGCAAGTCGGTCGTCAGCAGAGTTAACATGGGCAACGTCGAGTATGTCGTCCTCGAGCTCTTCTCCGAGAACCTCATCAGAGATTATGCGTATTTCGCGCGTAGCATCATGAAAGCACAGGCGGCTAGTGTGCCGTCTTTGCGACCCTTGTTTCGACTATTAACACAAACCTACTGGTCCTACTCATGATTGGCGAATTATTGCTTCACCGGTTGATCAGCCAGTTCAGAAGGGCATTTAAGAGGAATGACAGGGTATGTCAGAGAATCCTACTTTCACATTGTCAAACTTACACCACCTTCCTTTCCAGACGGTTTGTCATCCTACGACTACATTCACCGCACACTTCGTCAATCAAGGCGTCGCCCACGTGCTGTATGCTCCTCAAATCCTCGTTCTTTTCCTGGAGCGGCCTACCGACAATACTATCGAAATCGCCGTTGGTTTCGTACGCGAGGTCGGAGCTTTCCTCCAAGAAAACTCAACAAAGGCCAACGCAATGGCCTTTATACGTTTCCGTTCCGTATTAAACGAGTGCGGGTATCAGTCATTGCATCCCGTCAATGATCAAACTATTCATGCGAGTGCGCAAGTACGAGCACAATCCAATACTACCAGAGGAACTCGTCCTTGTAGAAGAAGAGAAGCAAGTCACGCATGAAACCTAGCTGTAGGAGGATTTGGAAGTTGAAGAAGGGCTCAGTATGCATACCATCTGCTGCACCAGGATCTCTTTATTAACTTTCCGTTGGCAGATATTTCTAAGTCCGATCTAAATTGGCTTGAAACCGAGGAAAAGTACACGGCTATTAAGGCCGATATCTCGGGGGCCGCTCGTCCGACGATGAGTTAAGATCAGAGGAGAGTGATAGCGAGGACGATGACGAAGGTTTGTGTAGAAGGCTCATACCTTCCCTCTTCCCTATTGACGTATCTTTCAGCCGTTCCCGAAAAGGAGGGTATTGAAGACTGTACCGGAACGAACCTGGTCAATCCGCACCGATTGATTTATCTGACCATCATGAATGCCCTTGTCTACGAGGAAGCTGTCCACAAGTTGCTGAAAGTTCAGTTAAAGGAGGGCGAAGAGGTATAGTATTGTTATGTGCTTGTCTTCAGCGTTGCTTACAGGGCATTCTAGATAGAACTAGTTAACATGGTTATCGAGTGTTGTTCCCAAGGGCGTTCATATTCGACTTTCTGTGGCCTCGTCAGCGAACATTTCTGCAAGCTCAACCGCACACGGAGCGAGTCCTTTGAGAAAGCTTTTGAGACATATTACGACCCAATTCATCGACATGAAACGTATCGTCTGCGTAACAAACCGCGTTTCTTTGACCACCTGGCGGATGATGCCATCTCTTGGACTATTCTTCAGGTGATCAAAATGAACGAGGGTGATGGGTGATACCACAAACTCAGGCCGCATCTTTGTCAAGATCACGATGCGGGAGTCACAGAGAGCATGGGTCTACCTATTCTCAAAGAACGTTTTGCGGACCCCGGGATCAAGGCACTGCGTACTGGCATGTTCCTGTTGGATAACCCACTAAATACGCACTTCTCCATCAATTACTCTACGAGTATCGGACTTGGTTCCCTTACCGAAGATATGCACGAGCATCTCAAAGTGAGCCGAGCATTCAACGGTTTGTTCTATGCCAGAGCTGATGTATTGTTCTTTAGAACGCCCGTCGCCTCAGTCTGGAACAATGCCACGCAATGTCAAAGGCCGAGTCCTCGTCTTCTGACAGTTCATCAGATGCATCAGACACGGACTCATCCTCTGATATTTCTTCGTCCGATTCCGATCGCGAATCGAATTCGTTAGATGACCCTCGCGACCGCCGCTCCCATCGTCGTTCGTCCACCCCGCCCTACAGGCGGGATCCTCCCGTCGCGGACAAGATGACAGTCGGATCCCGTCACTACCGCCCCGTCACCGTTGGGAGTCGCCACGCCGCAGACGGGATGATAGCCGGTCCCCATCGCCACCTTACTCTCGCAGAGACGACGGTCCACGCGACGATGATCGAAGTGGTCACGGCCGTAATCGTCGCAATTCACCCCCGCCGGGCGGTATTGTTGGCGTAGCGACTCGATCTCGAGGACGCCACCTCGTGAGCGTTCTCTGCCACGCCGAAAGAGCACAGGAGACCGGGGCCGTTCTCGTGATTACGACCGCAGAAGAAACTATTCACGGGACAGATACAGGGATCGTCGGCGTGGAGAGAGATGTCGATTCATTGGGAGTATCTACTTTACATGTCCACGTAGTGGCCTCTTATCTTGTGTCTATCGCCGTATTCCCGAAAATCCTCCATTGTCACAATACGTTATCATTTTACTAAGGATCTTAATTTCGCCACTTTTAAGACTCCCAAGGCATTATCTTCATTCCACACAGCCCGGGGAGTCGTTGGTGGCTCGCTGCCAGTAAATGACTTGTATTATCACTGTGGGTGCGTATCCTGGGACGTGTATCAAATGACAGTGGTGTTTACGACTTCGGGGCTACCGTATTCAAGGATAAAATCCCAAAACACGACATGAAACGAGATGGGACGTCCTAAGTAATATAGAGAATATGGTAACCCGAACAATTATGTCACATCTTTTGCTGACTCTGCAAGGGCTCCGACAACGACAGCGCGATATCTCGTACCCACGAAACTTGGAAGGGGATCCTACCCATTTTATCCTCGAGGTGCACATTCGCGCCGTGCTCCAATAGTACCCGTGCACATTTGACGCAGCCTTGGCGAGACGCCAGATGCAGCGGAGTCTCGTGGCCAACATCCAGTGCATCAGCGTCCGCGCCATGTTCTAGTAAGCATCGTGCGGATTCCACAAAGATATCCCATTCATCAGCCAAGCCGACCAAGACTCGGTGCAGTGGTGTCCGCCTCTCTTTATCCCGTGCATGGATATTTGCGCCATGCTCGAGTACCAAATTTATACCCTTGACGGATCCGTAGTATGAAGCCGCATGCAGCACGGTGATGTGTCTGTCATTCTTTGCGTCT
>Ga0307509_10005505_pt1 | contig 17588 bp, 10 predicted proteins | sample 10_EM_MG_FD_202245 | JGI IMG/M metagenome (GOLD analysis project Ga0307509, IMG submission 202245) | Populus trichocarpa ectomycorrhiza microbial communities from riparian zone in the Pacific Northwest, United States - 10_EM | ecosystem: Host-associated > Plants > Roots > Unclassified | place...
ACTGATGCCCAAATATCAGACCACTTTTCCATCTTCTCACGCCACCTGCTTTCTTCTTGGTACCCCGCTTTCCCCTCATGCCCCGCTTTACTTCCCTGCTTTGCTACGTGTCCTACCCCTCATCTCGGAATGTTCTCCGAGTTCCAAACTCACCGGTGAGCCGGGTGAAAGTCTTCTAGCATCTTCCGTCCTATGAAATGAATGTCGATAGTGTGGGGGTCATGGTCGGTGAGGAAATGAGAAGGAGCGCCGGTGATTAATAAGAATAACAAGGCTTCGAGCGAGCAACCCCCGCACCTCTTCCCCAAAGCTAATCGAGCACCCGTCGAGATCTTGGAAACATTTCTTAACTGCTATACTATCGTCTCGCCTTTTACCAAAAGTTTTCCAGTATGAGTACATCGCCGATAGAAAACGGAAGATCCAGTTCATCTAAGCATGGCATATCGAACACTCATACCGACCGTCGCACGACCAATACTATCTACGGTGACTCGAACGTGAATGTTGGAAATGTGACCAACAGCTACAACAATACCGTCAACGTGGGAGTAGACGAAGAGTCTTTGCGGATCCATGAATGGTTATCTCCTCTTGACCCCAATAAAAAGCATCAGGATGTGAGAAATAGCCGGCTTGATGGTATCGGGGAATGGGTTCTGCAGAGGAGTGAGTTCGAGTCATGGCGCACAGGTCGGGACGACTCCGTAAATCATACATTATTGTGTTATGGGGCTCAAGGGGTTGGCAAGACCTATATAAGGTAAGGGAGTGTTCTCCAAGAAGAATGGGCGATGTTGACAAATAATAAATCAGTTCGTTGGTCATAGACACGTTGCGGAAACAAACTCGGGGTCGGAATGTTGCTGTTCTATCGCTTTATTGTGATTACCAAGCACAGAAGGACCAATCAGCGGTAAATATGATAGGGGCTGTACTTAGGCAGGTAGCTGTACGAGCGGGGAGGATTCCAGACGAAACTAAAAATGCTTTTGACAAAGCGAATCGGGATGGTGGTGAAGGTTTGCGATTGCCGGGTATGGTGAAGCTATTCATCAACGCAATTGATTCCATTGAGCTGGTATACCTCTGTGTCGATGCGGTGGACGAGGTGCTCCGAGAACGTAGGCCGGAGTTTCTTCGCGCCCTACGGCAGATCACCCGAGATACACCAAATCTTCGGCTATTTCTCACAGGGAGGTCATATATTCGCGGGGAACTTGACAACTATCTCCCCGAGGGGGCAAGTGTCATCGATATTGTGGTTGACCCAGGGGATATCACGAAGTTCCTGAGTCAAAAGATAGCAGACCACAGTCACCAGGATCCGGATCTGATGACAGAGGATCTGAAAGACGATATCATGAGAACAATGCTGGAAGGCACTTCGGAAATGTGAGTTAGGAAAGCTTCGTTACACACGTGTATCACAAATTGATATTCTAGACAGGTTTTTGCTCGTTACCTTAAACATCGAGGCAGTCATGGGCCAGACCTCATTAGCGAGAAGAAAGAAAATGTTGCAGGAGGTGGCGACAACAGGCGTGTGCCTCGATAGAGTGTACGCCCAAACGCTGCAGCAAGTGAGGGACCAGAATGGAGACCGATCAAGAGTTGGGATGGAGGTACTGATGTGGATATCCCATGCGGAGCGACCCTTACGGATTGACGAACTCCGCCATGCTCTAGCAGTAGAAATCGATTCGCCGGATCTAGACGCTGAGAATATCCCGCCGCAAGATACAGTGATAGGGTCGTGCTTAGGGCTTGCTGTGGTTGACGTGGATACATCAACAGTCCGGCCACTCCACCGCACGCTCCAAGAATATCTTTCGCTGCCTGGGATCATCCCGGATGCCCACAAAACACTGGGGGAGAAATGCTTGACATATCTAAATTACAAGCAGATCCGGGGTCTCCCTGCCAATACTTTTTTGAATCCTGGAGATATGCCCTTTCTCGAATACTCTTCGTTGAATTGGGGACGCCACGCAAAGGTTGGACTCTCAGATCGAGCGAAGTCACTTGCGCTAGAACTATTGAACCTGGGCGGCAATCATATATCTGCTACGTTACTTCTCAAACAGACAAGCAGTCCCCATTCTTGTTCATTTACCCATCACCTGTGGGCTGGCATCCACTGTGCAGCTTACTTCGGAATTGTTGAGGTTGTGGCTGCATTGATAAAGAGGCGAGGCTGTGATATCGATCAAAGAGACTGTAGGGGTTACACAGCACTTGATTGGGCTGTCCGGCAGGGAAATAGCGGGGTGGTGAGACTACTGCTCGCACGGAACGGTGTTGGTTCTAACAGGCCAGACGCCGGTGATGCAACACCGCTCGGGGGTGCTTCTCGGGATGGACATGAGGGTGGAGTGGGATTACCGCTCGCACGGAACGCTATTGATCCTAACAGGCCAGACACCGATGATGAAACACTGCTCTGGCGTGCTTCTCGGGATGGGCGTGAGGGGGTGGTGGAATTTCTACTCGCACGGAACGATGTCGATCCCGATAGGCCGGATGACCAGGGTCAAACTCCACTCTGGATGGCTGCATGTGGGGGGCATGAGGGAGTGGTGAAGCTACTGCGCGCACGGAACGACGTCGATCCCGACAAGCCCAACAACAAACACGAAACTCCACTCTCTTGCGCTTCTTTTAATGGACATGAGGGTGTGGTGAAATTACTGCTCGAACGGAACGATGTCGATCCTAACAGGCTGGACACCGATGGTGCAACATTGCTCTGGCGTGTTTCTCGGGATGGGCGTGAGGGGGTTGTGAAATTACTGCTGGCACGGAACGACGTTAAACCTGACATGCCCAACAATAAACTCGAAACTCCACTCTGGATCGCGGCTCACAATAGGCATGAGGGGGTGGTCCAGCTACTACTCGGAAGGAAGGACGTTGATCCTAACAGGCAAGACACCGATGGTTCAACACTGCTCTGGCGTGCTTCTCGGGATGGGCGTGAGGGGGTGGTGAGATTACTCCTCGCACGGAACGACGTCAAGCCTGACAAGCCTAACAACGAAAGCGAAACTCCTCTCTGGATCGCCGCCAACAATAGGCATGAGGGGGTGATGGAATTACTACTCGGAAGGAAAGACGTTGATCCTAACATTGTAAACATCGATGGTTCAACACTGCTCTGGCGTGCCTCTCGGGATGGGCGTGAGGGGGTGGTGAAATTACTGCTCACACGGGACGACGTCAAACCTGACAAGCCTAACAATAAACATGAAACTCCACTCTGGATCGCCGCCAACAATAGGCATGAGGGGGTGATGAAACTACTACTCGGAAGGAAGGACGTTGATCCTAACAGTCTAAACACCGATGGTTCAACACTGCTCTGGTGTGCTTCCCGGGATGGGCGTGAGGGGGTGGTGAAATTACTGCTCGCACGGTATGACGTCAATCCGGACAAGCCTAACAACAAGCTCGAAACTCCACTCTGGATCGCCGCTTACAAGAGGCATGAGGGGGTTGTTCAGCTACTACTCGGAAGGAAGGATGTTGATCCTAACTGGCGAGACACTGATGGTGCAACACTGCTCTGGCGTGTTTCTCGGGATGGGCATGAGGGGGTGGTGAAACTATTGCTCGCACGGAACGATCTTGATCCTAATATTCCGGACATCGATGGCGCAACAGTGCTCTGGCGTGTTTCTCGGGATGGGCGTGAGGGGGTAGTGAAATTACTGCTCGCGCGGGACGACGTCAAGCCTGACAAGCCTAACAACAAACTCGAAACGCCACTGTGGATCGCGGCTCAAAATAGGCACGAGGGGGTGGTCCAGCTACTACTCGGAAGGAAGGATGTTGATCCTAACAGGCAAGACACCGATGGTGCAACACTGCTCTGGCGTGCTTCACGGGATGGGCATGAGGGGGTGGTGAGATTACTCCTCGCACGGAACGGCGTCAAGTCTGACAAGCCTAACCACAAACTCATAACTCCACTCTGGACCGCCATTTACAATAGGCATGAGGGGGTGGTTCAGCTACTACTCGGAAGGAAGGACGTTGATCCTAATAGACGAGACACCGATGGTGCAACACTGCTCGGGCGTGCTTCTCGGGATGGGCGTGAGGGGGTGGTGAGATTACTCCTCGCACGGAAAGACGTCAAGCCTGACAAACCTAACAAAAAACTCGAAACTCCACTCTGGACCGCCGCCTACCATGGGCATGAGGGTGTGGTTCAGCTACTACTTGGAAGGAAGGATGTTGATCCTAACCGGCGAGACACCAATGGCGAAACACTGCTCTGGCGTGCTTCTCGGGATGGGGATGAGGGGGTGGTAAAGTTACTGCTCACACGGAACCGTGTCAAGCCTGACAAGCCTAACAGCAAACGCGAAACTCCACTCTGGACCGCCGCTTGCAATGGGCATGAGGGGGTAGTTCAACTACTGCTCGGAAGGAAGGTCGTTGATCCTAACAGGCGAGACATCGATGGTGCAACACTGCTCTGGCATGCTTCTCGGGATGGGCGTGAGGGGGTGGTGAGATTACTACTCGCACGGGACGATGTCAAGCCTGACAAGCCTAACCACAAACTCATAACTCCACTCTGGACCGCCGCTTACAATCGGCATGAGGGGGTGGTCCAGCTACTACTCGGAAGGAAGGACGTTGATCCTAACAGGCAAGACACCGATGGTACAACACTGCTCTGGCGTGCTTCTCGGGATGGGCGTGAGGGGGTAGTGAAACTACTACTCGCACGGGACGACGTCAAGCCTGACCTGCGCAACAACAAACGCGAAACTCCACTCTGGATCGCCGATTACAATAGGAATGAGGGGATGATGAAACTACTACTCGGAAGGAAGGACGTTGATCCTAACATTGTAAACACCGATGGTTCAACACTGCTCTGGCGTGCCTCTCGGGATGGGCGTGAGGGGGTAGTGAAATTACTGCTCGCACGGGACGACGCCAAACCTGACAAGCCTAACAATAAACATGAAACTCCGCTCTGGATCGCCGCCAACAATAGGCATGAGGGGGTGCTGAAACTACTACTCGGAAGGAAGGACGTTGATCCTAACAGGCAAGACACCGATGGTTCAACGCTGCTCTGGCGTGCTTCTCGGGATGGGCGTGAGGTGGTAGTGAAATTACTGCTCGCACGGGACAACGTCAATCCGGACAAGCCTAACAACAAGCTCGAAACTCCACTCTGGATCGCCGCTTACAAGAGGCATGAGGGGGTCATTCAGCTACTACTCGGAAGGAAGGATGTTGATCCTAATAGGCGAGACACCGATGATTCAACACTGCTCTGGCGTGCTTCTCGGGATGGGCGTGAGGGGGTAGTGAAATTGCTGCTCGCACGGGAGGACCTCGATCCTGACCCGCGTAACAAGAAGAGCGAAACTCCACTCTGGATCGCCGCCCGCAATAGGCATGAGGGGGTGATGAAACTACTACTCACCAGGAAGGAGGTTGATCCTAACAGTCTAAACACCGATGATTCAACACTGCTCTGGCGTGCTTCTCGGGATGGGCATGAGGGGGTGGTGAAATTACTGCTCGCACGGGACGACGTCAATCCTGACCAGCCCAACAACAAATGCGAAACTCCACTCTGGATCGCCGCCCGCAATAGGCATGAGGGGGTAGTCAAATTACTGCTGGCACGGAACGACGTCAAGCCTGACCAGCCTAACAAGCAGCTCGAAACTCCACTCTGGTGGGCCGCAAACTGTGGGCATGAGCGGGTGGTGAGGCTACTGCTCGCACGGGGGGGGGTCGATCCCAACAAGTCCAACAACAACAAACTGCGAACTCCACTCTTGTGCTCTTCTTCCAAAGGGCATGAGGGGGTAGTGAAACTACTACTCGCAAGGAGGGATGTTGATCCTAACAGGGGGGCCACCGATGGTTCAACATCACTCATGCATGCTTCTGTGAAGGGGCATGCAGGTGTGGTGAAGTTACTGCTCTCACGGAGGAGTGTCAAGCCCGACCAGCGCAATAACAATCACGAAACTCCACTGTACTGGGCCTCTTACTATGGGCATGAAGACGTAGTGAAGCTGCTGCTCAAACGGAACGATGTCGATCCCAACCAACCTAATTCCCGTGGCCACACACCGCTCGCGGCCGCCACCTACAATGGGCACAGGCGGGTGGTGCAACTACTGGATCAGGGACGGTCGCGGGGGGTCCACATGCTTTACCCTTTTGATACATACTTTGTTGTTTAGATGGCTTCTATGAGTGCCCTTCTTTGTAGTTCCGGAAATTCCCTGTGGATTCGGGAATAGCGCTGGTGCTTCGGGGCTGTGTTTGTGGAAAGTATTTCTCGTGCAGGAACACAGCTTTTGAAGGGAAGCGGAAAGGCAGTAAGGAAAGTGGGAAAGGATGTAAAAGAGGTTTACACGCGAAGGGAACATATGCAGATGTTGTGGGCAGTGATTTTATTTTCCCTTTTGCAAGCGCTGGAATTATAATTCAGGAAGGGGAGACTGATATGTGTCAGAGAAGAAGAAGCGGATAGCTGAGGGATAGGACAGGATAATAATTTTAGTTGTTTCATTTGTTTTAGACAGAAGGATAGATGGAAGTGTTTCTGGTTATGTCTTTCCTTTATTCAGAGTACGGAGGTACGCAGGTAAATGGGATTACGCATCGGGGGGGGGTCGATCGGTGTGGCAGACGATAGAATGATTGAGAGAGTCTTATTATTCTTATATAGTCTTATGTTTAGTTAGTTAGTTTAGAGGATGATGAGAGAATGAAGTTTCTGATTTTCCCTAGTACCCTTTTAGTTGAGCCCTGGTCTAGTTCGACCCGTCCGTTACTCGCAATTATCCCCGCAACAATATGGAGCGGCATGTTCGTGCTTGTCGGCTCGTGGGGGGATAAGGTGTCATTGTTGATATATGCTCCTGTCTTCACAGATTAGTTAGTTGAGAGAAGTCATCGTTGAGCGTGAGACTGTGGTTGTTAGTGAAAAGATTTTCCTCGCCCCTTGAGTGTGCTATGGTTTTTGTTGTGAGTTGCACGGTGTTTCGTTTGGCTTCATCGATTGTCACTCGTGGTGAATTGTTTAGCCGTTGAGGCTCAAAAGCGACTTGAATCCCTGATGGAATAACTTTACCATGATATGATAGGTTAGGGCACACTTGTGAGTGTGAGCACGGCTACCGCGATGCCAAGGGTGACCGGCGTTTCCAGTGTTCGTGTCAGAGAGCAGACTGTGTGAGAGGCAACCACAAACTGTATTTAGTCTTAGCTGCGTTACTTCCTCTGGGCACGGTTTGCCACATATACATCGAACACCGAATACATCTCAGTTTCCCTATCACACCTTGTTCTGGGTCTTTCTCACGATAACAGCCTCACGGCAGTGTCTTAGCGGTCATGTGACTCAGCGGATTCCCCAGGTGATAGACCAGACCCCATCAGTCCCGATGGTCTGAGAAACACTGATCGAGCACCCCCCTCGCTCCCCTCAAAGGGGGTGAGGGTGTTGTGAGAATAATGATCGCATGGAGCGGCATCGCTGCAGTGTTTTCAACCGTCCAGTGCGTCCAGTCCGTCCGTGTTCTTGTAAGGACTGGACGGACCACGGCTGATAGTCCGTCTTTTTGGGGCTGCTAGGATGGACTACGCGAGGGGAGGTGAGGGCCGGACGGACTATAAGGGACTATAGTCCTACCCCTTGGACCTCCCGTACCAGCCACGTTGATATACACCAAACGGATTCTTCTCACATCTTTGCGTAACACTCGTGCCGTCCGCTGCAGTCCACCACCATTCCCGGCCATCCCTTGCGGTCCACCACCTCTGCCCTGAACTAACATGTCTTACTCTCTAGGACCAGCAGTCCTCCACAAAGATGGCCCTCCTACCCGTAGCCCGCCCCCGACAGAATGTTACAGAAAGAACTCTTGGTCCGCAACACCCTCAACCATTTTCTCCTATCTTGGCTGCATCCACTCAGCTCCTCAGAAGTTTCCCGAAACTACCTTTCCCTAATTCCTGGGCTTTCGTTTCCTCCTCTTATACTCTTTCTCCCATCTCCTGCAATCCTTTGCAGTCCTGATACAGTTGACTGTTTCCTAACTATAATGGTGCGACACTGATTTGTTCTAACCCCTGGTAAACCTTAATCACTAACCTCCAGTCTGCCCTAGTGCCAAATCCTAAAACATTCCAAACGCTCCTGCCCTAGCTAAAGTCTCAACCAAACATACTATCACTCATCTGATACCATACTAGTCAATCATGCAAGAGTTACCAAACGCAATTCCTGCCAGCTATGTCCCATGTGTGTTCCGACTATGCCTCAGGTATGGAACCTTAGTGAATTTTCAACAGGGTTAAGCCTATATACATCGTTGTTTCTGCACAAAATTTTCCAAGACGTCCCCCGTTGCATCTCCCTTGGCGTACCCCTTGGCGCCCCACCAGGTGCTGTGCCTAGACGGCTTCCACCATATTCACAAGGATCGGCCTGGAAGCTTTAGGTTGATGGGGTGGTTGTGCGGTCCCTGCCTATTCGACGGACAGCGGCCATAAAGCTTGATTGGCCCCTGAGGGCCGTAATATCACAATTCTCACTCTCTCGTTCTAATAGCAGTTTGAACAACCCCTCATGCCCATACATCGCGGCCAACATGAGTGGAGTTCGGCCATATGTACGGTCCGCAATGTTCAGATTGATATCTCTCCGTAATAATAGCAAATTCACTACCCCTCGATGGCCACCCGCCGCAGCCCATCCCAGGGGCGTTCGACCATGCTCGGTGTCTGCAACGTTGGGATTGATATCCTCACGATCCAATAGCAGCTTCACTACCCCCTGATGTCCACTCAGCGCAGCCCATCCGAGAGCGGTTCGGCCATGTTTTAGGTCGGCAATGTGCGGATTGGTACCATTTCGTTCCAATAACAGCTTCACAACTCCCTCATGCCCGCGGTACGCAGCCCACAGGAGTGGCGTTAACCCATGTTTGGTGTCCGCAACGTTGGGATTGATATTCTTTCGTTCCAATAGCAACTTTGCTACCCCTTCATGCCCATCCTTTGCTGCCAGCGTGAGTGCGGTTCGGCCATCTTTTGGGCTCACAAAGTCCAGATTGATATTTTCTCGTTCTAATAGCAACTTCACAATCCGCTCATCAACGCGGACCGCAGCCCACATCAGTGGCGTTAGACCATGTTCGGTATCTGCAATGTTAGGATTAATGTCCTCTCGTTGCAATAGCAACTTTACTATCCCGTCATGTCCACCCATCGTGGCCCACACGAGTGGCGTTCGACCATGTTCGGTGTCCGCAATGTTTGGGTTGATATCCTCTCGTTGCAATAGCAACTTTACTACCTGGATATGTCCACCAATGGCAGCCAGCCCGAGTGGTGTTTGGCCATATTTGATGTCCGCAATGTTCCGATCGACATCCTTGCGCTCCAATAGCAGGTTTACTACACTCTCAAGCCAACCCCTCGCAGCGATTCCGGGCGCTGTCCAGCCACGTCTTTTGGAGGCAATGTTCGGATTGGTGTCCACACGTTGCAGTAGTAACTTTACGACTCGGCCATGTCCGCGGTGCGCAGCCCACAGCAGTGGCGTTAGCCCGTGTTTGGTGTCCGCAACGTTGGGGTTGATATCCTTTCGTTCCAATAGCAAATTTACTACCCCTTCATGCCCATCCTTTGCTGCCAGCGTGAGTGCTGTTCGGCCATCTTTTGGGCTCACAAAGTCCAGATTGATATTTTCTCGTTCCAATAGCAACTTCACAATCCGCTCATCAATGCGGACTGCAGCCCACATCAGTGGCGTTAGACCATGTTCGGTATCTGCAATGTTAGGATTTATATCCTCTCGTTGCAGTAGCAACTTTACTATCCCGTCGTGCCCACTCATCGTGGCCCACACGAGTCCTGTTCTGCCATCATTACTCACAATATCCAGATTGACATTTTCTTGTTCCAATAGCAACTTCACAATCCGCTCATCAATGCGGACTGCAGCCCACATCAGTGGCGTTAGACCATGTTCGGTATCTGCAATGTTAGGATTAATGTCCTCTCGTTGCAATAGCAACTTTACTATCCCGTCATGTCCACTCATCGTGGCCCACACGAGTGGTGTTCTACCATGTTCGGTGTCCCCAACGTTGGGATTGATGTCTTGTTGTTCCAGTAGCAAATTTACTACCCCTTCATGCCCATCCATTGCTGCGAATGTGAGCGCTGTTAGTCCACATTTAGAGTCCGCAATGTCCAGATTGATATCATCTCGTTCCAACAGCAACTGTACAATTCGCTCATGCCCTTGGTTTGCAGCCCACATCAGTGGCGTCACGCCGTATTCAGTGTCTGCAAGGTTGGGCTTGATATCTTCATGTTGCAATAGCAACTTTACTACCTCCGCATGGCCTCTCATCGTAGACAGCCCGAGTGGCGTTCGACCATATTTGATGTCCCGGATGTTGGGATCGATATCCTTCCGTTTCAATAGAAGCTTTACTACCCCCGCATCACCAACCAGCGCAGCCCAGATGAGTGGTGCTGGGCTATATTTGGGGCTACAGGTGTTGGGATTTATATCGTCTCGTTCCAATAGCAACTTCATTATTCCCAGGTGCGCAGGATCTGCAGCGAACGAGAATCGTGACTGTCGATCTTGTGTGTCTGTATTGCTGGGGCTGGTACACATATTTCGAAATATCAACTCAAATACCCCGTGATATCCACCCATCGCTGCCCACAAGAGGGGCGTTTGGCCGTAATCACCATCCGCGATGTTGGGATTGATATCTTGGCGTTGTAATAGCAACTTTACGACTTTCTCATGGCCGCTGTCCGTAGCCCACAACAGTGGTGTTCTTTGATGCTGAGTGTCCCCAAGATTGGGATTGATATCCCAGCGTTTCAATAGCAACCTTGTCACTCCCTCATGCCCGCGGTGCGCAGCGCACACGAGTGGGGTTCGACCATGTTCGGTGTCTGCAACGTTGGGATTGATATCCTCACGTTCCAATAGCAGCTTTACTACCCCCTGATGGCCAAGCAGCGCAGCCCACCCGAGGGCTGTTCGGCCATGTTCCGCGTCAGCAATGTTGGGATCGATATCATCTCGCTCCAATAAGAACTTCAGCACTCCCTGGTTCCCACGCTCAGCAACCCACCAGAATCGCCCTCTGCAATATTTGCTGTCAGCACTGTTTGGGTTGTAATCCTCGGGTTCCAATAGCACCTCTACAACTCCCTCATGCCCACTATCGGCGACCCACAGGAGTGGTGTCAGACAATATTTGGCGCCTGCAGTGATGAGATTGCTATCTTCTCTTTCCAATAGCAACTTCACTGCCCCCTCGTGTCCGCCAATCGCAGCCCACACGAGTGGCGTTCGACCATGTTCAGTGTCCGCAATGTTTGGGTTGATATCCTCTCGTTGCAATAGCAACTTTACTACCCCATCATGTCCACTCATCGTGGCCCACACGAGTGGCGTCCGACCATGTTCGGTGTCCGCAATGTTCGGATTGATATCCTCTCGCTCCAAGAGAAGCCTTACTACCTCCTCATGTCCTCCTTTAGCAGCCCACCCGAGCGGCGTTGGGCCATGATTGGTGTTCACCATGTCTGGATTGATATCCGCCCGTTTCAATAGCGACCTAACTATATCCGCATGCCCGGCCCACTCAGCCCACCCACGTGGTGCCCAGCGAAATTTGGTGTCCAGAGTGTTGGGGTCGATATCTTCTCGTCCCAATAGCCACTTTACGGTTCCCTCATGCACGCGCTCCGCAGCCCATAAGCGTCCTGTTAGGCAACATTTGGTGTCGGCAAGGCTGGAAGTGGTATCCTCTCGTCCCAACGGCAGCTTTCCGGCTCGCTTATGCCCGCTCATTGCAGCCCATGAGAGTGCTTTCAAGCCGGATTGGGTGTCGACAATGTTGGGATTGATATGCGTTTGCTGTAATAGCAACTTTACGACTTCCCCAAGTCCTCCTTCCGGTGCCATTGCGGGTGCTATTCAACCACAAGTGCCCGTTTATCCAAAGTGTTGGACGAACAAATATATGCCATAGCGGTAACTATGGTATCGATACTGCGGCTTTTATGGAAGTCAGGGAGAAGAAAGGAGGGGTACTGTTGGGTCTGCTTAAATTACTACGCAATTATTTCTCGCAGATTACACACCAACCACACCGATTACTGAGATATGAGCTCACCATGACAGGGGACAACCGGTCTCACTGCTCATGGGGCTGGTTCGTTTCATCACTCCTTATCAGGCTATCGCTCACTCTCGGGTATTTTTGCCGATAAAAATAGATAGATCATGCATGCCAAGATAAGAACCATCTGACACTTAATTAAAACACGACAAGACACACAATTGCCGAACGGCAACCACATCCTTGACGACCATCTCTCCTCGTGTGAGTATGCTTCACTATACCGGCGATTACTCATCATTCACGTTGGGAACGACTTCATTAACTAAAGGACACTCTGCGGTAGTGAATCAATTGGTTGGAAGACTTGGTATGGATAAGAATAATGCCAAATAACAGGGTTCTAATAGAGAGGGGGTATAAGGTCGCTGTTTGATTTGTTATTTAGTACTTGGTCTATCTGTCTTACATCCAGCTTCTTTTTGCTCAATGATTTTGTATTCTCGTCCGTCATTTGTTTTTCCGTCATTTCTTATCTTCATCTTTGTGTCCTCTGTGAAATATTGATCCCCGCGTTTATTCATATTGAGATGATGAGTATCGGTCCTGTTTCAAGAATTCACACAGACGAGAAACCAGTGTTCTCAACGGTCGGGGACTCCTGTAGGGCCCCGCGGGGGGACTGCCAAGAGCGCTGGACTGGACGGAAGGGCAAAATGCGGTCCACACCCGTCCTGGAAGCCTCAGGACGGCCGTCATTGTGGAGGACGGGCGCTCCCTGCAAAGTAAGACGATTAGCGTGGGGGACTGCGGGGGACTATGCATGAATGCTATCGACCGCGTTTCCTTACACCCTTCCCGGGAAGATACAGAAATTCACCGAATAATATCTGGTAGAGAAAATAGATGTGAAATTTTGACATGATATAGGGCAAGGGAAGGACATCAAACAGAACCCCTGATATTGTTGATGGTGGGATTTCTTATAATTTGGGCTCACTGCGAACGGTGTAAAAGTGTGGGAGACAAGAAACAAAACTGTATGAGGGGCAGAAACTTTGCACTTGCTTTTTTTTCTCTACGACTCTGCGTGAACACAACCTTTAAGTACAAAAAAGTAAGACTACTCGCTCAAGAGCAGTTCCTTGTCATCAGGCCATTTCCCCCATTAATCGTATGATCAAGTTACCCCTCATTTGTCTCACAGCAACTACCCCTCTTTTCTTCACCGAATCCACCCCGCTTTTCTTCACCGAATCTGCGCCGCAATTCGCACGTTTGACCCAATACCCAATGCCTGTGCGTAAAGCTTCCATATACCTCTAGCATATTCTAATAGGTACGCATGGATAGGGCTGTAGGTGTAGGAGGTGCCGGTGATTGACAATAGGAAGAACAGACTTGAGCGGTGGCGAAGAAGAGAGTTTCTTGTGAGAGAGTTTTTGTGTATATATAGGACGCTGCTGGCAGCACAGAAAGAATAAGGACCGCAAGACTCTCTACCGATCATAGCCTATTTTTATGAATTCCAACCCACCATTTGAAGAATTGTGAACAGTTATCACACAAAGTACCTGGTGAAACTAAGTGTTTATTGTAGAAAAATTAAGCTAGGACTTGGAGGATAATAGATATATGGGTCAGACATCACGTCTGCTCCTGACCATTGATCCCCCCTCTCTATTGTCCGCTTAAGAATCAAAGTCAGCTATTGGAAACAAATCCCCGTAGGGGAGCACCAGAGACCACCTATTCCCAGACCCGCCCAGCTTCACCTTAGAGCACAAAAATTTGCAATTTCGGTCTGCAAAAGTATTGTCTATTACTACTAAGAGATGGAAAAAGAGCGAAGAAAAGGAAGCAAAGCAACAAGCAATATCTAGAAGCAAACTCCGGGAATGCGTACGTCGTGCCCGTGAAGTTCTAGGAACAATAGGGGACCGGCAGATACAGGACACAACGCGAGAAACAAAAATACCACCTCCAGAGATCCATTGCAACAAAACAAAGAGGGAAATCTCACGTGCCCCATTGGGGTATCATTCCGCCATGGAGGATCAATAAAAGCCCCACATCCTAGGGGTACAGAGAATGAATCGGTAGCATTCGGCCAGTGCCCATCTGGTCAATCAAGGCCGACCGAGGTTCTTATATCCATATCCAGCGGACTAGATGGATTGGAGACAACAGTTTGGTTGAATTTTGAGGGGGAAAGGGAGGCTCGGATATACGCCATGGGGGACATCAGATAGGTGGGCCCAACTTTCGTCCCAAGGTTCAAACCAGTGGTGTACTTGTTATCAATGATCGAGCTGAGCACGAGGGGAAGCCGTTCTTTGAGGACCGAGTTAATTACTGGTGGAAGTTGGTCCTTGAGGACCGAGTTGATTGTTTCGGAAAGGTTTCCTTGGAGAAATGGATGAAGGGCATCAGGTACTGTCGTAGTGAGTACACGGTAGAGAGAGTCGGGGAGTTCTAGTTTGATGGCTTCATTGAGTGAATTGGTGTCTGCGAGGTGGCGAGCAAGGGCTCTTTCGAGAGCGTCAGGGAGCTTGCCCTCTGCGGTGGTGGTGAGCGGGTTGTGGAGAATACTCTTAAGCACCTTGTCAAGGGAGTCCGGTAGCTGCCCTTTGATTGTCGTTTCCAGGGATTCACCGTGGGGAAGCTTGTCCTGAAGTGCAGTCTGAAAGGCAGTATAAAGGGCATCAGGAAGCTTCTCCTTGAGGGAGATCGTGAGTGAGTTGTCAAGCACATCCTGAAGCACTTTCTCAAGAGGCTCAGAGACCTGGTCTTTGATGGCGGTGACGAGAGAGTCGGGTAGCTTGGCTACAAGAGCTCTCTCAATGGAGTCAGGCAGGTTCTCCTTTAGTCCAGATATCAGGGATGCGGGAAACTTTGCATCGAGAGCAGTAGCTATTGAGGATGGCAGTTGCTTATCAAGGCCAGTGCTGAGTGACTTGGAAAGCTGGTTTGTGAGCGTCGGGACCAGGGCGTCAACGAGCTTCAATTCCATAGTTGTAACAACAGAGTTAGGAAGGTTGTCCTTAAGGCTGGTGTCAAGCGCATTGGGAAGCTTGAGTTTGAGGGTGCTGATGAGGGCATCAGGCAGCTTATTATCTAGCTCCTTCACCAACTTGGCTTCAACAGCATGCTCAATGGCCTCTTCCACCGCACGAACAATAGCTTTCCCCGGATTCTCCTCGGTCGGGGAGAGGCTGGCTGCTTGAGATTGTGGGCCAGGTGGCTTGTCTTCCTTTTTCGCTAGAAAACCTTCAACCAAGACATAAATCAGATGGAAAAGGGTGAAAATTCCAAATAGAATACAATAGTGGATGGTGTGATTTGCGAACGGCCGGATTATTTCAGGACACGGCTTCAGGGGGAAGTCCTGAAGTGTCCACCCACCGCACACGGCCTGAAAGGCCCAGCCTGCACTTTCACAAACTATCTGACGAGGTCCTTTTTTCCCAATCCACCAACCCTATGGAGTTGAAATGTTAGTAGAAGCAAATAATGAGGGAAATGATAGGTAGGAGGGACACACAATTTCATCATGGGCCTCAGGTTGTACCTTATGCAGAACATTTAGCTCTACATTGCATGCTGGGCATTTAATGACTGCGCAATTAGGCATTGTGATTATACTCTTGATAGAGGATATTTATCGGGGCAATTGGGAGAGGAGGTGAGAAGAGATATGAAAAGGGAGAGCGAAAAAAGAGAGTAAAAAGGGGAAGCGCAAAGACGGGACACGTAAGGTGACTGAGGGCCGGGGGCTATGAGGATGGTTGAGTGATTGGTGTGTGGTGATCAAAAGGGACAACTCCGGAAGTACGAGTACGAGTAGAGGGCTACCGTGAGGTCTGCGTGGTCAGAAGAGACCCGGAAAGAGGGTTGTAGAAAATCTGAAGTTGGTTCTCGATTTAATGTGTAGAGTGATGATTGTTATCAAACTGACAGAAACGGAATTCAGCTTAGAGTAAATTCAGTTTCGGGCAGCCACTAATGCATAGGGCTCTCTATGGTACAAACACCAGTCACTTTTGGCCTAGTGACAGTCCCAGTCGTATTAAAACTAATATGCCCTAACATGACATCCTAAAGTAGGGTTACTCCATGATTCAGCGGGTCTTGAGTGTGGAGGAGAGAGGGCCAAGGTTGATGAACCTCAGCGAGAGCAGTGTTCCGAACCGGTCAGTCCGTCCGGCTTTGGGTACGGCCGGACTGACACAGGCTTTTTCAGAGACGGCCGGGCCGGACTATGGGAGACCGTCTTTCCAAAAAAAAAAGTCGGGCCCGGCCTGGGTCACCTGCTACGGCGGCCTATAGCGACCAAAACCGCCACTACGCCCAAATCTTAAAACTTGAAAATCAAAAAAAGTAAAATGTCCCTCAACCATCATAATTTCGCAAGCAATAAGCCTAATTTTGATCATATGTATCATTGGGCACTAGAAAAGAGCATGCTAGATAAAGGACGATCAGAAAGCTGGAAAAATAATATGAGGAAAAAAACCCCAATGAATCAACACAGGCGGTGTTCCCAACAGGCCAGGGAGTTGGTAAACCGCTCTGAAAATAGCCTAGGCTGATATAGGCTGAATTCGGGCAGCTTGTGAAACCCCATCAGACATGATAGATGCCTATAGGCTTGTTGATCAGCATTGAAAGGGGATCGCGTTAATGGTATATTCTTGACGATTCACTTCAAGTTCTAAAGTCACCACCACAGTCAACTCTTACCATTCTTCCCCCAGATTCTGTTCCTTTAGCAATACTTACATTAAATCCCTAAGCTAATAGAGGGTAAGATTTATTTTCAATTTTTGCTAGAGAGACTACATAGAAGATCACTAAGAATGGATTATCCTAAACTATGTATGTCGATCTACGCTATATAGGCCAGGCTGGCCGATCAGGGAGCCCATACTAAACCTCCGCCCTCTATTTTTAAACGGTTACGGAGTGGTTGGGCGCAATCTATTCAATCCAAGTTACGAAACCACAGAGAACGTTTATTGGTAGGAACAACAATGATAGCGACATGATATCAGAAAACGAGAAAGAATAGAGGCGGAATTTTCCAGGTAACTCTGGAAGATGGGCGGGCCCTACACGTAATTGGTCATAGTGAGGGTTGCAGAAGATCGATGAGGACTGCAGAAGAGGGGTGAGGATAGTGTTTGCCACGAGCAGGGAAGCTCGGCTCGAACCAGGGTCGAGCTTTTGTGATATTTGATCCTCTGAAAAGTTTTATCTCAAATCTGGCAACGGGTAGGGCGAAAGGGAACGGGACTGAAAGGCAGTGTTCTCAGCCGTCCGGGGCCCCCGTAGGGCCCGGCGGGGGGACTGCCAAGACCCCCGGACGAGACGGGACGGCAAAATGTAGTCCGTCCTCGTCCTTGAATTCCCAGGACGGCCGTCATTAGC
>Ga0307509_10005506_pt1 | contig 17585 bp, 22 predicted proteins | sample 10_EM_MG_FD_202245 | JGI IMG/M metagenome (GOLD analysis project Ga0307509, IMG submission 202245) | Populus trichocarpa ectomycorrhiza microbial communities from riparian zone in the Pacific Northwest, United States - 10_EM | ecosystem: Host-associated > Plants > Roots > Unclassified | place...
CTATCACCCCCACCTATGTTGAGCAGTCAGTGGGTGCATGCAAACAGTGGCTTGCCCATCAACATAGAGAAAACTGGCTTCTTTTCTTTGATAATGCTGATAATGTGCAGCTAAATATTTCTGCATTTTTTCCAGCCTGCAGATTTGGACATATTTTAATCACAACATGCAATCCACATCTGAGCATTCATGCAGGTGAAGGTGGAGATGCCAAGATCACAGGCATGGATCCTGAGAATGCAAAATATTTGCTCCTGTCAAAGTCCCGGTCAGAGAAGAAAGATGAGAATGAAAAACTAGCAGAACTTATTGTAAAGGTGCTTTTTATGATCTGTTTCTTTGATAATTACTTTTGAGCTAATAGAGAATATAGGAGCTCTATTATTTTGCATTGGCTATCTCTCAAGCTGCAGCTTTTATTCATCATTGCTCTTCACTAAAAAAGTATTTGGGGCTCTATCAAATGCATCGTGACAAGCTGCTGCAGATGGAAGAAGTACAAGGGCAGGAACAATATGGCTTAGCTGTTTACACAACATGGAAGTTAAGCTATGACCAACTTGGATCATCTGCAAGAACTCTATTACAGCTTTGCTCTATGCTACATCATGAAGGAATCACAGAAGATATATTTGAAAGAGCATCCTTATCCCAGGAACAACTGGATGATTTAAATCTACAGGGCCAAGTGACTAAATTACTTATTCATCTTGGAAAACAGAATTCAAGCTGGAATTCTTTAGTATTCCAGCAAGTTATTGGGGAAATTAGATCATACTCCCTTCTTGAATTTGATTCACAAAATCAGTCATATAGTATGCATCCATTGGTACAGCATTGGAATGCATCAGCACTTGGACAAGAGAGATATAACATGCAGAAATGTATATTTAGTATTATTGGCCTTTCAGTTTCAAAGCAATTCAGAAGTAAAGACTACAAATATCAGCAAAGAATTCTGCAACATATTACCAGCTCTAGAGGTGCACTGCAGGTTGAAGAAATTGATTTATCAGTTGCAGAAAATATAGCATTTGTCTATGAAGAATGGGGTTATGTAAAGGAGGCAGAGGCACTGGAGGTGGTGGTGATGGAGAAAAGAAAACATCTGCTAGGAAAGGAGCACCCTGATACACTTGCTGCTATGGCAAATCTGGCATCCATATATAGAAATCTGGGCAAATGGAAAGAGTCAGAGGCACTGGAGCTGGTGGTGATAGAGAAGAGAAAGCATCTGCTAGGAGAGAAGCACTCTGATACATTTACAGCTATAGCAAGTCTGGCATCTACATACTGGAATCAAGGGAAATGGAAAGAGGCAGAGGCACTACAAGTGATAGTGGTGGAGAAGAGAAAACATCTGCTAGGAGAGGATCACCCTGATACACTTACTGCTAGGGGAAATCTGGCATCCACATATAGAAAACAGGGGAAGTGGAAAGAGTCAGAGGCACTGGAGGTGGTGGTGATGGAGAAGAGAAAGTATCTGCTAGGAGAGGAACACCCTGATACACTTACAGCTATGGCAAGTCTGGCATCCACATACTGGAATCAAGTGAAATGGAAAGAGTCAGAGGCACTGGATAGGATAGTGGTGGAGAAGAGAAAGCATCTGCTAGGAGAGGAGCACCCTGATACACTTACTGCTATGGCAAATCTGGCATCCACATACAGAAATCTAGGCAAATGGAAAGAGTCAGAGGCACTAGAGCTGGTGATGATAGAGAAGAGAAAGTATCTGCTAGGAGAGGAGCACCCTGATACACTTACAGCCATGGCAAGTCTGGCATCCACATACTGGAATCAGGGGAAATGGACAGAGTCAGAGACACTACAAGTGGTGGTGGTGGAGAAGAGAAAGCATCTGCTAGGAGAGGAGCACCCTGATACACTTACTGCTATAGGAAATCTGGCATCTATATATCGGAATCAGGGGGAAAGGAAGGAAGCAGAGACACTACAAGTAATAGTGATGCAGAAGAGAAAGCATCTGCTAGGAGAGGATCACCCTGATACACTTACTGCTATGGCAAATCTGGCATCCACATACCAGAATCTAGGCAGATGGAAAGAGTCAGAGGCACTGGAGGTGGTGGTGATGGAGAAGAGAAAGCATCTGCTAGGAGAGGAGCACCCTGATACACTTACAGCTATGGCAAGTCTGGCATCCACATACTGGGGTCAAGGGAAATGGAAAGAGGCAGAGGCACTGGCCCGGGAGCTGGTGGTGATGGAGAAGAGAAAACATCTGCTAGGAGAGGAGCACCCTGTTACACTTGCAGCTATGGAAAATCTGGCATCCACATACAGAAGACAGGGCAGATGGAAAGATTCAGAGGCACTGGAGGAGGTGGTGGTGGAGAAGAGAAAGCATCTGCTAGGAGAGGAGCATCCTGATACACTTACAGCTATGGAAAGTCTGGCATCCACATACTGGAATCAGGGAAAATGGAAAGAGTCAGAAGCACTAGAGGTGGTGGTGACAGAGAACAGAAAGGTGGCCATCTGCTAGGAGAGGAGTACACTTAAGTATGGCTATGGAAAATCTGGCATCCACATACAAGGAAAATAGAAAGAGTCACAGGCACTGGTGGTGGTGGTGGTGGAAAAGAGAAAGAATGTGCTTGGAAGTCAGACAAGACCACGCTAACACACTCAAGAGCATAGAGGACCTTGTAGCCATATATAGGTGTAAAAGAACAACCTTGTGCTCAACTGGTTCCATGAACCACCTGGTTGCTTCTCAGACTGAGGGCCAATAAAGATATGATAAAATGGCCTTTGTTGGAATATCCGGAGGCTGTGCGAGCGTGTGCAATGCGCCACTATCCCCGGAATCTTGGTACCTTCTTCATTCTTATTGTTTTCTTTCATTCTTCGGGCTGTAGGCCCTACAGTATATAGTCGAGATCTTGTATTGTAGTTACTCATCCATTTGTCCTGTGGGGACAACCGGAAATCTTATCTTTTATCTTATCTCGCTGATTTGATTTCAACAGCCTTTTGGGGGGCTTAAAGCATCGAAGGGGCCAGAGGATTCATCAGCGTCAAGTCGAAGGAAAAAAATCTGTGGGTTACGCATGTCGCCATTCTTTGGGACTTTCTTAGCTTTATGTAGTTGTTGTGCCACTAAGTATGGCGGTTGTTTACTTATATTTGCCCCACCCTCATGAACACTTTCTTCAGGATTAGTTCTTTTCAATTATCCAATCGCACATTTACTCGCGCCATCGCCACTCAGACGTTCAATGGTCCAAGAAAAGGGGATAAAGGTGTACATTACTCTATATTTCTCCTCTGTCAAAATCGGCTAATGCATTACTCTAGTTGTGGTCGGTATGTCCGGTGGTGTAGACTCCTCAGTTTCCGCCATGCTTTTGGCCAAGGAAGTGTGCAGTTTTTCACCATTATGGGTACGAACAACATCTGATGTCCTGACAGGATTATGACTTAACCGCAGTCTACATGCGAAATTGGGATACACGCGACGAATACGCCTCCGATCAGGGCTGTGAATGGGAAAAGGATTGGCAAGATGTGCAGCTTGTTTGCAGAAAACTCGACATCCCTTGTGAACTCGTATGCCGTTATTCTTGCATATTCGCATGGCCCTCTGAACGATTTCATCATAGATTGATCTTTCTCGGGACTATTGGAACCGTGTCTTTGAGCCATCCTTGCGGCAGTGGGAATTTGGTGTCAGCCCGAACCCTGACGTTTGGTGTAACAAGTAAGGTCTTTACTATTTGTAATGTTTTTTCCAGGAAATTGATGTGAATTACAGGGAAATTAAATTTGGCGCCCTGCTAGAGCGTCTACCCCAAGACACGAAACTCGAGCAGGGCTCATGGTTTGCGACTGGTACGATTAAACTTTCATCCTGTTTAAACTTTCGTTCTAACTTCCCTCAGGTCATTACGCGTCAAAAGCATGGTCCAAATACGGTTCAAGCACTCGTCCAAAGCTTCTACGTGCCCTTGACAGTCTCAAAGATCAAACTTATTTTTTATCTGCCATCTCTGAGGTGGGCCTCAGGCGGGCCCTCTTTCCTATTGGGCATCTTACGAAACCTCAAGTTAGAGAACTAGCGAAGGAAAACGGCTTATCTACCGCGGAGCGGCCAGACAGTGTCGGGATTTGCTTCGTTGGCGAAAAGACGAAATTCAACGACTTTCTCTGTATGATTTCCCTTACCACCATGAAAAGCTTATGACGGTTTTTGATAGCATCTTACATTCCTCAAAATCCTGGACCAATTATCAACCAAATGACAGGACGGACCGTTGGAGAACACTCAGGACTCTGGAACTTCACCATTGGCCAAAATGCCCGTGTTCCAGGTATGCCCGAGAAGCTATTTGTTTTCTCAAAGGATGTCGAGTCCAATGCGATATATGTTGTTCCTGGAAGGTAAACATCAGGCCACCCCTACACCTTCATTTTGCTAATCTTGGCATAGCTCACATGAAGCGCTCTTCAGGCGAACCCTGCATGTACCTGAATTCACCTGGATTTGGGGGGATACACCACCTCAAGGAATCGACCTTCCGGAGGGTGCTCGCTTGGATCTAATGCATCGGTATCGTATGGCCCCGGTTACATGTACAGTGCGGAGGTCAGTGTCCAAGCATTTATTAAGGCTTATAGATGACGCTCATAACTCGTAGGATTAAAAATAAGGAGCTAATAATCGAGTGCGACCAACCTCAACATGCAATAACACCTGGTCAGGTCGCCGCTTTGTGGGACGATCAATGGTGTCTTGGTTCGGGCGTGATCAGCGGAACGTCCTAAGGAGTATTGGGTTGGATTGAACCTCTTTTAATGATAACACATACCCACCGATGATAATGTAGTCCACTGCTCGCGGTCTAATTCGCCATTATCAGACTACTCTACCTTTTCCCATTGGTTCCTCTGTTCTGTGTCTTTCCTCAGTCATGCGACGCTACTCACCGTGTATTCAATGTTCAGCGCCTGCCTCACTGCAGTCACCTGAAGCGCCGCGTTATGCGTAGGACTACTCCAAAGTTCACTATTTTCCCCACTACGTATCGATGAATCCCGCAGAAACGCGATTTGATGGTACTTGGCATTGGCCTTGCTCGAGGCACAAATTTTTATTTGCTTAAAGAAACCCTTCCCGCGTTGAACGAATAATTTCGAAAACCTCACAATGGAACGGAGGGGTCAAATAAAATAGACATTTAAAGTGAAACTGTGTCATAGGCCGTGATTTATCATGACGGCGAAGGTCACCAGTTGTGTCCCTAACGTCGAGTCCGGTAATTAATCGTTTTTCTCCTCTTCTCAGCAAAAGCCGCCTTATCGTATATGGTATGGACAGTGTTACTGTAAAGGAGCTGGAGCTACTTAGGACCCGTCCAGAAGTCCCAGCCAAATACGTGCAAGCGCGTCGCGGGGGTCGCGTGTTGTGTTTATTTCCCACGACTGGAACAAGACCTCCGACATTTGATCTCATCCTTCAATTATCACACATCTCGCATGCCGACCTCTGCGCGGAAGAGCAGTGTCGGTGGGGTTCGAAGGGGCCCTCAGAAAGCCCATGTTCCATATCGTGGCGATAATCCTGAGGTGGGCAAGAAAACTGGTATCAAGGTGCAACATGTCGAACGGAAATCCGACGGTTTCGAACCATTCGAGGAACTTTTGCAACAGGCTGATGGACGCACACCCCCACGACCAAAAGGGAGAAAGAAGAGTCTGGCAATGATGGGCAACCATGACGAAGACTATGACGAAGAGGACGGGGAGATGTCCATGCAACTAGACAGTGCATATCAATTATATTTTCAGACAGCATCCAATTAACTGACGTGTCCAACACATAATTTAGGCCCTGTACAACATTTGGTCAACATGAGACCACCTTCTACTCCAACTACAGCCGGTCGAAGTCGCCCTTCAATCCGCCCTGTGGCACGCACTTCCGATGTTGACTTCGACAAGATCCCTTCACCCCGTCCCCTCAATTCTACCCAACGATCAAGTCGAAACGCCGGACCCGGACCGTCGAGTCTATCGAAATCCATACGAGCTCGCGAATCAACACCTGATGACCCTCGGAATGACGAAGACGGAAATTACGATTATCAAGAAGATGACATGGGTAATGGCTTTGGTGATTATGACCCTCAGGAAACTCCCCCCGAGTCATCTCCCAAACGAGGACGTGGACGACCAAGGAGCTTTAGTCGAATAGAGGAAGATGACGAGGAACAGGACGAGGAACAAGAACAGGAAGACGACGAAGATCCAGAAAAGACACCCACGCAGTCCAAACGAAAAAAGGATAAGAGCCGGTCTGTTCGGGAAGAGTCTCGTGAACCGTCGGAGGAGGTTGAGGACGAGATTGCGCAAGGCTTGGAAGACGTTGGATTAGGTCCGGGCAGCGATGAAGACGAAGAAGATATTGACCAAGAACCTGAACCACCAATCAAGAAAGCCAGGGTGGAGTCTCCGAAGAAGCCTGGTCGTAAAACGAAGAGCACCTCCAAGAAGGAGAACCGCGGTGTGTGTTTCCTTGTTTATTTCACGATGAAACCTATCATTTATTTTGAAAACCAGAATATCGAGAGGGTACAAGGAAAAGCTCACGTAACCACTACGCGCCTCTGGAATGGTGGCGCGGTGAAAAAATCGTGTACGGGAAAACCAGTTCGAGTGGACGGGTCCTCGTAGCCCCCATCAAGGAGATTGTTCGCATACCGAAGGACACACCACTCCCGCTTGGAGCGAAACGCAAACGAGGCTCAACCCGTCCACGGAGTCGGAGTAGGGCATTACCTGAGGAGGAGATCATACCTCCAGCTCTTCCTGTATTGAACCCCGAAGAAGGTTGGGACGACGAGACGACAACTCTTTACACAGTTCTGAGATACACTGATAGGGAAGAAGTCGAACGGCGTAGGTCCTTATCTTTTTTTTAAAAATTTGTCTCTATATCTTATTTTGCGTTACAGGCGTTGCGTATCCTGCCAGGATGTTTAATCCAAAATTGGCCGCAGATGGCAGTTGGTTCTTCGACAAAGTATTTTCAGACGATGATTTCATTGCCGCCGGACAATTGGTCATACCACCTTCGGGTCGCAAACCTAGTAAGGCTGCTAAAGACAACACATATGTAGGCACCGTTTTGTTGACTCATGCGCTGCTGGTGCTGACATGATGCTAGGTCTTCTATGTCATCGAGGGCGCTGTAAATTTCAAGATTCTCAATACCTCTATGGTGCTGACCACAGGTGGCAGTTTTATGGTTCCCCGGGGTGAGCCCTAAACGTGTCTCAACCACCTGTAAGCTTGTTGACCATGTTCTCCCCAGGAAATACCTACTTGATCGAGAACATATCAAACCGTGATGCCAAGCTCTTCTTTACTCAAGCTCGCAAAGTGGCAATGACTCAGGAAGAAAAGGAAGCAAGGGACATTCACATTGCCGAAACTCAGAAACGGAAGGCTATGATTCGCTCTTCCAGCGCCGGTGCTCCATCGACAGGTCCAAGACCTGTTATCTCTCCCGGCGGCGCACGTGCAAAGTCCTTGGCAATATTTCCTTCAGCTCGAAAGTCTTGAAGATGCCCTTTGCCTACCTTCGGTCTTGGTTATAAATAACGTAGTCACTTTCATGGTACTGTGCTTTTTTATTTTCATATACTATCGACCACCTGCTTTTCGTCTCTCTTCGCTTCATTACCCGGCATTGTATTTTACCATCCATTATGCAACTTAAACAGTATCACTATCTCCATTTTGTATGGATGTCAAATCCAACCAAAGGAAAGTAGTCCATAGAAATGAGTGAACGGAAAGCTTAGCGAATTGGGTATAAGTATGAACCTGCAACAGAAGAAAATCTGAAGGGTCGGCCGATTAGATGTAGCATTTATACTGCGGCGCAGATGCCCCCTTCCATCCAACTATCAAGCTTTTGTGAGACAGAGGGTTAAAAATGGGATCAAGAGCACTTACTGCAGTTCCAACAATCCAGAACGTGTCCGGGGTCACTGTGAGTTACGTTTGTTAACTGGAGTCTTTTCAAGGGTAACGGAGCTTACTATTTATTCTTTATTCCAAGGAGCTTGTTATATAAAGCCGTGCCCCAGAAGGCAGCTAGTTATAGGTTAGCCAGAGTGAGCTAGAAGGAAACTAACCTGAATACACACATTGGAAGTTTGGTTCGTGGATATCAGCTTCGTTCTGTTATAATTAGATGCAAGTCAACATAGATTATATTCAATGGCAATTACTTGGACTAACATGATAGGCGCCCGAGTTCGGGGTGATAGAACGCAGGAAATTCGCCGCCGTGGTAGACGCGGCATATGCCCCCTGTCTATCTGCAAGTGTCGAATGAACGAACCAAGTGTTGACCAAGATAACCTGAGCAAGTTCACGGCAAGTATTTAAGTCATCGTTCTCATTTATTCGCATCATATTCGTACCTGATAGAGCGATTTACGCCAAACGGGGTTGATGCTGGTGTCGACACCGGTGGTTCCTTTGAATCCGAATGGCGTCGTGAAGTGGATCTGTGAGAAGACGGTGCTGCTGAACGCATTCATCAAGGCATCAACGAGCTGTGCCCTACTGGCCGCCGTTGCATGATTAGCCTGAGGGATCAAACGAGAGCTCAGAGCGTTGGGAAGACCGACAGCCTGGCCCATACGTCAATGTCTGTTTCAGGGGTTCAGCTTTGTATTGACTCACGTCTTGCTGGACAGTGAGTTGATTGTTGACAAAGAGCGTAAACCATTGGAAGAATGAGCCGACCTGGGTGACAGAAGATGTTCCACCCAAAGATGTTGATAAATCCAGCAGAGTTCGTACGGCCTTCTGAGCATCAGCCGTGTTCAAATTCGGGTTCGTGATGACCAGACTTCCTGTGGAAGGCTAATGGTGCGGACATTGATCAGTAAAAAAAAGTGGTACGATGTCCAGAAAGGAACAGACCGTCAGATATCCTCCCCACCCTTGTGTGGCCAATGCAGTCGCGTTATCAACGAACATTGCAACCACCTGCTTCAAATTATCGTTGTTGACCGGCCAGTTGATACTCGCGCTAAGTTTATTTATGTCAGATGAATCGAGGGAAGAATCCAATTCGACCATACATCTGGTAATTTCTGTTAGGTGTTGCCAGAATGGTTGCTTCCATAACTACGCCAAATGTCCCTCCACCTCCTCCACGAAGGGCGAAGAAAAGGTCCCAGTTCTGGCAAGCATTAGCAGTGCGCAATACTCCATCCGTGGTTACGATCTTGTATTGAAGCTAAGAGAGGGTAATAGGGATATAATGCCATCAAATAGTTAGGCGAGTATTATTAAATACTCACGACACGGTCAACAGCCATTCCTGCCGAAGGCGTTATGGATGAATGGCCTCCTCCCTGGAATATAGTTTTAGTGTTCCGAATAAATCATAATGTATGAGAAGGTAAATAACCTGAAGGAATCCACCCACTGCGCCGACGGTTTGGTCGGTGCCTCCAACAATTTCCAATCCATTATCATCAGCAAATTTAAATAGCTCAGCGAACTGAACTCCGGCCTAAAGATATCTGCGTCAGTACCGTTATAATCACAAAAATATATAGCCTGCACGCACCGCAAGAGTGATGCCCGTAACGCCAGGTGAGTGGCATCCATCCGCGACAAAATTCTTTACTAGCGTCATCTTCAGATTTTTCCTTGAGATTCACAAATGCGCATCAGAATAGGAAAATGCTTCACTGTTTTTAAGTGGTGCATCTATGCAACGGAGGGCCGTAAGTTACTGGTTTGAACATTTCACATGTCTGATCTAAAAATCTGATACATACCCAGAGGGCCAAAGAGTTAGGAGCAGCGCTGCGTCCATTAAAATCATGCTGCAAGTGTTGTGGATCAATTTTAAAGGCAATTAAGAGAATAAATGGCAACATACCCCGGTATTCTTGATAACGAGAGTTATACCCGTGGATTTCACAAAAGCCAAGGTCTTTTGCACATCCCTCGTGCTCTGTACATCGAGCTGTCCAAATTGTGAATTCACGAAATGCGAAAAGTTGGATTCTGATAAGCAACACACATAGTACGGTGGGACGCTTCCTTGCTTGCAATCCGCCGGGGGTGCAAAGGCAGCTGTGTTACCCGCGGCATTGGTCCAGTCCAGTGCGCATTCGTCGCCATTTGACATGCATGCCTCATATTGGAGCTAGAAGGGTCACATATGACGCATTGTCCTACAAGGCGATCCCGAAGCGTCTTACCGCGCTGTATGCTCCAAATTGTTCACTTCGGACCTCTACAACACCTGCATTAAAGATCTGGAAGGAAAGTAGTATGAGTAAAACGCACGATGGTTATTGAAGAAGTTCTGTTGGACGAAAGCGCATGCTGTAGAATTAGGGGTGACCGCGACACCGTTATACGAACTGAAGCATGGCTCTGGCCATGGGATACCAAAAGCCAGACGACCTCCGATAGACGCGTTGAACGCAGTCAACGCAGGTGTGGGGGGAGGGAATTGACCCCGAGAAATCTGGAAAAGAGAAGTCATTAGTACACTCGTTGCAATGAGCGAGTGCATCGTGGCGAAGGGGGATGGGTATTTAATGTGGAAGAATTACTTCCTGGCAGTCAATGCCGATCCATTATTTATATCGCCGAGAGGGTCAATCTTTGGCAGATGTCAGGGATCCATAAATACAGTGCGTTAATTGCATGTCATGGCGTAGAGAAGGAACAACATGGAGCCTGGAATATAGTTGACGGACTTGGGGTAAACAGATTGACTAACCTCTGAACGTAACCAAAAAAGTCTTAGATGCGGGTTGATAATGGACAGGCCTTTTCCAAAGCGGGTCCGAGTAAATGCTCATGCAGCTGGTTATGTTGCTGGAAAACGTGGAGTTGTCAGCGACGATGATAAGCGAGGCTACACACTCACTTATGCTTTCACTACCAAACCGTGACAGGAAGGTCCCCGTGCGTCCAACATCCCGACATCGAAATGTTTTTCGAACTAGAAGACGAACTACGCACACGAGCTTGGTAACTGCAGCGTTTTTGTGCCAGAAGCCAGCTCGCTCAACGTCACGGTTGAAAACTTGACATCGCATCAATGGTCCGTTACTCTGGGGAGCGAGCTAGTGAATCCTTAATCCCTTATAGCCATAGGTTACTTGTATGTCGGCATTCGTTGATGGGAGTCAAGAAAATGAACAGGACATTGACACGCTTCAAGTTGCTGAGAGCAATCGAAAGTAGGCAAGGAGTTTCTCTCGTTTCTGAAGCCTGAGACACCCGTTCGCTGTAGAGATCCTCCAGCCAAGTTCGGGATGAGAGATACTTGATCCCATTCTATCCCATTGTTGGATGCCAGAGCCACAGTGGGTACCTGAGTAGTCAAAGAAGTTGATAACGCAACAATATTTTACGCCAATTTATGATATTCCGTTACGTACACTGGCGGCGTCGGGTTTCAATGGAAATCATCTCTATTTCCAATTTGCAAGGATAAGTGAGAGATTTCTCAAAACATAAATCTCCAAATCAGTTCGGATCGAACATCGCACCGCATAGAGCGGAGTTCTCTCAGTGATCGCCCGCTGGTAAACGAATTGAATTCTATCATGATAATTAGGCATTGACGTTCGTAAAGGAAATAAATACGGTACGATATGATGAAAAGGGAAAAGATGCTGGTGGATACAAAAATAATACATGTCAATAGTGATAATGCACGGTGTAGATCTGAAAGGCCGCAGGGGTGTGGAGAAATCCCTAAAAAAAAGTAAGAGGTGAGGGACTGCGAAGAAGGCATAGCAAGCGTAAGATGGGGACATTAGAAAAAGAAGATCGAATGATAGTAAAAAGGTGGGCCGTAGAAATCCAAATATTAAAAGAAAGACAAAAACAAAAAAGATGCAATGCATAGGAAATTTGTGTTCATTGTCCTGAGTCCTTTGTGTTTGACCCTTTTCTCCGCAGGAAATTCCGCGGCACAGACAAAACATGGCTGATTGTTCCTTTTCGTTGGACGCCAGACTCTGGTACGCTCTCGAAGTTGCTGCGACTTAGCCGCCGTTCTGAGAGACGACTTTGCATGCGGTGCATAGCGACTCCGTTTTCCTCCGTCGAGAAATCGAAGCCACGATGGACCGAGCGCATTCCTGTCGACATGTCTGTTCTGCTTGCTGAGCGCAAGTCCATCGAGGGCCGCGGTAGTGACGCGACACTCTCTGTTTGTATTTCAGAGACCATAGAGGTCGGTCGACGTCGTTTCAGGGCATTGAAGGGTCCATGTCCACGGACGAGAGGATCTCGAGTAAGATCTCTATGGGGATCTTTCTTGTAGATGTATCGCAGAATATCCACGTCGTCCGGGAAGAACGCAAATTTACAAGACTTGTAAAGGTATCGGGGTAGAAGGGCGAGGCATATTGTCAGAGGGAGGGATAGCCAGTATAATGCTGATTCGAACAAGAAGTGGTTGTTACCCCATACCGGGGTGACGAACCATCCGGGAGAAATGGAGTTGTAGACAGCCTGTATGCGTAATAATCAGAAAAGAGCCCGGATTGGGATGAAAGTCAAGAGTTACCGTGTAAGCCCAAACCAGAACATCACCAATAAATACAGCGAAGAAAACCCAACCAGTCCAGGCACTTGTATTGAGCCCATTGAAGAAATTGGCCGTGAAGACAGCAGAAAAGACCATGACCTGAATGTAAGTCGTTGATTAGAAATGTTGAATGCAAAAGAAGGAGTAATCGGCGAACAGTGGAGAATTCGTACAGAGCCACCTGCCAACCATCCGTCCGTGCTGAGGTGGTGAAATAGGTATATAAAATGAGGAAGTAAATAATTGCGGACTGTCGTTCAATGTCAATCAAATATGCAAGCAACTTGGGGCAAAATGAACGAACCTGAACGACACCGTCCAACATGTAAACGACGAATTGCCGCATTCCAAACCATTTTCCTTCACGTCCATACCAATACAACTCGGGGACAGCCATCAGCACATGGTCATCTGGGTAAATGTTTCAAGGCCCAGTTAGAAAAAATCGAGATTAGAGACGAAACGACATACCGGCAAATCTGTCGAACAAACCAATGCCAATAACAGGGGCAAGCGTCCAGAAAGAGTTCCAGAACAACAAGTATGTGTATTCCAATACGCTTCATGGCGATTAGCAAATACTGACATAGAAGGTATACAATAAAAGCTCACTAAGTCGAGCTCCAGGCACAGTATATTTGGAACCACCAAAGTACACCAATACAGACGATATTCTTGTAAAAGAAGTTGAGAATCCTGTATTATAACCAAAGAGACCATCATTAGTAAGGCCCACAAAGATGAGAGGATGGAGGGTCAAAAAAAACACCGACATCGTTCCGTTACGGGCATACGACCAATGTCCATGCACCAATAGTAATCGCTTCAAAAATCGGAACTACACGCATCACAATTCGTCACTTCGGGTGTAATGAACGGAAGTGATAAAATATAACACACTTGGGCGATGGCATAATCTGACGAGTTGACAGCTTGCAGACCCTCTTCGCCTGAGATTCCAACACCTACATCGGCGGCCTGCGAAAACGAAAGAATTATCGACCTCGTCACAACCCAAAACGATATCAAAACTTCGCACCTGGATCATGCTTACATCATTAGCACCGTCGCCTATTGCCAGAGTCATAGCTCCGATTCCTTGCTTCACAAGCTTGACCACCAGCGCCTTCTGCAATGGCGACACACGGCAGCAAATAACGCCTTCGCACACCATCGCCAGCCTCAACAGCAGACTCTTATGACGTTCATCCGAAAGGGCGACCTCCAGCGCGTTCCCGTCGATAACCAGCACGAACCCACCAGGTCGGTCACCATTATTCGACCCAACAATAGACGAGATACCTGTATCCGTTCGTCGGAGCGGCCCGCCTCCAGGATTGGGTGACAAATCTTGGCGCTCCTTCATCTTGGGCGCCATGTTCAGCGGCGCGGCCGACCGGCGGATTTCCTGCATGTCGGGTATGCCATCCGTAGGATTTCCTTCATCATCGAGGATCCCACTATCCGGGAAGAACTCCTCGACGGCGGTGAGGATCTGCTGATACACCGCACGTCCGGACCTGTTTCCCCTGATGACGATGATATTCGAATCTTGCCCAATCAAATTCGTGCTATGGCCGATGGCTGTCCCAAAAAAAACAATCGTCAGCATCAGGTACCTGATGACGAGATCAACCCCCCATGAGAGGGTTTAAAGGCAACAGAATACACACCGATTGCAGTTTCCAGTTTATCCCCTGTCGCCACCCAGATTTTTATACCAGCATGCTTAAGATCGGCAATGGCTTCTGGGACGCCGTCCTGAAGTCGATCTTCGATGGCCGTCGCGCCAAGTAATCTCAAATCTCTCTCAAGTTCATCAGCAACAGCCTCAATCTTCGCATCACGGTCGTCCCGTGCCACAGTGGCTTCATGATATCGTTCGCTCCATGGTTGGTATTCATCCTCTGCATCAAAGTAAAAATGAGCCAGCAGATCGGTGGAAATTTTGATAAAACGCACCGGAAACGACTCTATAAGCCAATGTCAGCGTCCTCAGTCCCTGACTGGCGAACTCGTCCAAATGTTTTTCTGTCGTCGCCTTTAAATCATCACTCGCACCCTCCTTCAATCTCTCAAAGATGACATTATCAGCGCCCTTGGTTAGCAAAAATAACCGCCCATCGTCACCATCCAGCTTTCTCAAAACCACACTCATCCTCTTTCTCGCGCTCGTAAACTCCAGGATGTTCAGCAGTTCATACCGCTCAAGCGTCCCATCAGTCGCCATGGCTGTTCCAGGCACGCCACTTCCATTACGGCCAGTCCCAATTGTATCTGAGGACCTCCGCCCACCTCCATACCCATCCTCCACACTGCTCACCCCACCAACATTCTGGAACGGTGTCTGTAAATATAACACCTCTCTCTCCCTTCCTTTAAACACATATCCCATATCCGCGGCTGCTTGCACCAGCGCCGCCTCGTCGGGGCTCTGTGCTTTATATTCCACATTGCCCGTCACCGGGTCCAGGTTGGTTAAAACCGTGTGACACAAAGCGAGTACGGTGAAGAAGCCATTGAGGTGCCGTGCGTGGGCAGCACCCTCTGAATTCGGGTCGGCGTATATTGAGGAGAGAAGGTCGTTTGTAAGGTCAGCATCGCGGAAGTGATGTTTTGCTCTTACAGCCGTACTGCTGGACGGTGCAATCGGGTCGTCTTTGGCGTTTGGGTCCTCGTTCGCGTTTGGGTCTTCATTGCTCCTAGGAGGCCCTGCAGTCCCACCACTAGGCGGGTGGTAAGCAGCTGTTGACGAGCCAGATGATCGGAGCTCATCCATCGGGATGTCGGTGTCCAGCTGCGTCTTATCACGTTTCTCAGACTTCCCAAAAGCCGGATATATGGATGACGGGCTCTTATCGCCAGAGATGAGTGCAGCCGGTTGTTTGGCAATGCTGTCCGCCTCCATATCCTCCATGTCATCGCCATTATACATCTTCCCTCCTATAGAACACTTCCTGAACACCATGTGGTTCTATGAACGACGGAAATGTCAGCTGGACCATGATATAAACAAAACAAGGTAAAGTTACCTGCGTCAGTGTGCCAGTTTTGTCGGAAAAGATGTATTCAACCTGTCCTAGGTCATCGGACAAATTCCAACTGCGGGCAAGTGCAGCCTGGTCGTTATGCACCATGTGGAAATCGAAATAAATGAATGCGGCCTGACACGTCCTGACGAACTCGATGGAAATGTACAGCGAAATAGGCACAATATTCTGGAAGCTAAAAGAAAAGAAAAGAATTCACTTTAGGTATTCTAGATCGAAAGGAATAAGAACGCACGTGATGAGGGCAAAGGCAAAGGTGACAAGACCATTGATGGATGGATTGTCGCCTGAAGTATTCGCGCCATATAACCAGGGAGCAGCTCTTGGATAATCTCGATGTTCAAGAACAGAATCCACGACTCCACAGGTAATCGCCATAAGAGCCAAGATCATCAAGTTAATAAACCTATTCATCCGAATTTAATTCAAACTGATTTTGGAAGGGAATAAGAGGACATACACTTGGGGATTCATCTGCCTTTCCACTCTACTCCGTTTACTGGGCGTTCCACCAGAGTTCATAACAATCCTTGTATCCTCTCCAGTATAACACACTATACCTATAACCCAGCCCGTGTTCCTCAGAACCATGCCTCTGAGCAATATATTCTGCATATCGACGGGGAACACTTCCTTGCCCACACGGACTGCGGCATGAAGTTTGTACATGTTCACATCCGGACGGTCGCACTCCACGCGGAAAGCGTTATGGGGTGAGGCACAGTCGGATGAAGTGCGAAGGTGTGTCAGCGCTGGAACGGCATTGCGAGATTTGAGGTTCGTCTCTCCATCCAAGCTTTTGGTCTCGACGAACGCGACATTCTCATCCTCCGAGGTGGCGCAAACGAGGATATCACCTGGAATGGATTCGTTGTCTAGGATCTTGACAAAGTCGCCTACTGCAAGGTCCTCCCATGCTGTCATCTTCCAGTGTGGGCGGTGATGATCTGGTTCGGGAACACCCTGTTCATGGCGTTGTGGCAATATGGCAGAATGTGTACCATGTTCCTCCACGGCATCATCATACTCGACTTGTTCCGATGGGATTTGAGGTTCAGTAGTGACACCAGATAGTTCCTCTCCGTGTGGGTTGATAGCTTTAACCTTCTTCGCCTTGCGACCATATGGACCCATCACACCTCGCACGAACGTTCTGCTCTTGCGTTGCATGGCATTCGGGTTGACGAATTCACCCCCCCTAAGGACGCGAAGGAGTGAGTGGTTGACTCTTCGATCGGACTGATGTCGCTTGATGTCTTCATATCCATCCTTTATCGCAGTAATTCCGAGGACGATTAGAAGAGGAAGAATTACGAGACCGGGAGATATGGTGGAGAATTTGGGGAAGAATTGAAGAATTGCGATGCCCAAGAAGAATCTAAAGACTTTTTTAGCAAACAAGACTCTAGCACGAGGTAACAGAAAATAAAATGATCTGCGGTGCGAGATCGACTACAAATGTCGAGCCGGCCAGGTCGTGTGGGCAATTCCCAAAATATAATAAGAAAGTCGAACGTACATATTCGCAACACGTCTGAACTGTTCCAGCAAGTTTCTTGGAAGGAAAGTTATAAGGGTGTACTTTGAGGTGATAACCTGATTGGTAGCATAGACATGCTCAGGCTTAACCTTTCCGCGTGCATCAAAATGGGATTCGGGGAGGTTCTCGTTGACGAAGATCGTCCGGGGAGGCCCTGGCTCCTTCTTACGCGAAAAGAGGTCCTCAACCTTGAACGCTGCAAATTTGGCGTACCATGCCGCGATACGAAGCTGGTGACGTCTGGCTGGAGCCATACGGTGCTCTGCCAAGTCGGGTTAAGAATAGAAAGGAAACTGTAGGATACGGACAAGAAGTCGTGAGGGTCGTGTACTGAGCTTAGCTGGATGCTCAAACGGGCATAACTTGGGAG
>Ga0307509_10005507_pt1 | contig 17584 bp, 15 predicted proteins | sample 10_EM_MG_FD_202245 | JGI IMG/M metagenome (GOLD analysis project Ga0307509, IMG submission 202245) | Populus trichocarpa ectomycorrhiza microbial communities from riparian zone in the Pacific Northwest, United States - 10_EM | ecosystem: Host-associated > Plants > Roots > Unclassified | place...
CGGCGTGCTGATCGCGTCGCAGATCGAGGTCGGCAACGAGAACGACATCCGGCTGCGCGTGTTCGGCGAGCGCGGCATGCTGGACTGGCGCCAGGAAGACCCGAACCGCTTGATCCACGCGCCGCTCGACGCGCCGCGCGTGATCCTGACGCGCAACGCGCCCTGGCTCAGCGACGCGGCGAAGCGCGCCTGCCGCCTGCCGGCCGGGCACCCGGAGGCCTTCATCGAGGCCTTCGCGAACCTGTACGTCGGCGTCGCGGCGGACATTCGTTCGCGCATCGATCACGGCGCGCCGGCGTCGATGGTCGACGCCGACTACCCGCGCATCGAAGACGGCGCGCGCGGCGTGCGCTTCATCGAGACGACCGTGGCATCGGCCGCCAGCACGCAGAAATGGACGGCGATGTGAGGCGCGCCAACCCTCGAGAGGACCGTTCCGACAACACCGACAGCATTGCCGCCTGATACCGACGATTGACGCTTCCCGCCGGAAGGAGGACTCCGCATAACGCCCTGCTAGAGTGAGCCGCAGAAGAGCAACGACAACAAGGGATGGGCGTATGGTGAGTTTCATGGCGATCGTGATTGGCGGTGTGCTCGGCGCCCTCTGGGGCGAGGCCTTCGGCGCGCTGATCGGCGCAGTGGTCGGTTGGCTGCTGCTGCGTTCGTGGCAGCACGGGCGCGAGATCGCCGCACTGAAGCAGTCGCTGGCGGCGCTGCAGGCCGAGGGCATCCGCTCCGGTCAAGCGGTTGCAGCAGCGGTGCTGGAGCAGGTCGACGACGCCATGGTCGAGTCGGCCGGTCAAGCGGCACCTGCGGTGTTCGAACCTGCCGTGCTCGCGCCCGAAGCGCCAGCGGCGGCGAACGCGACGCCCGCGCACGACGTCGCTTCGAGCATGCCGATGCCGAGCGATGTTGCGGCGGTGCCGGATGCTGCGACCGCGGCGCCTGCTTCGCCACCCATCCCGATGCCGCCACGTGCGGACCCGTTCGCAGCGATCAAGGCCTGGCTGTTCGGCGGCAACACGATCGTCAAGGCAGGGGTCGGCATTCTGTTCATCGGCCTCGCCTTCCTGGCCAAGTACGCGAGCGAGCATGTGCAGCTGCCGATCGAGTTTCGGCTCGCGGCGATCGGTGGCGTCGCCGTCGTGCTGCTGGTGCTGGGCTGGCGCCTGCGCACGCGGCGCGCGCAGTACGCGCAGGTACTGCAGGGTGGCGCGATCGCCGTGCTCTACCTGACGCTGTTCGCGGCGTTCAAGTTCTACGGCGTGTTGTCGGTCGGGCCGGCGTTCGGCTTGATGGTCGTCGTCGCGGCCCTCGCTGCGGCCCTCGCCGTGCTCCAGGACGCTCGCGCGCTCGCGGTGGTCGGCGCGCTCGGCGGCTTCGCGACGCCGCTGATCGTCTCCAGCGGCGGCGGCAACCACGTCGCGCTGTTCAGCTACTACCTCGTGCTCGATCTCGGCATCGCCGCGGTTGCCTGGCACAAGACCTGGCGCTCGCTGAACCTGATCGGCTTCGTCGCCACGTTCCTGGTCGCCACCGCGTGGGGCGTGCTCCAGTACCGGCCCGATCACTACGCGAGCAGCCAGGCCTTTCTGGTCGCGTTTTTCGTGCTGTTCGTCGCGATCATGCTGATGCCGGCGCGTCGCGTCGCCGACACCGCGAGCGCCGGTTTCGCCCAGCGCGCCGACGGCTGGGTCAACGGCAGCCTGTTGTTCGGCCTGCCGACGATCACGTTCGCGCTGCAATACGGCCTGGTCCGGAACGTTGACTACGGCGTAGCGCTTTCGGCGCTGGTGCTCGCCGGCTTCTATGTGCTGCTCGCGTTCGCCCTGCGTTCACGGCCGCGGCTGGCGCTGCCGTTCGAAGGCACGCTCGCGGTCGGCACGGTGTTCCTGACGCTCGTGATCCCGTTCGCGCTCGACGCGCGCAGCACCGCCGGCGCCTGGGCGCTCGAAGGCGCCGGGCTGGTCTGGCTCGGCTGGCGTCAAACGCGTGGCATCTCGCGTGCGTTCGGCTATGCGCTGCTGTTCCTGGCGGGCATCGCGATGCTCGCCGGGCATGAGCTCCACGGCGTGCCGAGCCATCTGTTCAACGCGTACTTGTTCAGCGGCTTGATGGCGGCCGCCGCGTCGCTTGCCGCCGCGTGCTTCGTCGGGCGTGCTGCGCCGCGTGGCAAGGCGAGCGGCACGGCGGTCGATGGCGAAGCGGTCGCCGAGCCGCTGCTGATCGGCTGGGGCACGCTGTGGTTGCTGGCGACCGCGAGCCTGCAGATCGACACCTTCGTGCCCGGGCCGTGGCAGCTCGCCGCGTGGCTGGCCGTCGTCAGCGTGATCGCTGGCGTGTATGTCGTGCTGGCCTGGCGACTGCGCTGGCGCATGGTCTCGTTGCCGGCGATCGGCCACGCGCCGCTGATGCTGCTCGCGGTGGCCACCGCCGCGACCTGGTTCGACGACGGCCCGCTGCGCCACGGCGGCTGGTGGGCCTGGCCGCTGGCGCTCGGCGCGCACCTGTTCGTGCTGCGGCGCGCCGCACCTGATTGGCCATCGCCGGCGCGTACGCTGGCGCACACGCTCGGCGTGCTCGTCGTCGCGGCGCTCGGCGCGCTGCAAGGCCGCGCGATCACCGCCGACTGGGGCGATGCGAGCAGCGCCTGGGCCTGGCTCGGCTGGCTGGCCGTCCCGGCGCTGCTGCTGATGTGGCTGCCGCGGCCGGCCACGGCGCGGCGCTGGCCCGTCAGCGCTGCGCCCATGGCCTATCAGACCATCGCGGCGGCCGTGCTGAGTGTCGGTGCGCTGCTGTGGACCTTGCTTGCGAACATCGTCTCCGATGGTTCGGCGCGGCCGCTGCCGCACCTGCCCGTGCTCAATCCGCTCGACCTCGGCATTGCGTTGGCGCTGCTCGCGACCTGGCTGTGGCTGCGCAGCCCGGGAGCTTTGATGCTCGGTGTGCCGCCGGCCGGCCGCGCAGCACTGTTCGGCACGGCGGCGTTCGTCTGGCTCAACGCGATGCTGGTGCGTGGCTTCCATCACTACGCGGGTGTGCCGTATGAGTTCGACGCCTGGTCGGCGTCGCTCGCAGTGCAGACCGGCATCACGCTGCTCTGGACCATCGCCGCGCTGGTGCTGATGTGGTTCGCGGCGCGGCGTGCCGACCGCGTGCCGGCGATGGCAGGCAGCGCTCGGGCAGGCTGGATGGTCGGGGCCGGGTTGCTCGCGGCTGTCGTGCTCAAGCTCCTGCTCGTCGATCTGTCGGGTTCGGGCACCGTGACGCGCATCGTCTCGTTCATCGGGGTCGGCGTGTTGATGCTGGTGATCGGCTATGTCGCGCCGCTGCCGGCGCGGCAGAAGGAGGACGCGCATGCGGCCGCGTGATCGTTGTTGCGCGCTGCTGGCGCTGTGGGCGGCCGGGCTAGGGTTGGCGGGCACCGCGCGTGCCGACGAGCCGGCGTTTCGCTACGAGGCGCCGATCGCGGTGCAACGAACCGGCACCTTCATCGAGCTGCCGCTGCCGGTTGAGGTCTACGCGCACAGCCGGCAAGCCGATCTGCGCGATCTGCGCATCGTCGATGCGCGCGGCGAACGGGTGCCGTTCGGCTGGCTGCCGCCACGCGCCGGCGAATCGCAGGCGATCGAATCGACGCGCGACGCGGTGCTCTATCCGCTGCCGGCGCGACCAACGGCCGACGGCGGCTGGCGTTCGCCGATCGATGTCGTTGTCGAGGGCGACCGCATCAGCGTGAAGCGCCTCGCGCAGCGCGGCAGCACGACGGAGGCCGGCGCGCGTTCGGCCGGCTGGCTGTTCGACCTCGGTGCGCGCAGGCCGAGCGACCCGGCGCCGCAGCAGTTGCGGCTGGTCTGGAGCGGCCCCAACGAGTTCAGCGCCACGTTCGACGTCGCGACCAGCGACGACTTGCGCAGCTGGCGTGCGGCCGGCGTCGGCCAGGTGCTGGCCTTGCAATCGAGCAGCGGGCCGCTGACGCAACCGAACCTCGTGCTGCCATCACCCACTGGACGCTTCGTGCGTCTGGTGTGGGCCGACGCCGCGGCGGCACCGGCGCTCAGCGGCGCGAAGGTGGTGACGACGACGCAGGCCAGCGTCGTGCGCGATGCGCCGACCGAGCTCGTGCTCGCGCCGCAGCCGGCCAAGAGCAAGGGTGCCAACGATGCCGAGGGTGCCGCGCGTGCGCTCGACTTCGATCTCGGCGGAGCCTTGTCGGTGGTCGGTGTCGATCTGCAGTGGACAGACGGAACGCACGTCGCGCCGGTGCGTCTGCAGGGCCGCACCCGCACCGACGAGGCGTGGCACGAACTCGGTTCGAGCGTGTTCTACCGACTCGATCGGCAAGGCAGCGTCAGCAGCTCGGCCACGCTCAGGCTGTACTCGACGCTGCGCTACCTGCGCGTCATCCCGGATGAGCGCGCGGCGCCACTCGATCCGGCCCAGACGCGGGCACGCGTGCACGCCCAACTCGCGCGGCTGGTGTTCCCCGCGCAAGGCCCCGCGCCCTACCGCTTGCAGGTCGGCTCTGCCGACGCGAACGCCAGCGCGTTGCCGCTCGGCGCGTTGGTGCCGGCGCTCGACGATGAGCGCAGCCGCTTCGGCGCGGCCGGGCTCGCTGAGTGGGTCGAAGTGTCAGCGGTCGCGCGGCGCGATGAAGCGAAGCAGCGCGAGGCCGCGCTGCGCCCCTGGCTGCTGTGGGCGGTGCTTGTCGCGGGTGTTGCGGGATTGGCCTTGATGGTCTGGCGCCTGGCCCGCACGCCAGCGCGCCCGGCGTGAATCACGCCAGCGCGTCAGCCCAGATCGACCGCGCCCAGTTCCACGCATAGTCCGCTTCGACCGCGCTCGGCGCGCTCGACAGCCCACCCGAGCCGGGCACCGGCTTGAAGGTTCGCTCGGCCTCGACGTAGGCATGCACGCTGGCCACGTGCACGGTGCGCTTGTCGTCGACGAAGCTGTAGCAGGTGTTGCTGAGCATCGGTGCCGGGTCGAGCTCCCATCCATTCAGCTCGGCGACGATGGCCGCGGCCGTGACCTTGGCCTGGCTGTTCGCCATGTGGCCGCTCTTGGGCATCTGCGACGCGATCTGGATCGAGTCGCCGATCACGTGGATGTGGCGCGCTGCGGTCGACTCGAAGTTGAGCCAGTTCACATTGCACCAGCGCGCGTTCGAGTTCGCCAGGCCGGTCTGCACCGCGATCGCGCCGGCGCGCATCGGCGGCAGCACGTTGAGCACGTCGGCGCGCACGTCGTCCTGAATCTCGAACTTCAGCGTGTTCGTCGCTGCATCGACGCCGGTCGCCTTGTGCTGCGGCCGGTACTCGAGCAGGCCCGGGTACGACTCGGCCCACACTCGTTTGAACAGCGGTCCCTTGCTCGTCACGTCTTCGTTCGCGTCGAGAATCAACACCTTCGAGCGCGGCTTCGCGGCCTTGAAGTAGTTCGCGACGATGCTCGCGCGCTCGTACGGCCCGGGCGGGCAGCGGTACGGCGCTTCGGGGATGCTGATCGCGAACACGCCGCCGTCGGGCATCGCCTCGAGCTGGCGGCGCAGCGCCGCAGTCTCGGGCCCGGCCTTCCAGGCCTGCAGCACGCGGCCCTGCTGGCTGGCCGCGCGCAGGCCGATGACTTCGGTCCAGATCATCTCGACGCCGGGCGACAGCACCAGCTTGTCGTAGCGGATCTCGTCGCCTGATGCGAGCGCGGCGATGCGCTGGGTCGCGTCGATGCTCGCGACCGTGTCGCGCACGACGCGCACGCCATGCATCGCGGTGAGGCTGGCGTATGGCCGCGTGATGTCGGCCAGCGTGCGGTGGCCGCCGAGCACCAGGTTCGACAGCGGGCACGAGACGAAGGCCGCGTCGGGTTCGACCAGCACCACCTCGATCCGGTGCTGCGACAGCAGCCGCACGTACTTGGCCGCGGTCGCGCCACCGTAGCCGCCACCGACGACGACGACCCGCGCGGTATCGGCCCGATTGACCGTGCTCGGCCGGCCGATCGCGCTGATGGCGTTCGAGAGGCGATCGATGCCGGCCGCGCAGCCGCTCAGCCCCACGCTGCCGATGGTGGCGCTGGCGAGTCGCAGCAGATCGCGCCGTTTCATCGTGGGCCTACTTTCGCGGCGCCTTGGTCGGCGCTTGCGCGAACCACGCGGCGAGCTGCTCGATCTGCGCGTCGCTGTAGCCTTTCGCGAGCTGCGGCATCACGGTGCCGACGCGCGCGCCGGTCTTGAACGCCTTCATTTGCTCGATCAGCACCGGTGCGGGCACGCCGGCCAGGCCGGGCAGCAACGTGCCCGCGGCGGCGCGGCCGTCGGTGCCGTGGCAGGCGGCGCAGTTGGCCGCGAGACTGCGCGCACGCAGCGATTGCGGCGTGGGCGGCTCCTGCGCGACAGCGTACGCTGACAAGACGCTCGCCAGCGCGATCGTGACGCCGGCGCGGGCCGGGACCATGGCGCTCACGCGGCTGTCTCCAACAAGCCTCCAGCAGCGCCGTAGTGCCGCGCGAGCTCCGGCGGTAGCGGCGAGTCGAGCAGCGAGCAGCTCAGGCGCAGCGCGTCGGCGGCGCTGTCGTTCAGCCGGCCGTAGCGGCTCTGCTGCGTCGCCGCCGTGACCCAGCCGCGCACGAGCGTCGGCCGCTGCATCCACGCCAGCACCTGCAGCTCTTGCAGGGCATGGACCAGGCCATCGGTGTCGGGCGGCGTGCACGGCGGGACCGCGGCGTGCGCCTGCCACGGCGTCATCACGCTCGTGTACCAGGCGACGCCGCTCTCGGTCGGCGCCGCGTCGTCGAGCGCAGCCGCCTCGGCCGGCACCAGGCGGGCGAGGAACGCGCTGTACCTGGCGATCGCTGCGACATCGCTTGGCGGCAGCTGCGAGAGATCGGACGTGGCCGCGGCGTGCGTGTCCGCGCCCGTGTTCTCGCCGAGGCGCTGGCGCATCTCGAGCCAGTGCAGGCGGTCGATCGGGCGCACGATGCCGCGCGCGCCCATCAAGCGCCGTGTCGACTCGAGCAAAGCCTGGCGCGCGGCCAGCGGCTGGCCGCCCATGCGCGACACCAGCATTTCGAACCACGGCAGCCGCGCCGCGCCCGGGAGCTGCACTACCCACTCGCGAATCTGCGCCGCGTGAGCGATCTCGGCGCACTCGATCTGCCAGGCCCGCGCGGCGCGCTGGCTGCCCGGCGGCAGCAGCAGCGCGAGCACCGCGGCGCGCAGCTCCTGCACGCCTTGCAGGCGCCCGAGTTGATCGGTGGCGGCTTGTTCGGTTTCGGTCATGGCGCGTCGAATGACTCTTAGAGTGTGCCGGCGCTTCGAAAGCCGAACAGGCCCACGATCAGCACGGTCGGGAACTGCCTCACCGCGTGGTTGTACCCGATCACCGCCTCGTTGAACTGGCGGCGGGCGAACGCGAGCGTGGCATCCGTCGCGGTGAGCTGCGCGTTCAGCTCGCTCAGGTCGACGCCTGGCAAGCTCTGCACCGGCAGGCGCGCGCGCGCTTCGTTGAGGATGTCGTCGGCCAGCCGCAAACTCGTGATCGCGCCGACCGCGCCCGGCCGCTGACGTGCATGCGCGCACGCCGCCTCGACCTGCTGGCAGGCCGCGCGCAGCACATCGATGCGCGGCGCGGCGTCGGGCAGCGCCGGCGCCACCGCGTCGATCTGGCGCTGCAACAAGCCATGGCGCAGCTGGAACTGCTCGTCCACCGGCGGAAAGCGCCGCACGATCGCGCTGCGCAGCCGCACCAGCCGGTTGTAGGCGCCGACGATCCAGAACAGCAGGGCTGACGCGATGAGGCCGCAGATGATTTCCGTTGTGCTCATCGCTGCGCACTCTACGACAAGCGATGCTTCGATCCAGCCCGAAGTGTCGCGAACGGTTTCAGTTCGATGATTCGTGCATTCCTTCTCTTGAAACGCCTGACCATGTCTGATCTTTTCCTGTCCCCGATCCCGTGGCTGCTCGTCGCCGCCGTGTTCGTGCTCGGCGGCTTCGTCAAAGGCGTCGTCGGCCTCGGCCTGCCGACCATCACGATGGGCTTGCTGAGCATCGTGATGCTGCCGGCGCAGGCCGCGGCGCTGCTGGTCGTGCCGTCGCTGATCACCAACCTGTGGCAGATCGGCGGGCCGGGCTTCGTCGCGTTGCTGAAGCGGCTGGGGGCGATGCTCGTCGGCGTGTGCGTCGGCGTCGCGCTCGGTGCCGGCTGGCTCAGCGGCGGCGCGGCGGCGAGTGTCGGTCTCGGCGTGGCGCTCATCGTCTATGCGGCGCTGGGCCTACTGCATTGGAGGCTCCATGTGCGCTCGTCGCTGGAGCCGTGGCTCGGCCCGCTGGTTGGCGTCGCGACCGGGCTGGTGACCGCCGCGACCGGTGTGTTCGTGATTCCGGCCGTGCCTTATCTGCAGGCGCTCGGCATGGAGAAGGACGAGCTGGTGCGTGCACTCGGCCTGTCGTTCCTGGTCTCGACGATCGCGCTCGGCGCGAGCCTCGGGCTGGGCGGGGCATTGCACGGCCCGGCGCTGGCCGGCTCGGCGCTGGCGGTCGCGCCGGCCTTGCTCGGCATGGGCGCGGGGCAGTGGCTGCGCAGCCGGGTGAAGGCCGAGACGTTCAAGACGATGTTCTTCGCCGGCCTGCTGCTGCTCGGCGCCTACCTCGCCGTGCGCGGCGGTCTGCAGCTGTGGCACGCTTGAGCACATGACCACCTCGCCCGAGCCCCGCTTCGCCCGCATCGCCGCGATGATCGGCGACCCGACGCGCGCGCGCATGCTCGCGGCGTTGATGGGCGGCCAGTACCTGGCAGCCGGCGAGCTCGCCGCGGCGGCCGGCGTCAGCGCGCAGACCGCGAGCACGCACATCACGAAGCTGCTCGACAGCGAACTCGTCGAGCTGCGCATCCAGGGTCGGCACCGCTACCTGCGGCTGGCCGATGCCGAAATCGCGCACGCACTCGAGGCGCTGTCGCTGGTCGCCGAACGTGGCGCCGCGTCGAGCAAGTGGGAGCAGGGCGCGTACAAGCCGCTGAAGGCTGCGCGCACCTGCTACAGCCACCTCGCCGGCGAGCTCGGCGTTGCGTTGTTCGACGGCTTGCTGGCGCGCGGCACGCTGGTCGCGCGCGATGGGCAGTTCGTGCTCAGCGACGCGGGCCGCGAGGCCTTGCAGCAGCTGGGCGTGGCGCTGCCATCGGCCGCGACGAAGCGCTATGCCTATGCCTGCCTCGACTGGTCGGAGCGGCGCGATCACCTGGCCGGCGGCCTCGCGGTCGCGCTGCTCGACCACGCGGTGGCGCAAGGCTGGCTGCGGCGCACGCCAGGGTCGCGCGCGTTGACGCTGACCCCGCCAGGCGCGAGCGCGCTCGCGCCGTGGGTCGGCGTCGCGTCGGCGCGGCTTTAGCTGAACAGCGTGCGGTGCCGCTGCAGCGCGTCGACGACCAGCGCGTCGATGCCTTCGGCCTGATGCCCGTCGATGTGCGCGAACAGCTGGGTGCGCATGCGCGGCTCCCAGAAGCGCCGCACGTGTTGCGCGATGTCGCGCATCGCTTCTTCGCGGTCAGGCATCGCGGCAAAGAACGCGCCGATGCGGTTGACCATGCGGATCAGGTTGTCGTTGTTCATGGTTCAGTTCGTGTGAGCGTCGAGCACGACGCGCTCGGCGTTCGCGTAGACGACCAGGTCGTCGCCGCGCACCAGGCCGACCAGGCCCATGCCGGCGGTGCGCGCGGTCTCGACCGCGAGCAGCGTTGGCGCCGACACCGCGGCGAGCAGCGGCGCACCGGCGACCGCGGCCTTCTGCACCATCTCGACACTGGCGCGGCTGGTCACCGCGATGAAGCCGTCGCGCTGATCCGTGCCGGCGCGGGCGAGCGCGCCGATCAGCTTGTCGAGCGCGTTGTGGCGGCCGACGTCTTCGCGCAGCCATTGCACCGCGCCGTTGACGCTGCACCAGGCCGCGGCATGCACCGCGCCGGTGGCCTGGCACAGGCGCTGGCGCGTGCGCATCTCGTGCATCGCGCGTGCGATCGCGCTGGCCTGCACCGGCGCGCCTGCAGGCACCGTGGGCACCGGGCGCAGCACCTGGTCCAGGCTCTCGGTGCCGCAGACGCCGCAGCCGGTGCGGCCGGCCAGCGTGCGGCGGCGCTGCTTCAGGCCGGCGAAGCTGCTTGACGACACCTGCATGCGCACCGTGATGCCTTGTGGCGCCACGTCGAGCTCGCAGCCGTACAGGTCGGCCGCGCTCGCGAAGATGCCTTCGCTCAGGCCGAAGCCGAGCGCGAAGTCTTCCAGGTCGGCCGGCGTCGCGAGCATCACCGCGTGCGAGATGCCGTTGAACTCGAGCGCGACCGGCACCTCTTCGGTGAGCCAGTCGTCGAGCTCGTGGCGCTCGCCATCGCGCCAGCGCACGACGGGCGCAAGGCGCGCGCCATCGACCGGCATCTCGAACTCGGCGCGGTTCATTATTTGCCCACCACCGATTCGGCCGCGTGGCGCTGCTCGAGCAGCTCGGCCTGCACCTTGTCGAAGCGGCTGAACTCGCGCTGCCATTCGGACGGCTGCGTCACCGGCATCACCTGCACCGCGGTCACCTTGTACTCGGGGCAGTTGGTGGCCCAGTCGGAGTTGTCGGTGGTGATCACGTTGGCACCCGATTCGGGGAAGTGGAAGGTCGTGTAAACCACGCCCGGCTGCATGCGCTCGCTGACCACCGCGCGCAGCACGGTGTCGCCGGCGCGGCTCTGGATGCCGACCCAATCGCCGTCGGTGATGCCGCGGTCTTCGGCATCGACCGGGTGGATCTCGAGCCGGTCCTCGCTGTGCCACTGGTTGTTGTCGGTGCGGCGCGTCTGTGCGCCGACGTTGTACTGCGACAGGATGCGGCCGGTCGTCAGGATCAGCGGGAACTTGCGCGTCACCTTCTCGTCGCTCGCGACGTATTGCGTGATGATGAACTTGCCCTTGCCGCGCACGAACTTGTCGATGTGCATCGTCGGCGTGCCGTTCGGTGCCGCCGCGTTGCACGGCCACTGCACGCTGCCGAGCTGCTCGATCAGCTGATAGCTCACGCCCGAGAACGTGGGCGTGAGCGCCGCGATCTCGGCCATGATCTCTTCGGGGTGCTTGTAGTTCATCGGGTAGCCGAGCGCGTTCGACAGCAGCATCGTCACCTCCCAGTCGGCGTATTGCGCCTTCGGCGGCATCACCTTGCGCACGCGCGAGATGCGGCGCTCGGCGTTCGTGAAGGTGCCGTCCTTCTCGAGGAAGGACGAGCCCGGCAGGAACACGTGCGCGTACTTGGCGGTCTCGTTCAGGAACAGGTCCTGCACGACGATGCACTCCATCGCCTCGAGCGCATGCGCGACGTGTTGCGTGTCGGGGTCGGACTGCACGATGTCCTCGCCTTCGCAGTACAGGCCCATGAAGCTGCCGTCGATGGCGGCGTCGAACATGTTCGGGATGCGCAGGCCGGGCTCGCTTTGCAGCGTCACGCCCCAGGCGGCCTCGAACTCGTTGCGCACCGTGGTGTCGGACACATGCCGGTAGCCCGGCAGCTCGTGCGGGAACGAGCCGATGTCGCACGAGCCCTGCACGTTGTTCTGGCCGCGCAGCGGGTTCACGCCCACGCCTTCGCGGCCGACGTTGCCGGTGGCCATCGCGAGGTTCGCGATGCCCATCACCGTCGTCGAACCCTGGCTGTGCTCGGTCACACCCAGGCCGTAGTAGATCGCGGCGTTGCCGCCGGTGGCGTACAGGCGCGCGGCGGCGCGCATGTCGGCGGCCGGTACGCCGGTCGTCGTCTCGGTCGCTTCGGGCGAGTTCTCGGGCCGCGACACGAACTCGCGCCACTCGTTGAACGACTTGTCGTCGCAGCGCTCGGCGATGTAGGGCTCGGCCAGCAGGCCTTCGGTGACGATCGTGTGCGCGAGCGCGGTGACGACGGCGACGTTGGTGCCCGGTCGCAGCTGCAGGTGGTACTCGGCTTGGATGTGCGGCGACTTGACGATGTCGATCTTGCGCGGGTCGATCACGATCAGCTTCGCGCCCTCGCGCAGCCGCTTCTTCATGCGCGATGCGAACACCGGGTGGCCGTCGGTCGGGTTCGCGCCCATCACCAGGATCACGTCGGCCTTCTCGACCGACTTGAAGGTCTGCGTGCCGGCCGATTCGCCCAGCGTCTGCTTCAGGCCGTAGCCGGTCGGCGAGTGGCACACGCGCGCGCAGGTGTCGACGTTGTTGTTGCCGAACGCGGCCCGCACCAGCTTCTGCACCAGGTAGCCCTCTTCGTTGGTGCAGCGTGACGAGACGATGCCGCCGATCGAGTCGCGGCCGTACTTGGCCTGGATGCGCTTGAACTCGCTGGCCGCGTAGGCTATCGCTTCCTCCCAGCTGACGGCCTGCCACGGATCGGTGATCTTCTTGCGGATCATCGGTGTCGTGATGCGGTCTTGATGAGTCGCGTAACCCCACGCGAAGCGGCCCTTCACGCAGCTGTGGCCTTCGTTCGCGGCGCCGTCTTTCCACGGCACCATGCGTACGACTTCGTTGCCCTTCATCTCGGCCTTGAAGCCGCAGCCGACGCCGCAATAAGCGCAGGTCGTGATCTTGCTGTGCTCGGGTTGGCCAAGCCAGATGACGGACTTCTCCTGCAGCGTGGCGGTCGGGCAGGCCTCGACGCAGGCGCCGCAGCTGACGCATTCCGATTCCATGAACGGCTCGTCCATGCCCGGCGAGACGCGCGACTCGAAGCCTCGCCCCGAGATCGTCAGCGCGAACGTGCCCTGCGTCTCTTCGCAGGCGCGCACGCAGCGGTTGCAGACGATGCACTTGCTCGCGTCGTAGGTGAAGTACGGGTTCGATTCGTCCTTCTCGCTCTTCAAATGGTTCGCGCCATCGAAGCCGTAGCGCACGTTGCGCAGACCGGTCACGCCGGCCATGTCCTGCAGCTCGCAGTTGCCGTTCGCGCTGCAGGTCAGGCAGTCGAGCGGGTGGTCGGAGATGTAGAGCTCCATCACGCCCTTGCGCAACTCCTGCAGCTTCGGGCTCTGCGTGCGCACCTTCATGCCGGCTTCGGCGGGCGTGGTGCACGACGCGGGATAGCCCTTGCGGCCGTCGACTTCGACCAGGCACAGCCGGCACGAGCCGAAGGGCTCGAGGCTGTCGGTCGCGCACAGCTTGGGCACCTGGATGCCGGCGTCGACCGCGGCGCGCATCAGCGACGTGCCCTTGGGCACGGTGACCTGGTTGCCGTCGATCTCGAGCGTGACCTCTTGTTCGGACTCGCGCCTCGGGGTGCCGAAATCGCTGACCTTCAGATGTTCGAGCATGACGTTCTCCTAGGCCGCTTCGCGGTCGGGGGTCGCGAGACCGAAGTCCTGCGGGAAATGATTGAGTGCCGAGAGCACCGGGTACGGCGTCATGCCACCCATCGCGCACAAGCTGCCGTGGACCATCGTGTCGCACAGGTCGCGCAGCAGCTGCACCTGCTGCGGTTTGTTGGTCTTGGGCGAGGGCGGCGCCATGATCTTGTCGATGACCTCGACGCCGCGGGTCGAGCCGATGCGGCAGGGCGTGCACTTGCCGCAGGACTCGATCGCACAGAACGCCATCGCATAGCGCGCGAGCTTCGAGAGATCCGCCGAGTCGTCGTGCACGACGATGCCACCATGGCCGACGACGGCGCCGACGGCTGCGTACGCCTCGTAGTCGATCGGCAGATCCCACTGCGATTCGGGCAGGTAGGTGCCGAGCGGCCCGCCGACCTGCGCCGTCTTGATCGGCCGGCCGCTCGCGCTGCCGCCGCCGAAGTCGAACATCAGTTCGCGTAGCGTGACCCCAAAGGCCTTCTCGACCAGGCCGCCGTGCTTGATGTTGCCGGCCAGCTGCATCGGCAGCGTGCCGCGCGAGCGGCCGACGCCGTAGTCGCGATAAAAGGCCGCGCCGCGCGCCAGGATCAGCGGCACGCTGGCGAAGCTGATCACGTTGTTGATGACGGTCGGCTGGCCGAACAGCCCCTCGATCGCCGGCAACGGCGGCTTCGCGCGCACGATGCCGCGCTTGCCTTCGAGGCTTTCGAGCATCGCGGTCTCTTCGCCGCACACATAGGCGCCGGCCGCCTTGCGGATGATCAGGTGGAACGCGCGGCCCGAGCCGAGCACGTCGTCGCCCAGGTAGTCCGCGGCGGTCGCACGCGCGACGGCCTCGTTCATCGTCGCGATCGCGTCGGGGTACTCGCTGCGGATGTAGACGTAGCCGCGCGTCGCGCCGACCGCGAGCGCAGCGATCGTCATGCCTTCGATCAGCATGAACGGGTCGCCTTCCATCGTCATGCGGTCCGAGAAGGTGCCGGAGTCGCCTTCGTCGGCATTGCAGACGACGTACTTCTCCGCGGCCTGGGCAGCGGCCACCGTCTTCCACTTGATGCCGGTCGGGAAGGCCGCGCCGCCACGGCCGCGCAGACCGGAGTCCAACACTTGGTGGACGATCGCTGCGGGTGCCAGCGCCAGCGCGGCGCGCAGGCCGGCGAATCCTTCATTCGCCTCGTAGTCGGCGATCGACAACGGATCGGTGATGCCCATGCGCGCGAAAGTCAGGCGCTCCTGTTTCGCCAGATACGGGATCTGCTCGGTGACGCCGTGGCACAGCGCGTGGGCCGCGCCGCTCAGCAGCCCGGCGTCGAGCAGGGCAGGCACATCGTCGGCTTCGACCGGACCATAGGCGATGCGGCCTTGCGGTGTCGCGACCTCGACCAGCGTCTCGAGCCAGAACAGGCCCCGCGAGCCGTTGCGCACCAGGTTCAGCGCGAGACCGCGACGCGCGCATTCGGCTTGCAGCGCCGCCGCGACTTCGTCGGCGCCGACCGCGAGCGCGGCCGAATCGCGTGGCACGTAAACGGTGACGGCGTTCATGCGTCCGCTCCGAGCGCGTTGACGATCTTGTCGAACTTCGCCGGCGTCATGCGCGCGTGCAGCTTGTCGTTCACGACCACCGCCGGCGACGACGCGCACAGCCCAAGGCAGTACACCGGGTTCAGCGTGTAGCGGCCGTCGGCGCTGGTGCTGCCGTGTCCGCCATGCGTGTGGCAGCCGAGCGCGTGCGCGGCGTGCGCCATCAACGCGTCCGAGCCCATCGCCTGGCAGGCCTCGGCGCGGCACACCTGTACCACGTGCCGGCCCGGCGCTTCAGCGCGAAAGTGGTGGTAGTAGGTGACGACGCCATGCACCTCGGCGCGAGACAAGTTCAGCCCCTCGGCGATCTGCGGCACGACCTCGCGCGGGATGTGGCCGAGCGCGTCCTGCACCTCGTGAAGAATCGGCAAGAGCGCGCCTGGCTCAGCGGCATGCCGTGCCAATGCGGCTTGCGTCACGCTCGCGGGGGTGGGGTTCATAGGCGGTCTCCATATAGGTGCTTGAGGGCACAAGCACTTCCTTGCGTGTCGCGAATGTAGAGAGCGGTCTACATTCACGCAATATGATCGGAGCGGCCGACGAAATAGGCGCCAGAACGCATAAGCAACAACCCTGTCTGTGCATCAAGTCAGCATCAAGCCCCAATGGACGATCAGCCGCCCCGGCGGGGCGGCGCTCGCCGAGCGCACCGTCGCGCTGCTGGTCAGCGTGGCCGAGCACGGCAGCTTGCTGAAGGCCTGCCAGGCGATGCAAGTGTCGTACCGCCACGCGTGGCAGCTGATCCGCCAGGGCGAGGCGCTGCTCGGTGGGCCGCTCTTGCACATGGAGCGCGGCAAGGGGTCGTCGCTGAGCCCGCTGGCCGAGAAGCTGGTCTGGGCTGACCGCCGCATCGCGGCGCGGCTGTCGCCGATGCTGGATTCGCTCGCGTCGGAGCTGCAGGCCGAGCTCGACCGCGTGCTGATGAGCATGCCGCCGCTGCTGCGCATCCACGCCAGCCATGGCTTCGCGATCGAGGCGCTGCACGAGGCGCTCGGCCGTGCCGGCATCGTCAACGAGCTGCGCTACTGCGGGAGCTCCGAGGCGGTGGCGTCGCTGGCGATGGGCGGCTGCGAGGTCGCAGGCTTTCACGTGCCGCGCGGCGAGTTCGAGGCCGCGGGGGTGGCGCATTACGCGCAGTGGCTCAAGCCCGACTCGCAGAAGCTGATCGGCATCGCGACCCGGCGGCTCGGGCTGATGGTGGCCAAGGGCGACCCGAAGAAGGTCTACGGCATCCGCGACCTGGCGCGACCCGACCTGCGCTTCATCAATCGCCAGTCGGGCTCGGGCACACGCTTCTTGCTCGACCTGCTGCTGAAGAAGGAAGGCGTGGACGTCGCGCGCGTGCGCGGCTACGAGCAATGCGAGTTGACCCACGCAGCGGTCGCGGCGTATGTGGCCAGCGGCATGGCCGATGTCGGCTTCGGCGTCGAGACCCCGGCGCGCCATTTCAAGCTCGACTTCGTGCCGATCCAGACCGAGCGCTACTTCCTGCTGTGCGAGGAGCGTTCGCTCGAGGCGCCGCCGGTGCGCGCGATGCTCGCGATCATCCAGGGCGACGAGTTCAAGGCTGCGGTGAACCGGCTGCCGGGCTATCAGGCCGATGAGTCGACCGGCGTGGTCGGTAATCTGCGGCCGACGTTCCCGACGCTGAACGCACGCAAGAAGCGCTAGCTGGCGAGCCAGGCCTGATAGCCCTTGCGGCGCAAGTCGCAGGCCGGGCAGATGCCGCAGCCATAGCCCCAGGCATGCCGCTGCGCGCGGTCGCCGAGGTAGCAGGTGTGGGTGTGTTCGACGACGAGCTCGGTCAGTGCCTCGCCGCCGAGTTGCTCGGTCAGGGCCCAGGTCTGCGCCTTGTCCAGCCACATCAGCGGCGTCTCGATCGTCATCGGCGCGTCCAGCCCCAGGCTCACCGCCACTTGCAGCGCCTTGAGCGTGTTGTCGCGGCAGTCCGGGTAGCCGGAGAAATCGGTCTCGCACATGCCGCCGACCAGCACATTCAGGCCGCGCCGGTAGGCCACTGCGGCGGCAAAGGTGAAGAACAGCAGATTGCGCCCGGGCACGAAGGTGTTGGGCAGGCCTTGCGCGTTCATCTCGATCGCACGCGCGTCGGTCAGCGCGGTGTCGGAGATCTGGCCGAGCAGCGCGAGGTCGAGCAGGTGGTCGTCGCCGAGGCGCTTCGCCCAGGCCGGGAACTGCGTGTGCAGCGCCGAGCGCACATGCAGCCGGCATTCGAGCTCGACGAGGTGGCGCTGGCCGTAGTCGAAGCCGATGGTCTCGACGTGCGCGAAGCGTGTCAGCGCCCACGCGAGGCAGGCGGTCGAGTCCTGCCCGCCGGAAAACAACACCAGGGCGCGCCGCGGGTCGGCACTCATCTCGGTCATGTCATGTACGCGTTTCGCCCTGCCCAAGCACCACCCACTTCATCGAGGTCAGGCCTTCGATCCCGACCGGCCCGCGCGCATGGAACTTGTCGGTGCTGATGCCGATCTCGGCGCCCAGCCCGTATTCGAAGCCGTCGGCGAAGCGCGTCGACGCGTTCACCATCACGCTGGCCGAATCGACCTCGCGCAGAAAGCGCATCGCGTTCGAGTGCGTCTCGGTCAGGATCGCATCGGTGTGGTGCGAGCTGTAGTGGTTGATGTGCCGGATGG
>Ga0307509_10005508_pt1 | contig 17583 bp, 28 predicted proteins | sample 10_EM_MG_FD_202245 | JGI IMG/M metagenome (GOLD analysis project Ga0307509, IMG submission 202245) | Populus trichocarpa ectomycorrhiza microbial communities from riparian zone in the Pacific Northwest, United States - 10_EM | ecosystem: Host-associated > Plants > Roots > Unclassified | place...
TAATTTTCCCAACATATATGTTCTAACTACAGTTGGTATAGCACACGATAGCGTATCCCGCTAATATACAACGAAAAAATCACAAACTTTCCATCTCGTTGGACAAAACATTTGCAAATCGCTGTAATGTAATAATTATCATAGCTTGAATAACCGTTACATCATTGACCTCATCATAGCTGGTTGCTCGTCTAAAAAAACTCCTAGCTCACTTCCTCACATCCCAACTAATCCTCCGAGCCAATCACCTACCCCCTGTTACCGGGTCCAACAAACGTTAATCCTTTCCTCTGTACGTGCCAGTTACGGGTACTCGAGTACTTCGCACAGGCACACGTGACTCACGTCGGCCCGTGACGAAAGTGCATCTAAACCACAGAATCATAGCCCCGCGCAAGAGAACTGGGGCTTATATATATATATCCACCACGTCCCCACCCCCAAAGAACGGCGGAGCCTGCAGTAGCTGTCGGGCTGGAATTTTGTCGACCGTGAGGCACTTGGCACGGGCCGCACTATGCGGGTCATTATGGCTAGAGTATTTTGGTTCGCCTGTTCGTCCGCATAGGAGGGGGGGTGGGGGAGAAGTCAAGGTGGGCTGGAAAAAGAGAGTATGGTAGCATTATTACTCATAGGCACACTAGTGTGATGATTTGGGAGATATGGCTGGGTGTCGGTGGGGTATCTTAAGGCGGTGTTTCGGCTCTTTTTTTAATTTTTCTTATACAGGTATACCAGTGGAGCACTCTTTTCTTTCTTCCTTTATTCCCCATTTACGCACTTGCCTGATATTTGGGGTATTATATAGGCAGATCGCGCTGGATCGTATCGGGGAGCGCAAACCGGGGATATTAATAAATGAAAGCGAAAACCAAGATTACCGTACAGTTCTTGCAGTCATATGGCTGGAGGGGACAGGCGATGGAGCGGGGAAGGAGGGAGCATTGGAGTGGCAATGGCAGTTCAGGGAGGAGTTTGGAAGTTTCAGGAGGCCGGGGTTGGGTAGGGAGACCGGTAGTATCCCCAGCCTGGATAGTCTCTTCTGGACGATGTGGGATTCTGGGATACTAATTCGAATACCACCCACTCTTCTAGTAAGGCTAAATGTTTGAGTTTCAGATGTGCCCAAAAAGTCTCTTCGACAGTCTGAAGCTATCCCATGGCTTCCTCCTCCTCTTCAGCTTCGGGGGGGGGGGGGGGGGGTCAGTGAGAGCTCTGTCTTCGGGAGCATGCACTGGTCGAAAGCGACCTTGGAAGTTATTTGAAGTACTTCCTGAGCCATCCCGGAAGCTACTCTCTCGGAACGCTCCTTTCCGGATATCTGAGCTTGGTTATGCTCTGCTGCAGAATAGATTCCCGAGGGCAGAAATAATGGCAAGGCCATCTCTGGCGCAGGTGAGGTATGCTTACGAGGGGTATAACGCTTCTCGGTACGCGATTGTAGACTTCCCGGGGCTCCTCTTGATCGAGACACCGCTGACGAGCCTAGCAAGCGTTCCTGCGGGCTCTGCTCTCGCCGGCCGGTTAAACCAGAGTAACATAGCAGTCAGTGATCTAAGCGCTATGGTCAGACACGGTAACCACTACAAGCATACCATCTCATGCCTCCTCTCCAGATTCGCGACCCAAGCCGGAGATGTGGTAGGCTTGCCCCAAGCCTTCGCCAACACCGTCAGTCGATCGCTCATTTAGTATGCTGCTTCTCACCCCATCCCTCACTTCCTATCAAGACTCACAAGCCCAGACTCGACTCCGCCAACGTTTGAACCCTGCAGCACCCCAACCGCCACACCCCAGTTCTATAAATATCTTATGGAAAAAAAACCCTACCTCCACCTCCCACTCTCCCAGACGCAACACCTCATCCTCTCACCAAATACTAATGCACCACATCAAAAACACTTCCTCAGCCCTCACCCACGATACCTGCACAATCCTACGCTCCCTAAAGACGCTCTCCCGCCGGCAGGCGCCAATCTACACCTCCATAGTCTGGGAATTCACTGCGATCAAGGGCTCAGACTGCCCTGTGGAGGCGAGCCCGTAAGCTGGACTCCCCCGAGAGTAAGGAGTTACTCGCCTTGGCGGGCACGTATGAAGTGAAAGTGCCCGGGTAGGTTGAGAGGATCAGGATGGAGTATATGGCGCTGCAGGGGAGATTGGTGGGTTTACGAGAGTGATTGAAGCGCGCAGGGAGAGTGAGCGGTGGTGAGCCTGTGCTTCTGGAACTGCTACCATAAAGTGGACGAAAGAGCTACACTACACCGGCAATCTGCTACCCAAGGATTTTACACACATTTAAACCTAGCTTGCCGTGAACTCTAAATAAATGGACCATCGCCGATCTCAGACAAAACACCCAGAGAATTGGGAGAATATCATTAACCACTTGCACTAGTACAATGATACGGCTGCCTTTGCAACCATACCGTTATCCTTTCCTTTCCCTCATATCTGATTCGGAAAATTGCCGCTAACCTTTTCCTCCCACACTGCCAGCCTCCTGTGATGACGATTATACTCCGACACCTATAACCAACAAGATCGATTCTGACTTAAGTAGACCCTCTCTTCTCCTCATGGAAACCCATTCCGACATTCATTGGCCTGCCAATGCCAATGATTCTAACTCACAGGGACATGATGGCCGACTTCTGGAATCCCTTGTGGTCAAGAAATATTCAAAACCTTTTATACGGATGCCTACAACCGGCTCCTCTAGAAGAACCAGCCGAAGGGGAGCTTAGGGTAGCCTGGAAAATATAGCAGCCTCACCGCTACCACCCCGATCTTCCGAACTGGGCACCCCAAACACATCCCCGCACTTGGCCCAACTCCAACGAATGTTACGATGATTTCATCAATCGTAGCCGCCATGAGCAGGACGAATGCTCGAATCACGAGAGCCGGATCCGTGGTTCACAACCCGATATTCTTGGAGAGTCCCGGTTTGTCGGGGGCACTGAGGCCTCATTCGTCAGTGGAAAGGACATTGAATTTACCAGCAATGAGATCGCGATGTTAGGTGAAGAGCTTTCTAGGAATTCACCATTTGCCCTCAAATCTCCCCTCAAGGCGTTACGACTCCCAGGAGAGGTGGTGCACGAGCATGCCTTTAGCCTTGAATCTCCCCCCCCCCCCCCCCCCGAGGAAGCACCTTGAATCCCCACTTCGTCAGGGGTTTCAAACTGATCGCATAAAAACCCAGTAATAAGATCAAACGACAAGACGAGACTTGATAATCCTCATCTCGGTACTTGAATGGGGAGCGAAAAAACGGAGCATTTCGGAAAATCTGGTTCAACAGGAAGATATACAGGAAGTGATACACGGTTGACAGGAAACAGAAACTATTAATCCTGGAAATAATGAGCTTAATTCCGGAAAGAATAAGTTAGCATAAACTAGGCCTTCTAACTCCAACAGGGATACAGCCCAATCTCCGGGCGATCATATATCAGAGAACGTGCCAGGCTCCGTCCCACCATCATATCCCGTGACAGCAACCCCGCGTGCAGTGAAGGGGTATTCACGCAACTCTATCTCGCAATCCACCTCTAACCAATCCACCCATGGACTCCCGGCTCAAAAAGATAATTCATCAGAGCCATCGGGCAGCGAATCTGCCAATCTTGGGACGAGCACTATGCCGAGATCTGCTCCGCCAGTCGCCGATACTAACTCACCCGGGCAGCCAGGCGGTGGTGATGACCCATTCCCGGAAACTACCCCAAGGAAGCAGACTTTTCACGATCAAAAATTTATTCGGGGCCCTGATTGCTACCTTGACTCATTGGAACAAGTACGAACCCGGCTGCTTAAAATTCAAGCACAGCGGCAATGCCCGCCGAGTCTCTATAAATACCCCCTGCTTCAACATCGCCGAAATCCATATCCGCAACCGAAGTGCTTGATCACAGCCCAGGATTTTCATCCTTGGGTAGCGGATTCGATTTTTACACAGAACTGTTCAGGTTGTCCGACTGGGGCTCTTCTGATGCCTCATTAGAATTTTCCCCTATATTGCCAATCGATAGGTCTTCTAGGAGCAGTGGCGATCAACCTCCACCAAATGCAGCAAATCTTACACACTCACCTCATGTTGTTTATGGTGTTGTTGTAAAGGATGGCAAAGGGAGAACTAGGAGTAGGAGTGTTCCAGTGGGTTCCCCTCCCCCTCCATCTTCAGGGCTGCCGGATGGATGGATTCCAGTAGGTGGTGGCAGGACGCCATGGATGCATAGATGCATAGATAGAGGGAGGGATGGAGGGAGATAGGGGGATGGAGGGAGATAGGGAGATGGATGGAAGAATTGATGGATGGCGATGGGGATGGGGATGGGATTTGTGATATGGATAATCTCGGAATACCATGCCCACCCTGCTAGGCAAGGCTCGCGGCCCAAGCATATAGAATCACTCCCCCCACTTAGACACTTTCGCTTGGTTATTTCTTGTCGAGTGATACCGCATGACCACGCTTGGGAAGGCACTAGCCCAATGCCACGTAGGAGGGGACCCGCATCATCGCCTACCGTAAAAACTTGAATAATTGGACGGTGTACTATGTCGTTGGACTTTGCTCTCCTAGTAAGGTCAAGAAAATTTTGCTTTTTTTTTCTGTCTCAGAGGAGGGAAAGGGGCCGTGTTTTTGCTGTATTTTTGCCCCCTTTCCAGAGAAGGGAGTTCTGGACTTTATAACACACCGTCCAATTATTCAAGTTTTTTACGGTAGCTAAATGTCGGTTCCCTACTACCCACCATCCATCCCCTTACCGCAGATCAATACCCCAACAACCCTACCAACTCGCTTCAAATCCAACCTGGAACCAACCTCCCGAACACCAGTTCCAATCACTCCAGCAGTAAACCCCACCATCAGCGCATATATACCGGTGTTTACCATGGCCGACCCAACGACCAGCACACCCTCACGCTTTGTCGCAAACACCGAAACCCTGGAGGATGAGCTAAAGACGAAGACCGTCGGTCTCGGGCATCTAAGCAAATTCAAGAGGCGTCGCGTTGAACTAGTGGAACAGCGGGACCGCCAAGCAGCTTAAAAAGTATAACCGATTCGCAGGGGCGGCGGAGGCGGGGGGCCTGCGAGGTTGTCTCGGGAAGGTAGTGAGGCGCCCACTGGCAGCGGCGGTAAGAGAACTAAGAAGCGCAAGAAGTTGGTCAAGGGAAATTATCATTCGCTGGGGAGGGTGATGGTGACGATGGCCCAGATGATGGCGGTTACTCTTCATCCGCCGACCCGACAAGGTCTAATAGTGAGGATAACAATAAGAGTGGCGAGGAGGACGAGGTGAAGAGGCGGAAGGTTAATCCAAAACTGGAGCTACCAGCTCCAAAGGTCTTGACGAAGAATACACTTTTGAGGGAGGCTCCGGAACGTGAGACTTTGAGGAGGGAGTTTTTGGCTTCGCAGGAGAAGATTAAGAATGAAGAGATCAGTATTCCGTTGGTTTTTCATAATGGTAGGTATTCTGCATGCTCCAATTTTTGAAGTTGACATACGGCTAACACCCACTAGGCACAAATGTTGCTCCGCCCACCGGAGCGGGAGTGACGGTTAAGAACGGCGAGGTTGTATGACTCTTCCTCGAACGTGCTAGGATAGGAGAATGTCTGGACGCAGGGAGTGGCTCAGGGTTTCGGTCAATGATTTAATTCTTGTTCACGGGTGAAGTGATAATACCTCACGTATTTCTTCCACCTTTTCCTCCCGCTTCGCGATCACTAACTCGCTCGACAGCACTTTAGATTCTACTATTTTATCGTCAATCGCACGGTGGGGCCCCATGGATTGTTGTTTGATTTCCCTTCATCCTCATCGCCCCCCTCCTAGACTTGCTCTCTAAATCTCAATAGAGATGCTCCTACAATGACAAAAGTGGTGGATCGCCGCTGGTAAGAACGGAATGTTAGTGAACGCTTGATAGGTTTAACTAGAATATATATATTGAATTAGCATAATAATGTTATAATATTCCGGAGGTCATGGTACAGCGAATCAAGCTGCGAGTTAGGGTAGGGTGTAGGTTGGCGAGTGAGGAATAAGGGTTACCAATGAGCAAACCCCGCGAGCCCAGTGTGCGTAATGCCCACTTTATAAAAGCACTCCCACGAACCATAGCCCTCAATTATAATTCCATCTCTCCTCTTTCTCTCCCGACCCACCACCCTCATTCCTCAAACCACGCCACCCCCCAACCACCATCCTCTTTCTCAAACCACATACCCTCCAACCACCCAAACACGCCCCCATGGAACAAGACCCACCCCCCCCTGAGAAAACGGCTTTGTCCAAGTTGTGTTTGTTAACCCAAACCTATTGTTCTTGAAAAACGTAAATTCTAACTCAATTGTTTTAGGGCACGGCACGAAAAGGTTTTTCAACTCCCAAAGCGCTACGACCCTTTTCGCTCTGATCGGGTGTATTGTTGGAGCACTCATTACTGTCCATGTCAACCAAAAAAGCATGCCTGTCGAACTTACCATAAATGGTGTCTCTGGAACCGCTTTGGTTTGCCTTGGATCACCTACCCTACATCATGATACCGTTCCTGCCCTCTCCTCCCCCCTATACACCACCACCATTACCACTACCGTTCCTGCTTCCCTCCCCCCGCTCACCACCACCCATACCACTACTCGGGTTGCTGCTACTACTACCACCACCACCACCACCACTACGACCCTTATTGCTGCTACTACCACCACCGCCACCGTCACCATCACCACTACTAGTACCGATACTACCGCTACTGCAATCACCGCCCTTCTGGGATCTGGGGGGACGGTCCCGGAATGGGTGAGACGAGAGATGGAAGCACAAGGGCATGAACTACTAGAAATCCAGGCTCATCTCAGGTCCATGGTGTTGAGGGGGCGGGTTGATGATGAGTCGGTGAAGGGGATCCTGGTCGAAGTTGAGGCGCACCAGAACCAGTTCTCCGCTCTGAGTAAACGCCTTATCCGTGAATTCGGGGGGGCGGAGAGGGAGGATTCCATTACCCCGGCGAGCAGCATATCCACCTGGTTCGGGATTCAAGCTTCCTTAATCCCTGACAAGTATAAGTTCGAATATGAATCAGCACGAAAACTCGCTGAGACTGTCGAGGGGTTCCTGTATCCGGGGTGGAAGGAATTTTTGTTATACTTCCACGGGATCTCCGATACTGAGAGTGATGCGATTAAAAAAGAACTGCGAAGAGCCGGGCTAAGGTGCACAGTACGCTGGACATTCGAGAATGCATTGGATGCAGCAATCTTATTCATAATCCCGTTGTGAAAACAGCTGGGGAAGTTGTGCCGGACAATATTATGAATAGGAGAAACGAGGGTTGTCTGTTTTTTCCATTTCTCTTTCTTTTCCCTTTTCTCTTTCAAAAGCCTACGAAACACGTATCATGTACCTTGTAAGCAATGGTATGATTGGAACAATATCTAGGCACTTTACTCTCTTCTCCACTGTGATCCAATGTGATGAGTTACTCCTCTGGGATTCCTCGGCGAAAGAGGATGATTTACTGCGGCTCATTGCTCCCGCTATCACCATACATCCCAGGGTACTTAGCCGAGTGATCTTTTGTGTTGTCCCGGTTGCCAAAACAACAAAGCTATTGTTCGGGTGAGCCAGTGACTTTACGCGACTTTCCACCAATACCGTACATTAAATCCAAACGTTCCCCCATTTAACCCGGGAAACAGAACAGCACCTCTCTGAATATCTATCTTCTGGTTATCCTTTGCAAGCCTTCTGAAAGAGATGTCACCACCTCGCCGCTCAAAAACAGCTTCATAGTTCCTCTGGTAGCTACCGCAGTTACCGCAGCCGCCTCTGTAGGTCTTTACCTATAGCTCGGTCAACCGAGCCGGTCCAGAACCCCGGGCACCGATGCATACAGCCCGCCAGCCGACGGAGAAGACGACGGCTCACCACCCAAACCTCTCACCTTCACTCCCTGCGGCCGAAAAGTGGTCATAGTAATTGATGGGAACCGCTCATCACCTGTTCTACAGATGCTCAAAAACCGACTGTCAGTCCCCGGCCGGAACGTATTCGTACTAGTCCTCGGTGGTGCGGGCGTTGACGAGAGTGTACGGGCGGAAATTGGTGGGGGAGTCGAATAATTCTTGCTCCGGTTCGAGAAGGCCACCGCACTCGCACCGATGCTCAAGCAACTAGGCGCCCGAAGTAGTTTTCGCGGAGGAGGGGTTGGTCGCTGGCGAGGGGGGCACTATTGGGAGTTTGCTGGATGGCAGATGGGTCGGTGGGATTGTCGTTTCACGGGAGGCTGGTGGGGAGTGGGAGACTGGGGTTCGGAGGTATGGGAGAAGGTGTAAGGTTGTTGACAAGGAGGAGCTTAGAGCCGAATGGGCGGTGTGGATCAGGTAGCTTGCTTGGTTAGAGTAGTGTATTGGACTGGACCTTTCGCTTTTGGCATACCCCCTTTCATTTGTAATTTACTTTGCGGGTAGGTGCGTGGGGCATATGGGCATATGGTGATATGGTGGGGGGGATTCAATCAAGGGAATACGTCTGGGGGAGTTGCGTGTGTGCTTGCTTGCTTGCCTGGAGGCAGCTATCTGGAGGCAAACTTTGCACCCTCCTTTTCCTTTCCTTTTCCTTTTCCTTTTCCCTCCTATTCAAAACAACAACGTGGTTTCCTTTTGATTATACACTCTCGCTTCATATTTTTATTCCTACTTCACGGAGTTATTGCTAATCAGGAATTACCGTTGTTGTCTAGGACAGACAATTTGTTTCCTCCTGCTCCGGATTTACACTTGGTACCCGCAGTGGCGTCAATGGAGCCTATGTCTACTGCTGCATCGGGGTCTGCGTCACAGGCTTTTGAAGCAAGAGATTGTGATGGAGAGTACGAGCACCATCATCAGACAGGGTAGGAAGCCCCCTTTCCGGTAGAATCTAGCTATAGGCTTATATTCAACGATGGGGTGTTCGACTCGGTCCCTAGCAATGCCATGCCAAAAGAGGGGAGGAGCCTGGTGAGGAAGAACGATCATGCTTATTGTCCTGAGGCCGATAACAATAGTCAGATGTCTCCCCGGCCTGCCGGGATTTTTTTAAGGAGAATGTGAGGGTATAAACCGGCGATCTGTTCCGTCGACTCCCCCCTACCCGGATCAAAGCCATTTTAGGAGCCTCACACCATTGGCTGGAGGGAACGTTTCTGAAGACGCTGATAGTGGCACCAATTCAAGGAATGAATACCTGCTTTTTACGAGTGGCAACATCTTTAGGCCTGTCATTAAGGGCCCCACCAGGTTAGTCACTACAAGGTCAGAGTCCTGAATTGAGGAAGGGCTCGATCAGGAGGAGTGGTTTCGTGAAAGTCACTTTAGATGCTTATATCTAACTTGTGTGGCTAGGAATCAATTCCGGTCCCCGCCTCCTAAGCACAAGGGTCTGCGGACAAATGCCCCTACTTTTGGCTCTCCGAGGACTGGCGATCCACCAACCGTGCTCCTGAAGAACGTTATCCGGAGTGTTTCATCTGCCGAGATTGCCCGTGACGAAATTTACAAACTTGAGAGAGGGGATGATGGGACAATGCGCTCGGTTCTTGTGCAAAAGATGGATGCTCGCCTTAGAATTCAGCCGGGGCTTGGGAGGCCAATCCGCTTTGTCGAAATTTCTCGTGACGGAGAGGTCTATATAGTGGGCGGTACGAGCCCAACCAAGGGTATCGAAGAGGTGGAGGTACAGTACGCCCTGTCCATCTAATTATGGTTCTAGAGGAAGCTTGACTAATATCAAGAAAGCTTCTGCCTGCAAAGCCTGCTAGTACTCTTGATAGTTTTGAGCCGGAGGCAGTTGGCCCACTAGCTCCACGCAGTGTTCTTGAGATTTCTGATGGCTGGTGGACAGAATCGATGGACTCGTTCCGTTCTTTTGAGTTTGAAAGTGGAGAGCTGCGCCCTAGTGAGTTGGGGAGAAGTGACAGGAAGAAGTTACCGACGCCCAGTGAACCAGGCGGGCGGCCATTGGCTGGGAGGTCCTATGGTCTAGATGACAGGTCGCAAGTGTCCCTTGACCCGAATCCGACTGCAATCTATATCACCGAGCTCGGAGATGGTAGGATGAGCTCCAGGGCAGTCAAGAGGAGATCCAATGGAGAGGTTGGCAACACAGCAAACTTCGAGCCGACATAACCTAATCCTTCACTGGATGCAGTTGCCCCTGCTAGAAACGATGAAGGGACTCTCAGGCTTAACGCTGGGGCCCGGCAGGGTGACAATCGGGTTTCCATTAGTTCCCTGTTAATCACCGACCGGAATGGAAAAGTTTACTGCCAAATCACCCAAGCCGGCTTGGAAGATGGGGAGCAGTTCGACTTACCCGGACAGGTGCTGCCGACTGGAATTCTGCTGATTTCCATGAATGAAATTCGTCAATTCCAGTCCAAGGGGCTCGAGAATAGGGAGAGCGACTGCCTACTTAATATAGATGGCCGAACAGCGCCAGGCTCTGCTTTGGCTCCTGATGGCCGCGCTGTGCAGCAAGGGGTAGATGGGAAGCCATACCTAATGAGACCGAGGGGGTCGGTTGCTGGTTCGGATTTTGTTTTGCCTTTCGTCGAGGGAAACCCTATTCAACCAGCTCCTGGTTTAGTTCAAGTCATGAATGGAAGTGAGGAGGCTCGGGTGGGTACCGGTGGGGGGGCTGGGGCGCGCGGCGCGACTGACGTGACTCTTCTACTCCAGTCTATGACTCTTGATAAGCTGGCTGTTGTGCTCCCAATCGTGATGTTTGGAACGCTTCTCCTTGTGTTGGTTATTTTTGGGATGGCGTTCTGCTGCCTTCGCCAAGCGGAGGAAACATACCATATAAATATCAGAGCTGTTGGGGATAAGAGACACAGGTATCGAAATTCGCGAAGGAGGCGGAAGAATAATGCTTCCACCGGAGCAGCAGAGGAAAGCGATATTGCGGTATCGCCTAGGGCATCTGTGGGCCAGCCCGGGGCTGGGAGCACTAAGAAGGGCTGGTTTCTTTAGCGCTGGTATAATTCACTTAGAGGTGACGCTACTTCTAAGAATGTATCCTTTGCTAGCGCGGAGGTGACTTCCCACCGAAACCCGAGATCAACCCCGGGATGGGCTAAGGGCCTAGATGGTGGCCAAGACGCTAGGGATCCATCCTATGTCCCTGACGCTGTTTCAAATAGGCTATAGCAAACTGGGGGTCGCCCACGACGTCTCTCGGCTATCTGGAGCCATGGCGGGTCAGGAAGTTCGTTTACCTCAGGGACTGTTTTACAGGGAAAGAGAGGAGCGAAGGCGCAAGTCCAAATGCCGCTGTGATGAGCCGAAAAATGCGCGGTGCTAAAGGAGATACTAGCACAAACTTCTATCAGGAGTTTATGAATACTACAGAAACTACCGGGCGATCGGGAGACCCGAGTAGCGATTTAACGCCAACGCACTCTACAGGTAAATTGTAGCATCAGCTATAGGAGGTTTTTGTCTTTTGATATAGGTTAGTGGAAGGTTCTATGGATGCTCCTGGCCCAGACAGACAGGAGACATTGGGATCGGAAGGTACATTTCTGACGATTGGGAAAGACAATCTTAGGGAGCGTAAAGAGTCCGCCCGCATCATAAGGCCTGACCTGTCTCACACTGGTTCAGGTACTGAGGATACTTCTAGATCTAGCGAAGGAGGGAAAGGTGGCAGGATCGAGGACAGTGGAACTGCTTCGAGGAGGCGTGGAGGTGATCCAAGTGGAAGGGAGCATGAAGCAGGGCCGTCCGGGACTGGCGAGGGTGAAGGTGAGATAATCGTCCTAATTGAGCCGTGTTTCTGCGTAGCTGATAAAACTAATACAAGAATGGGAAAGAAAGCCTAGGACTGCATGCTTAATTGCCGAAGAATTTCTCTTGACTCCTGGTGGGGATGGGTTGCGGGAAGTTTATTAAGCAGGGATTGAGGAAATTGGATGGATCGGTTGGTTGTCGGTTGTGATGTCTCTTAAGCGCAGTGCGCAATATAGCTCACGTTCCGTGGTTATTTGAATTGTAATGGGCCTTCGAATTCACCACTGGGCGGTTAAACTTTATGACTGATGGATGCTTTCTCAGTTCATGAGATCTCACTCGGCTAGTCAACAGCCGCGCAAGATGGAATAGGCACGAGGGAGCGCAACAATAAAGGCAGGTTGGAGGATAGAGAAGGACCAATAAAGGGTCATATATAGGCGACAAAGATTCCATGTGATCGAATCCCTTGATTCACATCAGTTCATTCACGCTGGCGCATGCATCGGCCCCGAAACCAACCTGATATCCATCTGGTACTATGTAGCCGGCGAGAAATTGGCGTCCCATCGGGGCGGCCCCAAGACCCACAGCCAAGTAGTATAGGAACAGGTCAAGGGTCTTTGAAGGTAATCAAGATGATCACCGCAACCCTGGCGCAAACACAGCACTCGACTGTGACTTTTAGTATTCAGAAAACTTTCGACCCGAAAGCCTTCAGCATCAAAGGCGACTACACCTACCCACCCCCTTTGCCATATTGCGAGTATTCCGGGGTGCTACAAATACCCCCCCCTTTCGAGTGTAACAATAAGACTGGTTTATCACGCTGTCACTGCGAATATAACTTACTAGCGAGAAGCACAGCATTACTGCCGTACGCTAGTAGTAGTACCCGTTCAGAGTGCACTGCTTTACCTCCCTCCATTTAGCGCCCCATGTGATTGAGTTGAGTCGGCAGTGTAGTATGATATGATACCAGCGAGTGAGAGCGGTTGAAATGTGTTGGTATTGTCCGGAGGCATCAACCACGGTAGCATATCGTAATTTCGGGATTAAGGTGCGGGGAGCGGGTTGGTTTTTGTATAATAGAGTGATTGTGTAGAGTTTGTGGGCTGGTTAGTTTGCTGGTTGGTTATGTGATATGTTAGCTTTGGGTTTGGGCGCTGCGTATGGTGGTCGAGGTTTGTTTTGTTTGGGATGATGGTATGGTAGGTGGAATATTCGGGGGAGCCCCTGCCTTTTCCCCTCTTTTCAGAATTTGGTTCTGTTCGGTTTATGTTTGTTTTGTCTTTTATTGTACCTTTTCCTCACGGGATGGGTAATACTCTAGAATCAGTGTCACTTTCATCCATATCATCGCTGCATAACTTACTGGAACTCTCATAACCTCCTCCCTAGTCCTGCAGAGCATCCCCCCTGCCGTCTGCCCTACCCACTAACTCCTCCTTTCTCTGCTTTGCAAGTTCTCTTCGCAATTGCTCCTGTTCCTTCAATAGCTTTCCCTCCTCAATCTCAGAATGTAAACGATCTTATATAGAAAACAGCTGGGAATATTGAGTTTGTCATTCATCTTTTTTTGGTGGAACTCTGGACGCTTTTTGGCCTCATTTCGTTCCCTGTGGGGCTTTTTGTTAGAGCGCTTCTCGATTTTGTGGTGGAGACGAACAGGAACCCTCTTGGACTTCTTTCCTAGAGCTTCTTAGGCGATACCTCGTATATCTGGATATGCAAAAACCTACCTTTGTGAAATGTTTTAGAGATAGCGATGGGTTGCCTGCTTGGCATGTAAAGTGGTTTAATATACTCACCTGGCGGTCTGTCATCTACTATTGGTTAGCGCCCAGGGTGTACTCAGGTGTCAAGGTTAGTCCGCGAACAGCAGGGTTTACTCCCAGCATGAACTAAAGTGGCCAATATCGAATAGAAACCCGTGAATAGATAGTTCAACCAATAGTAAAGCAGAAATCGTTCGAGGAAGAAAGCCAGTTCTCAACATACCCCCATTAGAGCGTACACTATTCCCAACATCCTCTTACCTTCGCCATCCCTGGTGTTCGCGGACTAACTATGAATTTGTGATTGTTATTTTATTTTATTTTTTGTTTTGTTTGTTTTTGTTTTTTTGTTTTGGTGGTACTCAAACCCTGGATGGGTTATGTACTGTATGTCGTTGAATGAAGAAGGTTGAAGCCCTGGTATCCGAGTAAGTTACTCGAGCATAGTACGTCCAGAAAGCGCTGCTCCTTCTCGAGGTCTTTTGTCTCTGATTTCTGAGACCAACGATACCGTAACTTTAAGAAGTACTGTAGGGTCTTCTTTAACCTTCACCATTACCCTCTCTTTCTCGAACTCTTTCATTTCTCAAGCTCAAGTCACCTTGCCTTACATACCTATTACCCACCTATCATACCTACATACCTCAACTCGACGCAAACCCCCCCGCCATCCACCCTACCGGTGCTTACTATCCCACTCTCCCATTAGTACTATCATAGCTGCGATGGCATCAATCCTCTTCCGCCCCCCCATCACCACTATACTTGAGCAAAAAAGAAAACTAAATGAAAAATGCAGTCCGCCCTCTTCCACTTCGACGCCTTACTCCTAGTAATCCTCCTATTAATCTGTACATGCACATACGTCGGCCAGACAGTTCCTGGAATGGTTGATTCGAGGAAGGATAAGAATGTGGCTGTTCTCTTCTCCCTTCCTTTTCTCTTCTCCTCCAGCTCGTCCATCTGACCTTGTTTGCCTACTACAGCTTCTTCGGTATGTTCTGGAAGTTGGCGCGTATTCCGGAGCAACGCTCACCGTACGTTAGTATTCGCTATGTTATTAGAGCTGTTAGTAGATTGATACCTGTTTTGCCGCGTGGGTAGGGATGGTGAATAGGAAAAATTGGGAGGGTGGATGGTGGTTCTGGGTTGTTACTTTCGTTTCTTAAGAGCGCGAGCAGGATAATTTGCTTTTGTGAAATAAATCAGATAAGCGGCACGCTACAGCATTCGTGGGGGTTTCTTTTGGCCTTTTAATTCACCAGGGAAGGAGGGCACTGCTGGAATTACCCGTGTGCTAGTTCCGAATAACTACAGTTGAAGGTTGCGAGATGGGAAAGGGAGCCTAAGCCTCGTGAATCTAGTTCGACTTCCGCGCGTTATTCAACCCTTCGCCAGGGGTCCAAAATTGTAGCACCTCCTAACCAACTGTACTCTATTATCAAGTTACAATATTATATACAGCGCTTTTAAATATCCATCACAGAATCACTGTGGCCCATCAAACAAACTCAAACATGTAACCTTTGTCCATACACATAACTCTGACCCCCTTGCTACCAACGACCCTCTCCAGCTTATAGCATTCCACTTGGAGAATATCACAGGGACCTTCGGCTGCTCTGTAACCCTCACCTCGCCAATGCTGCTCCCAATAAAGCCACCAGCAATTATCCAGCAGGGCGTAGAATACCACCCTTGTGACTCGGCGCATGTCGTAGTGGCGGAAGTGGTGCGCTCGCCCACTTCAAGCAGTAAGGAAGAACCGAGTGACGGCCGGTGAAGAAATGTGACTGTAACCCGCCTCTCGTATCCAATCGATGTCGTAATAGGCGAAGACAACAGTTTCCAGACAATACTCGAAGCCCAGACAGCCGGCCCTGCTCGGAGGATCACTCAATTCAACCTTCAATCTGATGGTGACGTGATCATTAGAATCTGCGAGGATATTAGAAAAATTGTGGTTGAGAAGGTTGAGCGACAAGTCAATAGTGAGAAGGGCGAGGATGATAGCGAAGGAGGTGAAGATGATAAAGGGGAGGAGGAAGAAGAGCGCAATCACGTACTAAAGGTGCACAAAGTCATTGTCGAAGCAGCCAACTTCCCCAGGGCCAGTGTTCTCAGCCGTCCGGGGCCCCCGTAGGGCCCGGCGGGGGGACTGCCAAGACCCCCGGACGAGACGGGACGGCAAAATGTTGTCCGTCCTCGTCCTTGAATTCCCAGGACGGCCGCCATTAGCAAGGACGACGAATCCCACGATCTGGGACAACTTCTGCCCGGGGACGGCAGGTAACTACATAGGACCGCCGGGGCCGGCGGGGCCGGCGGGGGACGGTGGGGGACGACAGAATGTCGTCCGTCCTGGTCCTTGGCTCTTACTTGTCGGGCAAGTTCAGGAAAAGACCGGACGGGACGACGAAATGTCGTCCGTCCTTGTCCTGGCCCAGGATGGACGGACTGCCCCGTTGCGAACACTGCCCAGGGCGGTGGCGGTGACATAGAACGGTACCTCGCACTTGCTCCCGAGCATGCTGGTGCTCGAATCCACTTCCTCCACGTCCACGAGAACGGGCGGGTGGAACCAGATCTTGTGGTACGCGGAGTGATTCTCTCGCAGGGTGATCTCGTGGTTGGCACCGGAGGAGTAGTAGGCCCACGCGGTCTTCTTCATGCCCTGCTTGGCAACGGACTCGAAATCATGCAGGTTGAAGCATTGAGCTAGCGGGGGCCTCGAAGCGATGCGCTGTTGTCGAGATTCCTCATCCGAGTCGAAAGCTTTCTCCTCCGCCGTCACTGTGGACATGTCTACTTAGCCGAGGTGCTTGGAGCGATCGAGGTGCTGACACTCCCGAAAATTAGTGCGATGAGCCAATAGAAAGAATTTCAACTTGCGGGGAGTAATGCCTCATCAAGTATTTCCGGAGGATGAATTGGCTCGAATCCCTCCATGGCATCTTTGCCAGCGTACTTCAAGATAACCTGAGGGCCCCCTGGGTGTTCAGATAGGAATTCCGTCACATCATAAGCCTTGCCATGAAGAATAATCCAACAAGAGCCTTTATTATTGTGCTCTGCAATGTCCTTTCCAGTGAGCTTTTTGTTTGCTGCCTCTTGTCCGTCTATTTGCCTACGAGTATAATTCCACCGCTCGTGCTGTTGTTGAGGTAGTGCGACGCTGGTAGCTTGTGAAGCAAGGGAAAGCGGGAGGAAAAAGAAAACAAGGGAGGATGACCTTGAGCTATATCTAATTGGGAAGTGGTTTGGCTAGTTTTTCACAGTCCTCCTTCCCGTACGGGCACAAAATTTTAGAGCGCCTCTGCAGCCTCAATCGGAAGACTAAATGGGGGGATTGGTGAATGGGCTGAGCCATGAGAGGTTCTCAGCTTCTAACTCCTAAGGTGCCTGCACAACATCGGTACCGGTACCGGTGCGGGAAACAGGAGAAGGATTATATCTTCACTAAATTCCCGATAACCACGGAGCTTCTCTCACTGGTATTCACTCATTTTGAAGAAAAAACATTAGGGTAATTTTTCTCCAAGTCATCCTTTCATAAAAATTATATCATGGGTATGGCTAACTCGGGCATGAACAAACCCTCGAGATCTTGAGGGGCTTATGCTAGTTTCTTGCACTGAAGGTATTATATTATGTAAATATTTTCTTTGTTTTCCTGGAAATGATTGCTGTTACTTGTTTCCCAACCCTAAGCCCAACGTAAAAGAGAACCCTACCCACCCGCCAAAAAAATAATCCCGACACTCCCGCTCACCTTACGCAGCCAAACAAACAAAACAAAAAACACAGATCACCTGTGAATTCACCACCATCATCGCCCTACCAAATTTCCTCCACTTACCTACCCCTCAGCCCCACCACAGCAACACCGCAAATACACATCTCACAAAACCCTCTTTAATTAATTATAAATCAAGAATGGCTATACCTTATTATCTCCCTGAGTAACACCCTCCCCTGAGTTCCCTCTTCTTACCGCTCAGACATAACTAAT